>RHMF01001149.1_pt1 | contig 11993 bp, 7 predicted proteins | sample 5365151 | NCBI WGS metagenome assembly RHMF01 (sample SAMN10266501, study PRJNA497801) | feces metagenome | isolation source: feces | host: Bos taurus | place: China: Prairie of Fairy Mountain | collected 2017-08-14 | reverse complement strand
GCCTCCTTGTGGGCCTTCTTGTCAGGAACGGTCTGAGTCATCAGCACCGCCACCAGCAATATGATGACAATTACAAGTAGTTTCTTCATTCTGCTATTTTGTTATGTCGGTCTTGATACATGTAGTATAGTCCGACGATTGTTGCGAAGACTACCAGAGAAGCTGAAATAATTATTGTATTCATAATCTATTTTTTTCTATTATCATTGTCATAACTACTTCCAAACAGTGCCCATCCCCAAAAAAGAAGGACAAAAGCTGCAAAAACAGCACAATATATAATAATGGGATCTTCCATATCTGCAAAGAGAGTGGAAATAAGCAAGGCTGTGAACATGTATTTGGCCACATCCATCAACCATTTTCCCATTTCTCGTTTCATTTCTTTTTCTGCCCTGCTGCAAAGGTACGATTTTTTTCTTTTTCATCCAAGATTATCGGGGAAATTAATTCGTCAGTGTGCCTCGAGCCAGTTTTTGCCCCAGCCGGCGTCGGCGAGGAGTGGCACGGTGAGCTCTGCTGCGCGTTGCATCTCCTCCTTCACGAGGCTCTCCAGGCGGTCGTGCTCCTCTGGAGGGCAGGTGAAGTTGAGTTCGTCGTGTACCTGCAGTATCATCTTGGCGCGCAGACCCTCTGACTTCATGCGCCTATATACGCGTACCATAGCCACCTTCATGATGTCGGCAGCGGTGCCCTGAATGGGTGCGTTGACGGCGTTGCGTTCGGCAAAGGCGCGCACGGTGCCGTTGTGTGAGTTGATGTCGGGCAGATAGCGGCGGCGGCCCATCAGCGTCTCGGCATATCCGTTCTGCTGTGCCTGCGCCTTGACTCTCTCGATGTAGGCCATCACCTTCGGGAAGCCTTCGAAGTATCCGTCGATGAGCTCCTTTGCCTCTCTCCGATCGATGTCCAGTCCCTGTGCCAGACCAAAGGCGCTGATGCCATAGATGATGCCGAAGTTGGCGCTCTTGGCCTTGCGGCGCTCGTCTTTCGTCACCTCTTCTATCGGTTTGTGATATATCTTCGCGGCCGTGGCGGCGTGGATGTCCTGTCCGCTGATGAAGGCGCCTATCATGTGTTCGTCGTGTGACAGGCTTGCCATGATGCGCAGCTCCACCTGGCTGTAGTCGCATGAGAGGAACTCCTGACCTTCTTCGGGGATGAAGCAGCGTCTGATCTCGCGTCCGTCGTCGGTGCGCACAGGGATGTTCTGCAGGTTCGGATCGCTGGACGAGAGGCGCCCCGTGGCCGTCACGCATTGGTTGAACGTGGTGTGGATGTGTCCGGTACGTGGGTTGACCAGTTTAGGCAGCGCCTCCACGTAGGTCCCGATGAGTTTCTTCAGCCCGCGCCACTCCAGTATCTTGCCCACGATGGGGTGACGGCCGCGCAACTGTTGCAGCACCTCCTCAGCTGTGGAGAGCTGCTTGGTCTTTGTCTTCTTCGTCTTGTCGGTGATCTTCAGCTTCACATACAGTATGGCTGCCACCTGTTTTGGCGATGCGATGTTGAAGGGCTCCTCGGCCAGTTCATATATCTCGCGCTCTATCTGTGCCAGTCGCGAGGACAGTTCGTCGTTCACGCGCTGCAGCTCCTGCGTGTCGATGAGTACGCCGTTGAGCTCCATCTCGGCCAGCACCGGCACCAGCGGCATCTCCACTTGCTCAAAGAGGGTGCGCATGTCGGCTGACGACAACGAGGCCTCCAGCTGCTCCTTCTGTCGGGGGAGCTCCGTGACGATGTCTTTGCTGAACGCCTTCTCCATGTATTCCTTGTTGCGATGCAGGTCGGGGTTGATGAGATAGTGAGCCACCATCGTGTCCCACAGACGACCTTTCACGTTGATGCCGTCGTGCCACAGCAGCTGCAGGGCATATTTTGCATTCTCCACCACCCATGTCTTGCTGTAGTCGTCGAAGAGGGCGGCGAGATTCATGACGATGACATTGCGCTGGGGCAGGGTGGGGGAGAGAGGGATGTATGCCGTCGTCTCTTCATCCACTCCAAGTGCAATTCCTGTCATTTTTGCGTCTATGCCGCTCTTTTGGTCTCCCTCGACGCTAAAATTGATTTTTTCATAGGTAGAAATTTTTTGCAAAAAATGAAGGGCATCTTCCACTGTTTCAAGCGTTTGCACTTTCGAAACGGCCTCGGATTCGTCTTCTCTCGTTGAAAATTTGAAACTTTCTGTGCCCTCGGTCGTAAATTCTTCAAAAAAAGAGGGTTGAAAATTAACATCCGTTTGCTTTTTTGAAGACTTTTTTGTTTTTGCTGTTTTTTGCGCAGATTGTGTGCTCGTGGTGCCGAGAAGTTTGTCGGCGAAGGTTTTGAACTCCAGTTCGTCGAAAAGTTCCTTCAGTCGGTCCTTATCCGGATCTTGCACTTTCATCGCGTCGAGGTCTATGGTCATCGGCACGTCGGTGCGTATGGTTGCCAGTTTGCGTGACAGGAGGATGTCATCAACGGCGCCCTCCACCTTCTCGCGCAGCTTACCTTTTATCTCACTCGTGCGCGCAAGGAGTCCCTCGATGCTGCCAAATTCGCTAATGAGCTTGGCAGCCGTCTTCTCGCCAACACCTGGGCAGCCGGGGTAGTTGTCGCTCGAATCGCCCATGAGGCCGAGGAGGTCTATGACCTGCGAAGTGTCGCTCAAACCGTATTTTTCTGTCACCTCGCGTGGTCCCATGTCCTCATAGCCCCCACCGTGACGCGGGCGAAGGATGTGAATCTTGTCCGTCACCAGCTGGGCATAGTCCTTGTCCGGCGTAAGCATGAAAACGTCCATTCCATCGGAAGCCCCCTGATGGGCCACAGTACCGATGACATCGTCGGCTTCGTAGCCGTCAACCTGGAGCACGGGGATGCGATAGGCTGACAGGATATCCTTGATGATAGGCACGGAGAGGCGTATGTCTTCGGGCGTCTCTTCGCGCTGAGCCTTGTAGGCGGGGAAGATCTCGTGGCGGAAGGTCTTGCCGTGATCAAAGGCTACTGCAATGTGGGTGGCATTCATCTTCTGCAGCACCTCGTTCAGGGTGTTGCAGAAACCCATTACGGCACTCGTGTTAAGGCCCTTGCTGTTGATACGGGGGGCGCGGATGAGAGCGTAATAACTGCGGTAGATGATGGCGTAGGCATCAAGGAGGATGAGTTTATTTTCCATAAGTCTTGGTACGTGAAACGTAGGTTCCAGTTTCGGCGTGAGGGGGATTCATGTGCTTCTTTCTCCGCAAAATTAATAATAATTTTTCAATAAAATCACATCTTGTGCTGAAAATCAAATTTTTTTATTAATTTTGCATGCTGAAAGGCCATAGAGCCCAGGACTGATTACCGTGATTTCTGTCCTGTGGACAGGCGGCAAAAGAGAATGAACGAGATACTTAGGCAAATACGCAAACCCATTGAAAAAGAGCTTGATGACTTTGGGAGACTATTCGACGAATCCCTGAGTCACACGAATGGTACGCTGTCAAAGGTGATGGACCTTGTCAGACAGCGTTCGGGCAAGCGTATGCGCCCCATGCTGACCATTCTCATAGCAAAGAATTTCGGACGTGTGACCGATGCTACATACTTCGCTGCCATAGCCCTGGAGATGCTCCACACGGCCTCGCTGATCCACGACGACGTGGTGGATGAGTCAGACAAGCGCAGAGGGCAGCCATCCATCAATGCTGTCTTTGGCAATAAGGTGGCCGTGCTCGCGGGAGATTACATCACCTCCACACTGCTGAAATATATCGCCAAGACAGGCATGCTGGAGATGGTTGAGAGCATCTCAAACCTCGGATGCAAGCTGTGTGACGGGGAGATAAAGCAGCTCTCCGTGATAGGCAAGAGTGAGATATCAGAGGAGGACTATTACGACGTGATAGACCAGAAGACGGCAACGCTCTTTGAGACCTGTGCCCACATGGGTGCGCTCTCTGCCAACGCCTCGGAGGAGGAGATAAAGGCTGCACGGGAGTTTGGCCATTCCATCGGAATGATGTTCCAGATACGCGACGACATCTTCGACTATTACGACTCAGCCGAGATAGGCAAGCCTACGGGCAACGATATGCGTGAGGGCAAACTGACGCTGCCGGTGATACACGCGTTGCTCAGCAGCGACGATGAGGAGATGAGACAGCTCGCCATGAAGGTGAAGCAGCTTACGGCTACGCCCGAGGAAATAGCGCGGCTGGTGGCCTTAACCAAGGAGCACGGCGGTATGGACTATGCCCGTGAAAAGATGGAGAGCATCAATGCCGAAGCGAGGAAATTCATCTCGCAGACGGTAAAAGACGCGGAACAGAAAAAGGCCTTCGAAGCCTATCTTAACTACGTGATACAGAGGGAGTTGTAATAGTAGGTCTTTTACCTCCTAATAGTAGGTCTTTTACCCCCTAATAGTAGGTCTTTTACCGAGTAATAGCAGGTCTTTTACTTTTCAATGCATAATGCATAATTCATAATGCATAATTTTTAATGCATAATTCATAATGCATAATGCATAATTAGCCCCCCTCCAGCCCATCATTTGTGGAACTGGAGGGGGGCTTCTTTTGTTCACTTCCCCCTCCCCAGGGGGAGGGCTGGGGTGAGGCTTTCCCTTAGTTGGGCTGGGGCTTTCCCTTAGTTGGGTCGGGGTGGGGCTATAATTCGCTAATCAGCACTCCTGCAAGGCGTGATGTGCCGAGACGGAAGAGGCGGTTTGTCAGCCATTTCTCGCCCAGCACCTCTTTCACTATGGTGTAATAGATGATGGCATCCATGCTGGTGTTGATGCCTCCAGCGGGTTTGAAACCTACCATGCGGCCTTCCTTCTCATAGTATTCCTTGATGCACTGGCACATGATGTATGCTGCCTCGGGCGTAGCGCCAATCTTCTCCTTGCCCGTGCTGGTCTTGATGTAATCGGCACCGCTGTTCATCGCCAGCCACGATGCCTTGCGGATGTTCTCTTCGCTGCCCAGACAGCCCGTTTCGAGTATCACTTTCAGCGCCACGTCGGGACCGCAGACAGCCTTCATTGCGCGTATCTCTTCCATCGCGCCTTCCTCGTCGCCGCTGAGGAATTTGCCTACAGGAAGCACCATATCGATCTCTGTCGCACCATCCTTGATGGCCAGTGCCGTCTCGGCTATCTTGACCTCGAGGAATGTCTGCGAGGAAGGGAACGAACCGCTCACGCAGGCTATGCCCACACCCTCTACATCGAGGCTGTCATTCACTATCTCGGCAAAGCACGGATAGACACAGATGGTGGCAGGGTGGGGGAGGTCAGGACACTCGTTGTCCCAGCGGTTTACCTGCTCCACAAACTGCATGATGCTCGTCTCGCTGTCAGTACATTTCAGACTCGTGTATTCGATGCTGCCAAAAAGGAAACGCTTTACGTCCTCGGTGTCATTTTCGCTCGCTTTGGCGATGATGTCTTTTAGATCTACCATGTTGATTCTTATTGTTTATTGTCGTTATTTTTCGCTCGTTTCGGACTGTTTTTTTAGGAAATAGTCGATGATAATCTGCCCTTTTGAGTTTCCCAAAATGGAAATTATCTCGGTTTTTCCGTCGTCGGAGTTTACTTTTTCTGCCAACTTCCTGATGCTTTTGAAATGTTTCAGAATGGCCTCTTTTGCCTTCGGTCCTATGCCTCGTATGTCGTCTAATTCGCTATGAAGAGCGCTGCGCGAACGCTTGTCACGGTGGAAGGTGATGGCATAGCGGTGTACCTCGTCCTGCATCTGCGTGAGAACCTTGAACAGTTCATCCTCCGGCTTCATCTGTACGGTGGCATAGGGTGCCTCTTCGATGGCCTTTGCAGAGCCCTCTGTGGGCCTGTGCAGCGACAGCAGTTCGCGCGTGCGGTGACGGTCGTTTTTCGCCAGGCCTGCTATGGGGATGTCTATGTCCAGCTGTCCCCACACGACCTCTGCCACACAGTGCATCTGACCGATGCCGCCATCGCAGATTATCAGGTCCGGAGCAGCCTCCGGAGCACCCTGTGAGGGCTCCACAAGCACCCTGTCAGAGAGGTGCGCATAGCGTCGCATGACAACCTCCTGCATGGAGGCGTAATCGTCTGGGCCCTCAACGGTTTTGATGGTGTATTTGCGATAGTCTTTCTTTGACGGACGCATGCCTTTATACACCACGCAACCCGCTACGGCATTGCTGCCGGAGATGTTGGAATTGTCAAACAGTTCGATGGTGTAGGGGAGCTTTTTGAGCTGCAATTTCTCCTGCAATTCCTTCATCAGGCGCGTGAAACGCTGCTCAGGATTGAGGCTCTCAGACTGCTTCAGACGGTCTATGCGGTACTGCCGGCAGTTCATCAGCGAGAGTTCCAGAAGGTGGTGCTTGTCCCCTCTCTGCGGCACGAAGAACGTAGCGTCGGGCAATTGCCAGTCGATGTTGAACGGCACGACAATCTCTTTTGCCGTAGAATGGAAACGGCTGCGTATCTCGGGGATGGCCTGCAGGAGCAGTTCCTCGTCGCTCTCGTCCAGCTTTCGCTTGTATTCGTAGGTGAACGACTGGTTTATCGTTCCGTTTGTGACGTGCATATAGTTCACGAAAGCATTGCGCTTGTTGTCGTCGTCGTCGATAGTGAAGACATCGATATCCGTGATGGTGTGGCTCACCACCTCGCTCTTGGCGCAGAATTGTTCTACGAGCAGGTACTTGCGCTTCAGCTCTTCGGCATCCTCGAAACGCAGTTCTTCGGCTGCTTTCTGCATCTCTGCAAACAGCAGGTTTGACACTTCGCGGGTGTTTCCTTTCAGTATCTCGCGTGCGCGGGCTATCATCGCGAGGTAATCCTCCTGCGTTTGCCGCCCTATACACGCCCCACCGCAGTTGTGGATATGGTAATCCAGGCAGGGCTTATACTTCCCCGCTGCTATGCCCTCAGCGGTCAGGGGAAGCCGGCACGTGCGAGGGTGGTAGAGCTTCTTTATCAGTTCCAGTATGGCATACATGCTCCCAAGATGGGAATAGGGTCCGAAATAGGTGCCATACTTCCTGTTTATGGTGCGTGTCTTAAAGATTCTCGGAAATGGTTCGTTTGTGATGCAGATGGAGGGGTAGGTCTTTCCGTCCTTCAGCAACACGTTGTAGCGCGGATTATACTTCTTGATGAGCGAGTTCTCCAGCAGGAGCGCATCCTCCTCGCTGTTCACCACGGTGTAGGAGATGTTGTGAATCTTGCTCACGAGCACCTTCGTCTTGAACCTGTCCACCTCCTTGAGGAAATAGGAGCTAACCCTGCGCTTCAGGTTTTTAGCCTTCCCGACATAGATGATGACGCCGTCCGCATCATAATACTGATACGAACCAGGCTTCTCTGGCATTGATGCCACGATGGCCTTCAGACGGAAAAGACGATCTTCATCAGAATGTTTCACGTGAAACTTGTTTGTCGGAAAGTGCTTATTTTGAGTGGTTTAACCGCGTGAAACAGGAATGTTTGTTTCACGTGGAACAGTTGAGTGCATGTTGTGGAACGGTTGTATGCGTGTAGAGGAACCTATATCCTAATCAGGGTGGTGACGTCGGCATACTGCTCCAGCAGCTGTCGTCCGTGCAGGCCCTCGATGGTGAGTTCGATGATCACGTTGATGTAAACCTTCTTGGGATGGAATTTCTGCACGAGATCGTAGGCTGCCTTCAGGCTGCCGCCGGTGGCAAGGAGGTCGTCGTGGATGAGTACGACATCATCGCTGGTGATGGAGTCTTCTGTCATGCACACGGTGTCTTTGCCGTATTCCTTCTCGAAATGCTCTTCTACGACCTTGCCGGGCAGCTTTCCCTTCTTCCTGCAGATGGCAACACCGGCATTAAGCCTGAGGGCTATGGCAGAGGCAAGGAGGAAACCGCGGCTCTCGATGCCCACGATCTTCGTGATGCCTTTGTCCTTATACATCTCTACGGTTTCGTCGTACATGATGCGGAGGCACTCGCTGTCGGCGAAGAGGGGAGTGATGTCCTGAAACTGTATGCCCGGTTTTGGGAAGTCTGGGATACATCTTACGGTGCTAAGTAGTTTTGGATTGTTCATTGTAGTATCTTAAAGGTTTTGCTTGTTGTCTTGTTTTAGTCAGGTTTGTCACGGTGCTAACGGACCGATGCCGCTGTAATGGTACGTTTATCGGCCCATCATCACGAGCAGCACGTTGACATCGGAAGGAGAGACTCCCGGGATGCGCGATGCCTGGGCGAGGGTGGCGGGGTTGATGGCGGTGAGTTTCTGGCGTGCCTCGGTGGAGAGACTCTGGATGCTGTCGTAATCAAAGTGTCCCCTGATATGGATGTTTTCGAGGCGGCGCATCTTCTCTGCCGTCACCTTTTCGCGCTCTATATAGCCCGCATACTTCAGCTCTATTTCTGCGGCCTCAACGGCCTTGCTGGTTGTCGGCGTGGCGATAACAGCGGTTTCTGCGGTGGCTCCCGTTCCGGTGGTTTCTGTGTTGCAGGTGTTGCGGTCTGTGTCCTCTGCGGCAAGGAGTCGCTGACGCAGCGGAGGCAGCGAATCGGCCAGCGTCCAGAGCCCTATGCCGGGGCGTGCGATGAGTTCGCGCAGTTTGCATCCCACGGTGAGAGGTGTGCTACCAGCCGATTTCAACGCATCGTTGACCTGGCGCGGTTTGATGTTGTAGTCGTTGCAGAAACGTACGATTTCATCTACCTTTTCCTGCTTTCTCTTATAGTGCTTGTAGCGCTCCGTGGAGGCCAGACCTATTTTGTGCGATTTCTCCGTCAGTCGTGCATCGGCATTGTCCTGCCTGAGCAGGATGCGGTATTCGGCTCTGGAGGTGAACATGCGATAGGGTTCGTCAACGCCCTTCGTCACCAGGTCGTCGATAAGTACTCCTATGTATGCCTCGTCGCGTCCGAGTGTCAGCGACGGAATGTGGGTGTCTGGTGTCTGCTGTGCGCTGCCGGCACCGAGGTGCGACACATAGAGGGCGGCGTTGATGCCTGCCATGATGCCCTGTCCGGCAGCTTCTTCGTAGCCCGTGGTGCCGTTCACCTGACCTGCGAAGAACAGTCCGTCGCAGTATTTGGACATCAGAGAGTGGTACAGCTGTGTGGGATCAAAGAAGTCATACTCTATCGCGTAACCTGGACGGTAGATCTTTACGTCGCGCAGAGCAGGTATGGCACGCAGGGCCCGCAGCTGTATGTCCATCGGCAGCGAGGACGAGAAGCCGTTGAGATACATCTCGTTAGTGTTCACCCCTTCGGGTTCGAGGAAGAGCGGATGGTGGTCGCGGTCGGGGAAGGTATGCAGCTTCGTCTCAATGGACGGGCAATAGCGCGGTCCGATGGACTGTATCTGTCCGTTGTAAAGCGGTGAGTCAGCCAGTCCGCTGCGCAGAATCTCATGACACTCCGCAGTGGTGTTGAAGGTGTAGCAGGGCAAGAGAGAGGCGACGGTGAAATTTTTGTCGCGCTGATTCTCTGTGGGCATAAAGCTGAAGAGGCTTGTGACGTCCTCGCCGGGCTGCACCTCGGTGTCTTCGAAATGTACGGAGCGGCGGTCTATGCGCACCGGCGTGCCGGTCTTCATGCGTGCGGAGCGTATTCCGAGACGGTTGATGCTCTCTGTGAGGTGCAGCGCGGCAGGTTCTGCGCACCGTCCTCCTGGCACCATCTTACGTCCTATGTGCATCAGTCCGTTGAGGAATGTGCCGGCGGTGATGATGACGGCAGGGGCATAGAGCTCGCAGCCCCAGATGGTCTTGACGCCAACCACGCGGCGACGGGAGAGTGAAGAGTGAAGAGTGAAGAGTGAAGAATCTGAGTTACTTTTGTGCGAAGAGTGGTCCGTGAGGGAACCGTCGCCCTTCATTCTTAACTCTTCACTCTCAGCTCCTAATTCTTCACTCTTCACTCTTAACTCTTCACTTCCCACTCTTAACTCTTCACTTATTATCTCCTCCGCCTGGTCTTGCCAGATATCCAGTCCTGGCGTGGCGTCGAGCAGGGTGCGCCATTGCCATATATACCTGCCTCTGTCGCACTGTGCGCGGGGGCTCCACATGGCGGGGCCTTTGCTCTTGTTGAGCATGCGGAACTGTATGGCGGTGCTGTCGGTCACTATTCCCATGCCGCCGCCGAGAGCATCCACCTCGCGAACGATCTGTCCTTTGGCGATGCCACCCACGGCGGGGTTGCACGACATCTGTGCAATCTTGTTCATATCGATGGTCACAAGGCATGTGCGGGCACCCATGAGAGCTGCTGCGCGAGCTGCTTCACAGCCTGCGTGACCGCCGCCAATGACAAGGACATCATAGAATAGTTTCATTGTTTTAACCGAATTTTGGTGCAAAAGTAAGGCTTTTTTTTCAATTTCCTGCCCTTTTTGTTGCACAATAGATAAAAAATGTTTAATTTTGCTGCGCCTATTAACACATTCCTAATACTGCGCGTGTGGCATGCATGCAAGAAAACAGCAATGTTTTTACAAGCAAACAGCAAATTTTTTTACATAAACAAATAATTTTATCTTAACAACAAAAAAACTTATGTGGTTATTTGATTCATCCATTGGACGAAAGGTTATCATGGCCGTTACAGGCTTGTGCCTTGTCCTGTTTTTAACATTCCACATGGCAATGAATGTCGTAGCCTTGTTCAGCGAAGAGGGTTACAACATGATTTGCGAGTTGCTTGGTGCCAACTGGTACGCCGTAGTGGCAACCATCGGCCTTGCAGCTCTGGCAGTACTCCACATCGTCTATGCCTTTATCCTGACCATCAGGAACCGTGCAGCGCGTGGTAGCGAGCGTTACGCCGTTACTGACAAACCCTCCAAGGTAGAGTGGGCCAGTCAGAACATGCTGGTGCTCGGCCTCGTAGTGCTCATCGGACTGCTGATGCACCTGAAGGATTTCTGGGCCAACATGATGCTGGTAGATCTGGCAGAGTGTGGAGATCTGGCTCACAGCACTGACGGTGTTTACTGGATCCGCGAGACTTTCTCTAACATCTACTATGTCATCTGCTATCTCGTATGGCTCTGCGCACTGTGGTTCCACCTGGCTCACGGCTTCTGGAGCATGATGCAGAGCATGGGTATCAATGGCAAACTGTGGTTCCTGCGCTGGAAGTACATCGGCATAGCATACGTTACATGCCTCTTCTGCGGCTTCGCTGCTGTGGTATTGTATTACTATTGCGAGAGCCTGATGTAAGAAACATCCCCGCATTTAATTATTAACATCAACAAAAGACTATCCATAAAATCTTGATATGAAGACATTAAATTCAAGAATTCCGGAAGGCCCGATAGCTGAAAAGTGGACCAACTACAAGGCTCATCAGCGTCTGGTGAACCCAAAGAACAAACTGAAGCTTGACGTCATCGTTGTGGGCACGGGTCTGGCAGGCGCCAGCGCTGCCTCTTCTCTTGCCGAGATGGGCTTCAACGTGCTGAACTTCTGCATTCAGGACTCTCCCCGTCGCGCTCACTCCATCGCTGCGCAGGGTGGTATCAACGCAGCCAAGAACTATCAGAACGACGGCGACTCCGTATATCGCCTCTTCTATGACACCGTGAAAGGCGGTGACTACCGTGCTCGCGAGGCTAACGTCTATCGTCTGGCAGAGGTATCAAACAATATCATCGACCAGTGCGTGGCACAGGGTGTGCCCTTCGCACGTGAATACGGCGGCATGCTGGCCAACCGTTCCTTCGGTGGTGCACAGGTGAGCCGTACCTTCTATGCCAAGGGTCAGACAGGTCAGCAGCTGCTGCTCGGTGCATACTCTTCACTCTCTAAGGAGGTGCAGAAGGGCAAGGTGAAGCTCTATACGCGCTATGAGATGGAGGATGTAGTAATCGTCAACGGTGCTGCACGCGGCATCATCGCCAAGAATCTCGTGACAGGCAAGCTGGAGCGCTTCACCGCCAATGCTGTTGTCATTGCCACCGGCGGTTACGGCAACACATATTTCCTCTCTACCAACGCCATGGGATGTAACTGTACCGCAGCCAT
>RHMF01001148.1_pt1 | contig 11994 bp, 9 predicted proteins | sample 5365151 | NCBI WGS metagenome assembly RHMF01 (sample SAMN10266501, study PRJNA497801) | feces metagenome | isolation source: feces | host: Bos taurus | place: China: Prairie of Fairy Mountain | collected 2017-08-14 | reverse complement strand
GCGGGAAATTGCCTGTCGGGATACGTTTAATTTTTCGGCCAGCTGTTCCTGGCTCATTCCCTCTTTTTTGCGAAGCATTAAAATTTTGTCACCCAGTTTCATAAAATCACCCCTGCTGTCCTGTTTTTCTGCTCTCATTATAGCAGAGCATCCCTTTTCAGGCTATCACTTATGGGTTGCAATCGCGCAACAAGAGGTTACATAGGGCGAAAACAGCGATTTTTACATATCTCGGAAATACAAAAAGCAGAACAGCTGATTTGCGAAGCGGACGCATTCCGAAACGGAGTGGAGGTTTTCAAGATTGTACACAGCGTGACAAACGAAGTTTGACAAAGCTGTACAATCGAAGAAAATGTCCAAAACATTGAGGAAAAGCCGCATAGCAAACAACCTGTTCTGCTTTTCTATTTTTATGCTATCTTTCGTATGAACTTGTGGAGTATCTTACCGTTTATACAATTTGGCAATCAGAATACCTGCGGCTAAAATCAGCACCGAGCCTGCAATCCATAACCAGCCGGTGAGATTTGCACCGGTGGATTCCGGATTATTCTGCCCCGGAATCCGCATATCGCCACGGGCAGGTCTGTCTGTGCCTGCTTGTGTATTTGCTTCCGTTTGCGAATTTTCTCCATCAATTGGTTCTAATTCAAAGGAAACATTGTCGCCCGGAGGCTGCATATTGCCAAAGGATGGACGATTGCCGTCTTCCTGCGAATTTCTGCCGCCCATATCCGGCATACCGCCTCTGCCCATGGTGCCCATATCGCTCAGGGTAAGGCCGGAGGCATTCACATAATTCATGTTGTTTACGGTTTCTCCGTTTGCAAGCTGCATGGAAATGCTTTCCGAGCGCAGATTACAAAACTGACGCAGGGTCTCTACTCCTTTTTCAAATTCCTCGACAGTGTAAAAGGCGGTCGGGTCTGTCTCCACATATGGTTTAATTAATGTATAGGCATTTTCAATCATACCCGAAACATCTACTGTATGAAGAAACTCCTCATAATACTGGTGATACAATTCGGTGTATTCCTCGTTTGCCGCAATCCAGTTCCACATAGGACGGTCAGAGGCTGTACCCATTACCGGAGAATCAATCGGCGTATTGATGGTACTCTGCGCATCACCGCCCTGGAAGGTGCCGAATGCCAGATTATAATCCCACGGCAGCATGGAAAGTTTCCCATCTTCCTCATAGAGATAGTAGTTGTGAATCATCCCCCCGGTGTAGCTGTCTCCATTGCACACATAGTTGTGCACCACAAAATACCGGATAACCGCATCCACATCCACCACTGATGCAATATCTTCACCGGCCGAGAGTTTTTTGAGCGCCTGAATCAGCCGATTCTGATCGGCCGTTGTGATAGCCGTTTTGGCATTGTTCCAGATGTTTGCATAGCTGTCTATATCATCATCAATATACTGGAGCTTCACATCGGCAGCGCCCATTCCTCCAAAACCGCCTCTGTCCCCTTCGCCTTTTTCCATTGGCATGAAGGTTTCCGGATTAAAGCCCTCCGGCATATCCGGCATCGCAGAAGCATCAAAACCCTCCGGCCATTGCGGTCTGGCCGGATTCGCACCAGATGTGTTCTCCCGATTCACAAACCCCTCTGGATTGAAATCTTTGCCGTTTTCACGGCCTCCACCCATATTCATGCTCTCCGGCTTATAGAGTTTGCCGTAATTCGAGCCGTAGTTTCGCTCCAGAAAGCTTTCTTCCACGCCTTCCACCGCCAGATACAGCCCCCAGTCCTCACCGTTTACGGTGATATACACAAAGCTGCACAGAGGTGCCACCACACCAGACTCATACATCATGGTGTAGGTCAGATAATCTTTCATCATGGTGGCATCCTGAATCAGATTATTAAGGCTCAGCTTATCCAGTCCGTGATAAGAAAGCGCATTGTCGTAGTGATCAAACTCTACTTTAAAGCTGTAGCGCTCGCTGTCCATAGACGACACCATCGATAAAGACGTATTCCCCTTGCCCCGAATGGCAGCGTTATGAAAGGTTTCGCCGTCAATCACCAGCGTGGCATCGTAATACTCCTCGCTCTCGGCATTTGCAATCAGGTTATCCCAGTCATCCATCACAATATCAATGGTGTGTACTCTTGTATTGTCAAACAGCCGGTCTTCATAGCCCATGGCCTGATCCAGCAGCTTTAAGCCGATGGCGCTGCCGTTCATAAACAGAAAGGCTGCAATCATGAACAGCACCGTAACGACCAGCACGATTTTATCAATATGTCGGCTTCTCAGCATAGGCCTTACCCCATGTAGTCGCCGTTATAGGAAACCAGCACAGCGCTGTGAACCCCCGGCAGATTAGAAAGCTCATTGATGAAATCGGTGTTGTCCTCTTTTAAACGAATCTCCATATTCAGCTCGATAGCACCTTTCACCGCCGATTTGCTTTTCACCATAAAGCGGCTTACTCTCGCTGCCAGATATTCTTTTGCCTGAATTTCCGCCTCGTGGTTTTCACAGCGCAGCACCACGATATACGGATGAGTATTGCTTTTGCGGTTTACGAATACTAAAAGCATCAGCCCGATGCACACGCTGCCAAACATGGCTAGCGGAATCAGCCCTGCGGCCAGCACAATCCCCGCACCAATAGACCAGAATAAAAAGGCGATATCCAGCGGCTCTTTAATCGGTGTACGGAATCGCACAATCGACAGGGCACCAACCATACCAAGAGATAATACTACATTGGAGGTTACGGCTAAAATTACAATGGATGTAATCATTGTTAAGGCAATCAGGGTGGTACCTAAACTGTCCGAATACATCACACCGCGATAGGTTTTCTTGTAAATGTAAAAGATGAATAATCCAATCCCGAAGGAAAACAGAATGGTCATCAGCATATCCAGCATACTGATACTTGTCACGTTTTCCAGAAAACCGGATTTAAAAATGTCCTGAAATGTCATAGAATCTCTCCTTATTGTTTTAGTCATACATACGGCAAACCGCATATTTGGAAAAGGCTGCGCTTCGTCTGCCGTCAAGCTGCACCGCATCCCGGATAATATCAGGCAGGTAGTTATCCCATTTTACTTCCAGAATGTTGGGGTTCCCGGTTACCGGAATGGTTACGCAGTCGGGATTCAGAAAATCCACGCGCCTTAGACTAGTGCGAAGATTTGTGTCTAAAGTTACACGCACATTCCCAGGTGCAAAGGTAAATGGCTCACGGATATAATCCACAATCACCGTTGCCTGGAGCTGGTATTTACGAATGCGTCTGTAGAATCCCTGAATCACTTCGTTGGAGTTGTGTGCCATCCACTCCACATCGCCATCAGCAATGGCCTGTGCCTCCTGTGGTGTGAGCCGTGCCGACTGCTTAAAGCCAAGGCTGTTGTGTTTAAATTTGCGCTCCAGCTTGATGGTGCTCTGGTCGTGGTTATATAACCGGATACGATATTTTTCACGGATACTCACACCATCCAGTTTCTCCCGCAGCACCTTATCGTCTAAATTGTCAAAGTACAGGCTGCGAACCAGATACTTGCCGTTTATAGCATTAGCGTCCGGCTGCATAATGGCTCTTAAACGCTGCTGTAAAACCAGCACATCCAGATGGCTGATTTCATGCTTGAGTTCATGTCGAAACTGCAATCTCTCACCTCCTATGTTTCCATTGTATATGATGAACCTTTGTTGAACATAAGAAAAACCTCTCTATGTTTGTCCACACAGAGAGGTTTTCATACAAATATAAAATTGCTACCATCTGGCAGTAAAGCGGATGCTTTCTGCAGACGGATATTCCGCTTTCATTGTGCCTCCAAAATTTTCACAGATGGCCCGCGCCGCCGACAGCCCGATGCCATAGCCGGAGGTTTCTTTATTTTGCGTACGTGCCGCATCGCCACGGTAAAACCGTTCAAAGAATCGTTCCGGATCCGGCTCCATCCCCGACTGGCAGGTGTTTTCCTCCATAATCTGAATATGCTTCCCGTTTTTTGTGAGCGACAGTGAAATTTTACCGTTATCAGGTGTATATTTTAAAGCATTATCCAGAAGGGTACTTAAGAGCTGCCGAAAGCTGTCTTTATGCGTCGGAATTACGATATCCGGCTCAATGTTCACATGAAAGATAAGACTTCTCGCTGCTGCTTCCTCCTCGTAAACAGCAACCAGCTCATTTGTTATTTCGCTGATATTGACCAATTCTTTCGGCAGAGGGATTTCCTCATCCAATCGAGCAAGGGTCAAAAGATTCTGCATCAGCACATCTAATCGTTTGGCCTGCGTACGAATATGCACATTGTATTTATTTTCACCATGAATCAGTGCCATAGTGTCATTGTTGGACTGAATAACAGCAAGAGGCGTTTTCATCTCATGGCCGGCATTGGTGATAAACTGCTTCTGTTTTTCTATCCCGGCAATCACCGGCCGAATCACACGACCGGAAAGAGCAACCACAAACAGCAGTAGAATCAGCCAGCAAAATAATGCAATCAGACCCGAGGCAAATAACACCCGGTAAAAATTCTCCCTCTGTCCGGCAGTGTTCAGAAAGAATATCAGCTGATTTATTCCCAGCTGCTTGACAGCAAATTTATACTCTTCGATTTCACCGGATGTTTTGCCCGAGGCCCATACCCTGCCGGCATATTCCTTCGCGGTTTCTGTATCAATGGAAGAAATCTGATCGGTGTTAACCTCTCGCACATTGCCATCTATATCCATGCGCACCACAAAAAAGCGTTCCGACCGCATCCGGTCCATATCCATTGGCCACGAAAAACGAGGCGGCCGCTTAGGTGCCAGATTCCCTTCAAACTCCATTTTATGAAAGGCTCCGTCGGCTTTCATCAGAATATTCAACACATCATCGGACTGCCGTTCGATGATCATCCAGTTGAGACCGTTAATAGCCATCACAATAAACAGTAAAAGGCAGGTTACCACTGCCATGGCAAAGAGTATAAACCGTTTTCTCAATGTTTTACTCATAATGTCATCTCCAGTTTATAGCCAATGTTTCGTTTTGAAATAATCTCTACACGGGAATTGATGGCAGAAAGGCGTTTCCGGAGATATGAAATATACAGCCACACGCTGTTGATGTCGGTTTCCGTATTGTATCCCCACGCTTTTACCAGTAAATCCTCGGTGGAAAGATACATCGTATGATTCCGCATAAGCTGCTCCATCAGACGATATTCCTGCTTTGGCAGCGAAACCGTTAAATCTCCTGCCTGCAGGTCGCCGGATTGCATATGAAGGGTCAGATCACCAAAACAAATAACATCGGGATGAAATTCCTCCCGTCTTCGCAGCATAGCGCGAATGCGAGCCATCAGTTCCCTCATGTCAAAAGGCTTGGAGATATAATCATCGGCACCGATATCTAAACCTCGAATGCGGTCCTCCACCTGTGCTTTTGCAGTTAAAAGCAGTACAGGCACGGAGCATCCATTTTTTCGCAAGTCAGAAAGCACATCCAGCCCATCACGCCCAGGCATCATAATATCTAAAATAATACCGTCATAATCGCCTGATATGGCATAGTCATAGGCATCGATACCATTATACACGGCATCTACAATATAATTATGGTATGTTAGATAGTCCACAACCGCCTCGGATAAAGCCGGTTCATCTTCTGCATACAGCAGTTTCACGAAAATCACCCTCTTTCCAGATAATATAATCATCCATTTTATCATAACACAACAACCTTAGAGATACCTAAGAAAAATCTGCAATTAAGCGAATAAAACAAAAAGCAGAACAGCTGATTTGCCTTCCCGCAAACAGCCTGTTCTGCTTTTCTGTATTTTCTGTATTTTCAACATTTCAGTATTTCTGTATGTCTGACGAAATTAGCCCTGTCCAAACCACTCATTTTTATAGCGTTTATCCAGATAGTTTTTCAGCGCCCATACAATGACAACGGCCAGAATATAAAGCACCAGATATACTTTCCAGATTGGCATGTAGCTCCCGGCTGCATCGTATACCAGCCCGGAGATAAATGGCCCTGTGGATGCGCCAATGGTATAGGCAATGGTGGTCAGGCTTAAAATATCCGCATAGTCCCGCTGGCCGAAAAAGCCGCTTGCAAGCTGCGGCATCCCTACACTGGTATAAATACTCCCGCAGCTGTAACATACCGCAAACAGCAGAGCCAGCATCGGTTCTTTCGCAAAAATCAGACAGATAATCGCCATGGTAAGCGAGATTGCCATAAATAAAATCCCGGCCCGGGTGCCTTTTGCATCAAATACCATACCCAGAAGAATTTTTCCGGCAATAATGCACACCGATTGTGTCGAATAAACAAAGGCAACAAACGCAGCGCTATGGCCCACATCGGTTAAATAGGCGGCAATGTGCATATGCACCCCGCCAATTACCAGCGACCATAACAGCATGGCAAATAAAAACACCCAGAAAAACCATTTTGTCTGAACATCACTCAATTTCGGTCCGGTGACAGCTTTTGTCGCGGATTTTGATCCAGTCTGATTTTCAGCGGCTTTTGCATCCCGATAAGGCTCGGCACCGCGTTCTGCAGGAGACCGATAAGCAAATATCAGCGTAAGCGGCAGACAGAACAGACCCATTAAAAGCCCCATGGCTACATAGCTTGCCTGCCATCCCACATTTTCCAGCAACGCAGTAAGCACCGGTGATAATACCGCCGAACCAAACCCGCTTCCGGTAAAGGCAATGCCTAATGCCATCCCTTTGCGATCCACAAACCAGTTATTGATTAAAAGGGAACCAACCATCTGGGTACAGCCGGCTGTACCCGCACCTACAATGGCTGCAATTACATAAAAGTGCCACGGTGCACGTGCCAGCGAATAAGATGCAAAACCCCCGGCTACCAGTGCCACACTAATCCCGACCACATAACGGGCAGGATATTTTTTCAGCATTTTGGTGACAATCGGCAGGGCAAAGGCCACCGTTACCCCGGATATGGTAAAGAGCAGAGAAAAGGCGCTGCGTTCCATGCCCAGACCCTCTGTTACCGGTACCAGAAACATACTGTGCAGATTTTTAATGATAGTGAAAATAAAAAACATCAGCACAAAACAATATACTACAATCCCGTAGCAGAAGAGATTCTGCTTTTTCGTATTTTTTGATGTTTGCATAATGACTCTCCTCCTCCGGATGTTTATTTCTGTTTTCCTGCAAACCAGACAGCATCATACTGTTTTTCCAGATGGGTTTTCACCAGCCACAGAATAACAGCGGATACGGTAAACAGGGCTAAATATACCATCCAGATGATACGGTAGCTGCCTAATGCATCAAAGGCCAGCCCGGAAATAAACGGACCAAACGATGCCCCTAAAATATAGGCCATATTGACAACACTTAAAATTTCGGCATAGCTCTTCTGCCCGAAGAAACCGCCGATTAACGATGGAATCCCTACGCTGGAAAACGAAATCCCGCATCCGTAGGCAATGGCAAACAATACTGCCAGTACAGGCTGTTTTGCTAACAGCAGCAGCACTAACCCTAATGCAAAGGTGCCGGCCATAAAGAATAACCCGGCTTTGCTGCCTTTGGCATCAAAAATCATACCCGCTGCAATTTTCCCCACAACCAGGCTAACAGCCTCAACCGAATACACCATCGCTACAAACTGGGCGGTATGCCCCACATCGGTTAAATAGGCCGGGAAATGGGAATGAATCCCGCCAATAGCAAAGGACCATCCTGCCATCCCGAATAAAAAGGCCACAAAAAATCCCTTTGTTCGGATTGCTTTCATTTCCGGACCCTGCGGTTCGGTATTTACCGGCTTGTCTTCTTTTTTAGACGAACCGTCGCGATAAGGCTGCGCATTTTTTTCGGCAGGATTAATCGATGCAAAAATCAGCGTCAGCGGAATGCAGACTGCCAGCATAGTAAGCCCGCACAATAAATAACTGGTACGCCATCCGTATGTGGTCAGCAGATGGGTAACCACCGGCGATAACAGAGCCGCCCCGAAGCCGCTGCCGGTAAGGCCGATGCCCAGTGCCAGACCTTTACGGTCTTCAAACCAGTTGTTGATTAAAAGCGATGCCACCATCAGAGTACAGCCCGAGTTCCCGGCCCCCATTACAACAGCAATGGCAAAAAAGTGCCATAGCTCGGTTGCCTGAGAAAACATGGTAAAGCCGCCGCCGGTCATCAGAATAAACAGCGAGATTACATACTTTGCCGGATATTTCTGCAGTAATTTGGTTACTACCGGCAGCGATGCCACCCCGGCAAAGCCGGCAATGGTAAACATCAGCGAAAAAGCACTGCGTTCCATGCCAAGCCCTTCCGTTACCGGCACCAGAAACAGACTGTGCAGACTCCCTACAATGGTCTGAATCAGAAACATCAATATAAAACTGTAACCTACAATCTGAAAACATTTCCACCTGTTATTACTCATAAATAAATCTCCTCACTGTACAGGATATTACTCCCATAATCATCTCTTATGATAAATGATAGCACTGTTAATTCATACATACCAATATCATTTCCGTTTCAGATAAAAGCAAACATATTTATGATTTATTATCAGAGTGTAAAAAATAAACAGACCCTCTACCGCACTCCATTTAAAAAGACAAGCATAAAAATAAGCCGGTATCATATTCTGATACCGGCTTTGCGTTTTTATTCGGTTATACAGCAGATATTTTCTGCGCTGTTTTATTCTACGTCTTCTGCTTCTGCAGTGTTATCTTTCAGGAAGGATAACAGTTTCTCTTTGTAACGTTCTACACCCGGCTGTACAAATGGGTCTAAACCGCTCAGCATACAGCTGACTGCGCATGCCTTTTCAAAGAAGTATACCATTTTCCCGAAGGAGTATGCGGAAATTTCCGGCAGAGTAATCACAATGTTTGGTGTGCCGTTTTCCAGATGCGCTTCTTTTACGCTTTCGCGAACCAGCTGATTCATCTGATGCAAGGTTTTTGCATGGTCGGTGATGCCTTCCGGTAGCATAATATCGTAGGTAACATCCTCGATAATCACTGCGGTTTCAAAGAAATCCTGACGACCTTCCTGCAGGAACTGGCCTAAAGAGTGTAAATCGGTAGACATCTGCATGGATACCGGGAATACGCCCTGACCATTCTGACACTCGCTTTCGCCAAAAAGCTGTTTCATCCATTCGGTGAAATAACGCAGTTTGCCATCGTATACTTCAAAGACTTCCATGCGTTTATCCTGCTGTTCTTTTAAAAGATGGCGGGTTAAGGCATAACGATAGCAGTCGTTTGTGTTTAAATCCGGGTCTGCAACAGCAGCCTGAGCCTGACGCGCCCCCTGCAGAACAGCCTCTAAATCAATACCGGCTACCGCGATAGGCAGTAAGCCTACTGGTGTTAATACGGAGAAGCGACCTACAATGTCGTCTGGAACATCAAAGGTGGTGTAGCCTTTTTCGTTTGCTTCGTCACGCAGTTTGCCTTTGCTGCCGGTTACCACATAAATGCGTTCGTTTGCTTTATCGCCATATTTCTCGTCCATGAATTTTTTGAACATCTCAAATACGATCATTGGCTCTAATGTGCTTCCGGAACGGGAAATCACACAAACAGCCACTTCTTCGTTGCGTAAACGATGGAACAGTTCATGATAGTACACACTGCTTAAATGATGGCCCGCAAAATAAATTTTTGGCAGGTTGCGTTCTTTTGCAAAGAATTCGTTATAAAATGGAGACTGTAATAATTCCAGACATGCTTTTGCACCTAAATAGGAGCCGCCTACACCGATTACTACAAACGCGGTGCACTGTTTCTGGATTTTCCAGGCAGTGGTCATAATTTCCCATACCAGATCCCCTTCGACAGTCGATGGGTAATCTACCCAGCCGGTGAAACCGTTTTTCCCGCTATGCAGTTCTTCGTGAATGGCATTTACTTTTTCCTGATACTGAGCCACTGGCAGTTCTGCAATGGCCTGGGAAACATCAACTCTGATTTCAGACATAATAATCGCTCCTTTATATTATTTTCTATTAATACCCCTGCGGGTTCTGCCGCTGCCAGTTCCAGGCATCGCGGCACATATCCTCAATGGTGCGGGTGGCTTTCCAGCCCATTTCCCGCTCCGCTTTGGAGGCATCCGCATAAAACTCGGCAATATCACCGGCTCTGCGGTCATAGATTTTATATGGAATGGTTAAATCGTTGGCTTTTTCAAAGGCATGCACCAGCTGCAATACGCTGACCCCGCTGCCGGTACCCAGATTATAAATCAGTACGCCTTTTTCCTCACACAGTTTTTCCAGCGCTTTTACATGGCCGATGGCTAAATCCATTACATGAATATAGTCGCGTACGCCGCTGCCATCCACTGTTGGATAATCGTTGCCCCACACGCGCAGGTGATCCCGTTTGCCGCTTGCCACCTGGGTAATATACGGCATCAGATTATTTGGAATACCCTGCGGATCTTCCCCAATACGGCCGCTTTCGTGCGCCCCGATTGGATTAAAATACCGAAGCAGTGCTACCGACCAGTCTGCCTCTACGTGCGCCACATCTTTTAAAATGCGTTCGCTCATTACTTTTGTTTCCCCATATGGATTGGTGGTTGGCAGTAAATCCATGGTTTCCACAAACGGAATTGCATTTTCCCCATAAACGGTTGCGGAAGAGCTGAATACAAATTTATTTACGCCATGACGTTTCATAACATTACATAAGGTTAAGGTACTAACCACGTTGTTATAATAATATCTAACCGGCTGCTCCACCGATTCCCCTACCGCTTTTAAGCCGGCAAAATGAATGACACCGTCAATATTCTGCTCGGTGAAGATTTTTTCCACTGCCGCCTCATCGGTTACATCGGCCTTATAAAAAGTAATCGGTTTGCCGGTTAATTCCTGCACCCGGCGCAGCGATTCCTCTTTGCTGTTACACAGATTATCCGCCACCACTACTTCATGGCCTGCCTCTAACAGCACCAGACAGGTATGGCTCCCGATATAGCCGGCACCGCCCGCTACTAAAATACGCATATATATAACCTCATTTCGATAAAATACAAAATCATTACTTTTTTATTTTATCATACTCTTTAAAGCCCTGCCAACAGGATTTCAAGAAATCTGAAAGATTTTACCAGAATTTAAGAAAATCTTTACAGAAACCATGCAAAAAAATATCAAAAAAGGACTTCCGCATACACGGAAGCCCTTTAGGTATTCATCTCTTATTTTTTTGCTACAACAGCTTTTGCTTTTGCTGCAATGTTTGCTGCGGTTAAGCCGTATTTTTCTAACAGTTCGTCTGGCAGACCGGATTCACCGAATTTGTCTTCTACGCCTACACGAGCCATTGGAACCGGGCAGGTTTCAACTAACACTTCTGCTACTGCGCTGCCTAAGCCGCCATAGATGTTGTGTTCTTCTGCAGTTACTACTGCGCCTGTTTTCTGAGCCATTTCGGTAATCAGAGCATTGTCTAACGGTTTGATAGTGCTGATGTTTACAACCGCTGCGGAAATACCGTCAGCTGCTAATAATTCAGCCGCTTCCATCGCTTTGCTTACCATGATACCGGTACCGATTAAGGTTACGTCTGTACCTTCTTTTAAAACTACGCCTTTGCCGATTTCGAATTTATAGTCATCGCCTAACAGCACTGGCACTTTTGGACGGCCTAAACGGATGTAAACCGGACCCTGATGTTCTGCCGCTGCCATAACAACCTGTTTGGTTTCTACGCCATCGGCAGGAACGATAACGGTCATATTTGGAACTGCACGCATTAATGCGATGTCTTCCAGCATCTGATGAGAGCCGCCGTCTTCCCCTACGGTTAAACCGGCATGGGTAGCTGCGATTTTTACATTCAGGTTTGGATATGCGATGGAGTTACGAATCTGATCGTATGCACGGCCTACTGCGAATACAGCAAAGCTGCTTGCGAACGGAATTTTACCGGCAGCAGCAAAACCAGCTGCAGTGCCTAACAGATTCTG
>RHMF01003336.1_pt1 | contig 11995 bp, 13 predicted proteins | sample 5365151 | NCBI WGS metagenome assembly RHMF01 (sample SAMN10266501, study PRJNA497801) | feces metagenome | isolation source: feces | host: Bos taurus | place: China: Prairie of Fairy Mountain | collected 2017-08-14 | reverse complement strand
CAGCAAGTTTTTTGTGACCCTTTGAAAGCTTTTTGCCACTAAGGTTATCCTTTGAAAAAATAAATGATTTCATTGAATCTACCTCAAAACGATTTGAATAAAAAATACCATATTATTATACAATAACTAACAGTAAAAAAGCAATAAGTTTTGCAGGATTTCTTGCAAAACTTATATTTTAATTGGTGAAAAAAGTCTTTCTTTTGAGCAAATGTCAGGAGTATTAAGTAAAAAAGCATAGAAATCTGTAGATTTTTCTTCATATCCGAAGATTAAATTTACATTTTCATCATTGATTTTTGATAAATCGGAAAATCTTGTTATAAATGGCAATTTGCAATTATTTACCAGTTTTCCTAACTCACTCTGATAATTCTTATTAAAGCCAAGTAATCTGCAATAAGGTGCGTCAATTTCAATTACAGATTTACTGATACTGAACTGTCTGCATAATACTGCCCGTCTTATTCTTGAATGAGCATATCGCTTGGATTTTGCTTTATCATAAATTTCATTAAGAGTAATACTTGATTTAATGGCATCGTCAATTCTGTTCTGGAGTCCCTCTGATATATTGGCAATACAACTTGAATTTTCATATAATTTTGTGCGAAGCAGTGAAACAGAAGTAATATTATACTTTTCCTGTGAAAGAACTTGCCCTTTGTTTAAACAATCCTCATATAAAGAATAACAATTTTCAGGGACAAAACAATCAAATGACTTATTATCATTGATAAGTGAACGGATATGAGTTGCAGAGGCAAAGCTGTCAACTGCAAAATTATCGTTGTACCCTGCCCCGAGTCTGTTCACACAAATTGGTTCAATATCCGAATCAAGCTTTCTCAATGCCTTTAAATACTCAACTGCGAGAATATTATTAGGAGTATCAACATTAAAATCACCAAAAGAGTTTAATGCCTTTTGTCGTGATGTGGCATAGCTTTCACCACTTTTAAGATACTCTTTTACTTTATTATCAAAATCAGGGTTGTTGAGAATATCAATAATAGCATTTAATTGGTCTGTTTCGGCGTTTTCCGTTCCAAAGGCTAATTTGTCACAGCCAAAGGAATCGAGGATTTTAACTGCATTATAAGCAAAGAATTCAGCAGATGCTGTTGCATATACAAAGGGAAGCTCAAGAACAATGTCAGCACCGCCCTGTAAAGCTGCTTTCACTCTCGCCTCTTTAGGGAATATGGCAGGTTCAGCCCTCTGAACAAAATTGCCACTCATTACACAAACAACAATATCGTTTTCTTTTTTTACAGAGTCAATTAAGTATTTATGACCATTATGGAACGGATTAAACTCACAAACTATTCCTATTACAGACATATTTTTCTCCTTTTTGAAAATAATGGTAAAAGAAATCTTGAAATATTATAAATATAAGTATATAATATTATAGTTTTAGAAATACTTCAAGAAAAATTTATAAATGGAGATGTTAAAAATGAAAGTTCTTGTTATCAATGCAGGTAGTTCATCACTCAAATATCAGCTTATTAATATGGCTGATGAAAGCGTTATTGCAAAAGGTATTTGCGAAAGAGTCGGTACTCCTGAGGCTTGTATCAGCTTCAAGACACCTGACGGACAGAAAATCGAATATAATGCTCCTATGAGCAATCACACTGAAGCATTTGCTGCTGTTAAGGCTGCTCTTACTGAGGGTGAATACAAGGTTATTGACGATATCAGCGAAATCACTGCTGTTGGTCACCGTGTTGTTCAGGGTGGTTCTCTTTTCAATAAGAGTGTTCTTATCGATGATGAGGTTATCGCAGGAATTGAAGGTCTTAATGACCTTGCTCCTCTTCACAACCCTGCAAACATTATGGGTATCAATGCAAGTATTGAGCTTTTCGGTAAAGATGTTCCTCAGGTTGCTGTTTTCGATAACGCATTCCACAGCACAATGCCTGCTGAAGCATACACATTTGCTATCCCACACGACATTTCAAAGAAATATTCAATCCGTCGTTACGGCTTCCACGGTACATCACACAAATTCGTAAGTGCAAGATGTGCTGAAGTTATGGGTAAAGATATTAAAGACCTTAAGATTGTTACTTGTCACCTTGGTAACGGCTCATCAATCACAGCTGTTAACGGTGGTAAGGTTGTTGACACAACAATGGGTCTTACTCCTCTTGATGGTCTTGCAATGGGTACTCGTTGCGGTGCTATTGACCCATCAGTTGTTCTTTTCGTTATGGAAAAGGAAAATCTTTCAGTTAAGGAAATGGATACTCTTCTTAATAAGAAGTCAGGTCTTCTTGGTGTTTCAGGACTTTCATCTGATGACCGTGACCTTAAGGCTGCAGCTGCTGAAGGCAATGAACAGTGTGCAAATGCAAGAAATATCCTTGCATATCAGATTAAGAAATATATCGGTGCTTTTGCCGCAGCAATGAACGGCGTTGACGCAATCGTATTCACAGGCGGTATCGGTGAAAATGCTGACGACATCCGTGATAAGGTTTGTAACGAGCTTTCATTTCTCGGCATTGAAATTGACCAGGAAATCGGCAAGACTCTTGTTAAGGGTAAGGAAGGCGAACTTTCAACTGAAAACTCAAAGGTTAAGGTTTATGTTCTTCCTACAAACGAAGAGCTTGCAATCGCAAGAGATACAAAGGATATCGTAAACGCTCTTTAATCCTAAATAATAATTTTAATTCAAGGTGGTAGCTTCGGTTACCACCTTTTTTGTTTTAATGTTCAAATTATAATTTATCGTTGAGGCTTCTCCTTGAGGATAAGCTGTCTACGAAGCAGACTGATGAGTTGGTTTATATGTCGCTTTTCGGCGGGGTCAAGACCCCGCCCTACCTGATACCAATGAATCTGTCTTTATCCCGATAAACTCCGATTTGTTGACCATTCCGTATTTTCGTATCGGGTGTTCCGTATTTTCGTATCGGGTGTTCCGTATTTTCGTATCTAAAAATAATATATAAATAATATAAAAATAATATATAAATTATCAAAATAGTTAACCGGTTATGTATTTTTATTTTTTTACAATTTCACGGTTAATTATTGTGTAAAAATGGCGCTGTTTGTAAACTTTTTATTAACATTTTCCCATTTTTTTAAAATCGTCCCGCATTTCCCGGGACGAAATCGGTTTTTCAGCCTATATATGGGAGGTGTTTTTTATAGATAACAATAAAAACTACGCAATTTTTCCATTGAAAATGTTAAGTGATGATAAGTATAAGGACTTTACATCCAAAGAATATTTTCTATATATGTTGTTGCTCAACAGGTCAAATATTTCTAAATCAAACTTAATGCATTTTTCTGATAAAAACGGTGTTTTTGTTTATTACACAAACAAGGAAATTACAAAACAATTGAAATGTGATAAAACAACATCTATAAAAGTATTGTCAAATCTTGAAAATGCAGGGCTGATACGAAAGGAATATCAGAAAAGAGGTCTGCCGCTTAAAATTTATGTGAATGACATCCGTGGTGAAAATACTAGTACATATTCAAGCTCTAAAAAACCACAGGACAAGCTTTCACAAACACAATATCTCAATTCAAATTACAATCAAAAACATCATACAGACCATTCTGTGAAGAAAGAAAAGCAAGTGAGCTTTGATGTGGAAAAGGCAGAGAAACTTTCCAATGATGGGACTATTGATTTCGGTAGTATGAAAATAAAAAAACGCCGAAAGCATTAAGCAATCGACGTTATAAAATTACTCATTGTTTTGTATTTGTCTTATGTCGTCACCTGTAAATTTAACAGGTACATAGTTTCCGATAATTCTTGATGCAACGCTTTCAGGGTATCGTGACTTAATTTCCTCAAGGCTTAAATTTGAACTGATAATTGTAGGTACACCACGAGCAATTCTGCTGTTAATAATGTTATAAAGTGATGATGTTGCAACTGCAGTTGAGAATTCTGCACCTAAATCGTCAAGAATCAGCAAATCAGCATTTATGAGAATATCTTCAGTTTCAAAGGAATCTGTTCTGCCGAATTTCTCTCGTTCAAGTTTGTTAAGGAATGTGATGACAGAACCATAAACCACATTATAGCCTTTTTTAAGTGCTTCATTTGCGATAGCTAATGATAAATGGGTTTTGCCCAGACCTGTTCTACCACAGAAATAAAGGCTGACAGAATCTGTATCAAAATTTTCAGCATATTTTACGCAACGGCTATAGACATCTTTCATAATTTCATAAGGTGCTTTTCCGTTTTCTGCTGTTTTTGGGTAATAATTCAAATCAAAATCTTCAAAACTTGAAAGTTCAAGTGGTGTCATTGATGACATTTTCTCACTTGCGTATTTTTTAAGGAGTTCATTGTGACAAGAACAAAGCTTTGTGCCGTAAGAAATGCGACGGGTGTCATCATAATCTTCAACTACACCTGTGTCCTGACATTTTTCACAAGTGTATTTAATATCAAGATAATCTTCAGGAAGATTTAACGCTTTAAGAAGATTTTTTCTTTCTTCACGAAGTTGTCTGTTCTTCTCACGGATACGGTTAAGCTCGATTTCTGCATTGTCTTTAGGCAAAGAAAATGCTCTTACAGTTTCGTGACCTGTTTTTGCAAGTTCTGTTTCTATAAACTGAAATTCAGGGTACTTAAAACTTAATTCATTTTTACGCTGACTTGCAGTATATTCAGCAGTATTTCTTCTGTTTTTAATCTCAGCACGAGCTTTTTCGTGCATTTCTCTTGAATATGCCAAGTCTTATGCCCCCTTATTTCTTTTTCTCTTTTTATTTTTCATTGAACCAAAATCTTTTGGATTTTCAGTTGCTTGTTTTTCAGCTTTTGCAACATCAAATGATGTTTCTTTTGTTTCAGTTTTTGTTTTTTGTGATTTACTCTGGAATTTCTTTGTGCCTTTTTCAATATCCTCAAGAGTGTTAAGCCCCTGCTTACGCCAATTCTTAATAGTACCGTTCATATGGCAAATGTTATTCCACACAAGTCTTCCTGTCTGCTTTTCAGCCTTCATAATGTTAAAAGCTTTTTCGATTTCGTTGATATTATATCCCCAACGAAGCCATTCGCAGAAAATCTCCATAACTGCAAATGTAGGAGCAGAGGTGTCGTTATTTGTCCTTACAGCAAGGTCACGGAAAACTGTCAATGCCTTTTCAGTTTCGTTTATGTATTCGTCAGCTGATATCAAATTTGTAATACCATTTTCAGCCCAATATTTTGCGATTTTGAGAATGTCATTCTGACTAGTTGAGTCAATGCTCTTTGCAAAATAGAGAAGGCAGTTTGCCACATCAGGGGTAATTCCGTAACGATAGACAACAGAATAAATCGTGCATTGCATACTATAACCCAATGTTCTGCCTAAAATCTCCTGTGCCTCATTGAAAAGTCGCTTCATGGCACCGTTTTTCTTGAGAATTTTCTCGATTTCAGCCTGATTAGGATTAGTGAAATGAATTTCAGGAAGTGGCATTTTTACCTGTTCAGCAACTGCAACCTGTTTTTCAGTCTTGACAGGAGCTTTCGCCACTTCACTCTTTAAAATTCCGTTGTCAGTCCAGTATTCAACACATTCTTTAACTGTACCGAGAGAAAGATTTGTGACTTTTGTAATATCTTCAACTGTGATTTCAGGATTTCTGAAAATAGAAAGTATAACCTTTAATTGTTCGCCACTTGCGAATTTAAGGCATTTGTCAGCAATTTCCGTCGGTAACGAAAACATTGATGAATATACCTTTGGTGAAATACTCCACATATCCTTCCCTCCTTATTTTTTGTCAAAATTGTGCAGGAAAGATAGTATATCATAGATTTGAATTTTTTTCAATCACAAGATATGGTGGCATAGTATAAAATAAAACGCTAATTATAATTTGTATGGGTGATAAGAAACCAATAAAAAACGGAGCCATTGCTGACTCCGTCATAGTAATTATTATTTATGATTAGATTTATCTTAATCCAGCAACAACCTGAAGAATAATACGAGCATCAACTGCTGTAATGTTACCATCTTTACTTATATCAGCAAGTTCTTTTTCTTCATCAGTAAATTCTCTCAAACCTGCAACATTCTGAAGAACAATACGAGCGTCAACTGCTGTAATAGAACCATCTTTATTTACATCACCAAGAACAAACTGAAGTTTAGCAATTGTTTCAGTTTTTGTTTCTTTACATGCTGTACATGTATATACCTTTGTGCCTTCTTCTTCGTGAGTAGGTTCTTTTGTTACCTTACCTTCATCCCATGTATGGTTAGCATATGATTCAACCTTACAAACTTCACATTTCTGTGCGTGCTTGTCAGCATCATACTTTTCAAAGTCACCAAAAGTATGTTTTGCTTTTGCAATTGTTAATGTACCTTCGTAATCGCAGCCTTCACACTTAACCTTAATAGAACCTGTTGATTCACAAGTTGCTTCAACCATATCAGGCTTCTTGTTCATCTTCATAACTACAACAAGACTATGTGCTTCAGTAGTTGAATAACCGCATTTGTCATCTCTCTGACATTCGAATTTATGTTCTTTATCACTAATACTAACTGCTAATTCAGCTATATCATGACCTGCCTTGATAACTTCCTTCTTTGTAGCACCACAGCCTGTACATGTATATGTCATTTCACCATCAGCGTGACACTTAACTGCTTTAGTTTCAACGCCTTCATTCCATGTGTGAGCCTCTGTGATTGTCTTATCACAAACAGTACACTTACCTACATGATTATCGCCATCAGCAATAGCATTTTCATATGTATGAGCTTTTACCTCAACATCTTTAACTACAGTTTCATTACATGTACATCTGTAAACTTGTTTACCTACTTCAGTACATGTAGCAGGTTTATTTCTTTCGTCATTTTTTACTTCAAATCTGTATTCGTGTTCATATCTGACCTGCTTTTTACATCTGTCACAGTATTTATAATGAACATCATCCTCAACAACATAAGTACCGACTAATTTGTGGTTAAGAGCTTTTGTTGTAGCAACCTTAACATCGCCACAAGCACACTTATATGTTGCTACGCCATCTTCAGTACAAGTTGCTTCAGTAGCACCATCCTGTAAAACATATTCATGAGTATGTTCTGCATCAGCAGAAGCAGTCATCATTGGAATTGCAGTAGCAATCATTACGAGAGCCATAACGAGAGCTAAAATCTTCTTTGATTTTTTCATAAAAATCATCTCCTATTTTTATTAATGTCTAAATTTTACCATATTAGTACAAAAAATGCAATATATTTAACATAATTTTTACATATTTGTCACTATTTGTAGTGTTTTATCAGCATTTCAGCCACATTATCTTGAATTTTTATTACACCGCCGTGGCGTTTTTTACGATTTCCCATATTGAACTCATCTGTTGAAAGCTGTTTAAAATTGCCACTTGCCAAGTCCTTTGTCAAAAATGGTGTGTAACCGTAATTTCCGTGGTACCTGTCAGCAATAAGACACCACATCTGCTTATCATCAAGGTAATATGCCTCAGGACCTTCAAGTCCGAAGAAATTAAAGAACTTCACTGTGAATTCTCTCGTAATCATTACTAATCAGATTTTTGCTTCGTTCAATAATAATGATTTTATTGGTTTCGTCCTTTGTAAATCTGTAATACCACCCATTATCAAACACAATATTTGTGTCGATAAGTGCAGTATCACCGTCAATATACTTAAAGGTTTCAGTAAATTTCTTAAAATCCTTTGTGAATGTTCCGTAAATTCTCTGTTTTCTGTGTAACTCACCTTTTTCACGGACATTACTTGCAAAGAAAATAAACCACATTTCCTTTTCCTTACAGTAAACTGCCTCAGGTGCCCACACACAACCTGCTTCAGGAATACCTACCTCAATAAGTCGTTCTTCACTCCAGTTTATTAAGTCATCTGACTCCCATACGAGAAGTGAACGACTGCCCTTACTGGAAAAATCATCCCAATTTCCGCTTGTTGTAAGCAAATCAGTTCCGATAATAAAGTATTTCTTAAGATTTTCGTCATAAACGATAAAAGGGTCACGGATGCCTTTTGTGCCTGAATTTGAAGTAAGAACAGGCTTTTCACCGCCGATATCCTGCCAATGCCAATGAAGTCCGTCAAAGCTTACTGAAAACCAGATATGCTCCTTATCCCCTGTGCTGTCACTTGTAAAATGTGTAAATAAATATGCCATTGTATTTGCCTCTTAAATGTAGCCTAATTTTTTGAGAATTGCAGGGTCGCAGGTATCGGCAACAGGTCCGATTTCATCCCAGAGCTTGTCTGCTTTTTCCTTCCACTCATTAAAATCCTCATAATGTGCAGGATAGTTGTCGTACAATGCGCCAACCTTTGTGCTGTATAAAAGTCCTTTTACAAGCTTTGCAATAGTTGTTGGCTTAAGGTCTTTTTTTGCAACACCGTTTACAATACCCTTCACAATTACAGTAATGTCATCGAGTCCTAATTGGAGTCCGTCATCCATACCACCAAGAATTTTTTCGCTGAACATAACATCATTTTTGAAGAGATATTCAGCCTCATCATAGTCCATTGAAATAATACCCATAAGAAGTGGTCGCATTGAGTCGAAGTCCTTACCCTGAGCATTCATATAACGCTTGTTAATGCTCCACATTCTCTCTTTTGTAAGGTATTTGTCTGATTTTAAGAGATTTGAAATAACCTCAACTGCAATTTCACCTGCTACAAGTGATGATGTACAGCCCTCTCCACAAGTAGGTTTTGTGTGACAAGCTGCATCACCAAGTGCTATAAAACCATCATCAACAAGTGAATACGCAGAAATATGATAAGGTGTCATTCCCTTTTCAACACGCTCAACCTTATATTCAGGGAAGCTGACATTCTTCATAAAGTCTTCCTTAAAGATTTCTTCGGCATAAGCGTAGCCATAGAATGCACCAATTCCTAAAATTGCACCATTGGGATTGTCAGAAGGTGCAGACCAGGACTTATACTGCATAAAAAAGCCATAAGCCATCTAATTCTCTCGGATTAAAGTCATTTTTAAGATATTCTGCATAATAAAGTACAACATAAAGAATATCCTTATTTGTAAGCTTGAAATTACCGACAACTGATGTGTCAGGAAGCTTTGTTCGTGCTACTGCAGGAATACCCGAACAGTCAGCAACTATTCGTGCATAGGCTTCACATTCTTTATCATCTGTCTTATATTTTGCACCTACAATTTTACCGTTTTCATATATGAAATCAGTAAATGATGCACCGTAAATGATTTCAGCACCGGCTTCCTTTGCTCTGTCAGCCATCATCATTATGTAATCGTGCTTATGAAGACCGATAACGGGTGCTTCAGCACATGCCTTAGGATAATTTCCGTAAGGTGAAACCATAGTTGAATGAGCAAAAGAAAATTCACGCAAAGGACTGCCCTCTTCAGGAATAATCAAATCAAAGCGTTCCATATCAGCCTTGCCCATATGGAAAACGTCGTATTCCCTTGAAACATAGTCAGGTAAGTTCTTTTCAATCACAAGCACCTTAAAGCCCCGCTCAGCCATTTTGTGAGCAAACCAACAGCCTGTTGTTGATGCACCCACAACAAAAACATCATACTTTATCATAATAATTCTCCTTGATTTTAAGCTTCAATAATACTTTGATTTACAGGCTTGCACAAATATACATTATCATATTTTTTCGATAATTTGCTGTATGCATCCTCTGCTTTTTCTTTTTCGCTGAAAATACCGAAAACAGTAGGTCCGCTGCCACTCATAACAGAAGCATCAGCACCTGATTTTCTCATAACACCCTTGATGTGTGGTCGTTTCGGCACTTCAACAGCCTGTTCAAAAACATTTCCGCAAAGACTGCAGATTTTTTCGTAATCACCATCGGCTACTGCATCAATCATTGAAATTCTGTCAAGATGACGGACACGGGAAAGTCCATCGAACTGTGCATAAGCCTCAGGTGTTGAAACATCCTGTTGTGGCTTGCAAAGGACAATATGGCAGTCAGGTAAATCAGTTGTAGGAGCAACGATTGTACCTGTACCTAAGCAAACTGCTGTACCACCAACAAGGCAGAAAGGAATATCAGCACCAACTTTTCCGCCAATTTCGCAAAGCTGTTTTTCTGAAAGATTTGTGTTATAAAGCTTATTTAAGCAATACAAAACACCTGCACCGTCAGCACTTCCACCGGCTGTACCTGCTGCCATAGGAATATTTTTCTCAATTGTAATGGTAATTCCTCTGTCAGTAACAGAAAGAGCGTTAAAAAAGGCGTCTGCACACTTATAAACAATGTTTTTTTCGTTACAAGGTACACCATCTGTGTCACATTTTATAATGATTTTATCTTCATTATTCTTATCAACTGTTATGGTGTCATACAAATCAACTGACTGCATTATCATAAAAAGTGAATGATAACCGTTCGGGAGCTTTTTAAGAATATCGAGCATTAAATTTATTTTTGCTGCTACCTTAACCTTCATTTTCATTCCGACCTTTCAATTTTCATCTGAATAGGAGTTCGCTTCTGGAAAAATGTTATACTGTCAAATCCCGCTTCCAACGCTGCGTTATAAGCCATATCAATATCGGCTGCTAAATGCTCAGCATAATGGGCATCAGAGCCAACTGAAACATATTTACCTCCAAGCTCCTTAAAGCGTTTCAGCACATCAACCTCAGGTGAAAGCTTATTAAGAGGCTGACGGAGTGCTGCAGTATTGATTTCAAGTGCTTTTTCCTTTTTTGCAGTAAGAAGAAGAATTTCGTCAATCTGATTTTTAAACTTATCCAAATCAATGTCAAGATTTGATTTTGAATAGAAATATCTTAAAGGATATGTCAGGTGTGCAAGAACATCAAAATTTCCCCAATTAAGAAGGTTGATTATTTCGTTAAAATAAGCCTTTAAAAGCTTTTCCGCCTCATCCATAGTAAGGTTTTCCATAAAGTAAAAGTCCTCACCACCACGAAGATTGTGAACCGAGCCGATAATCTGGTCATAATCGTGACTTGCGATAATCTTTTCTGCAGTTTCAACATCATATACAGGTTGTCCGAGCTCAACGCCATTGAGAACAAGCAATTTTCCACGAAAAGCTGAACGGACCTTTGAAATCTCAAAAAATGCCTGAAACATTCGTTTCTCATAAGTTGGGTCACCACGGAACTGGTCAACCTCACAATGGTCAGTAAATGCAACAGCTCTCATTTCAAGCAATTCTGCTCTTTCACAAAAATGAGTTGCAGAGTGATTTCCGTCAAAGGAATTATCAGTATGAACGTGTAAATCCACGATATTCTTGTACATAAAAGGACACCTCCAGAATATGTAAATATTTTACTACATTTCATTATATTTTTTCAATAATATTTCAAATATTTTATAAAAGTTATTCACTTTTTTATTAGTTTGTGTTAAAATAATGTCAATTTATTTTTGGAGGTACACAGTATGAGAGGTATAATCACTGTTGTAGGTAAAGATATGGTCGGAATTCTCGCAAAGGTTTCTGGCGTTTGTGCCCAGAACGGCGTTAATGTTATTGAGGTTTCACAGTCAATTTTACAGGATATGTTCTGTATGATTATGCTTGTTGATTTTGAAAAGGCAACTGTTCCATTCACAGAATTTTCAGATAAGGTTACTGAAATCGGTAAGGAAATGTCACTTTCAATCCACGTTATGCACGAAGATATTTTCAATTCAATGCACAGAATATAAGCAGGTGTTAAAATGATTAATACACACGATATACTTGAAACTATAAATATGATTCAGGATGAAAATCTTGACATCAGAACAATTACAATGGGTATTTCCCTTCTTGATTGCTGTACAGGTGATGCTAAATCAACTTGTGACAAGATTTATGAGAAGATGACCAGAAAAGCAGAAAATCTTGTTAAAACAGGTGAAGATATTGAAAAGGAATACGGTATTCCTATTATCAATAAACGAATTTCAGTAACACCTATTTCTATGGT
>RHMF01001147.1_pt1 | contig 11998 bp, 7 predicted proteins | sample 5365151 | NCBI WGS metagenome assembly RHMF01 (sample SAMN10266501, study PRJNA497801) | feces metagenome | isolation source: feces | host: Bos taurus | place: China: Prairie of Fairy Mountain | collected 2017-08-14 | reverse complement strand
AAAATAAAGTAAAAGCGTCTGTAGAGCAATTAGCGGAAGGCTTATTAGAGATTTATGCCAAACGTAAAAGCCAAGAAGGTTATGCGTTTTCTCCTGATGATCAATGGCAGAAAGAGTTTGAAGATGCATTTCCGTATGTGGAAACAGAAGACCAGCTTAGAGCCATTGAAGACGTGAAACGGGATATGATGTCTTCTACAGTTATGGATCGCTTGATTTGCGGTGATGTAGGGTATGGTAAAACAGAAGTTGCCATTCGTGCAGCATTCAAGGCAGTAAATGATGGTAAACAGGTTGCAATATTGGTACCGACTACTGTGTTGGCACAGCAACACTATAATACCTTCTTAGAACGATTCTCGCCATATGGTGTGCGAGTAGATATGTTATCGCGTTTTACTACAGCCAAACAGCAAAAAGAAACGAAAGACGGGCTTAAAGCTGGCAGTGTGGATATTGTGGTAGGCACTCATAAATTATTGAGTAAAACGATAGAATATCATGACTTAGGATTGTTGATTATTGATGAGGAACAGCGGTTTGGTGTGACACATAAAGAAAAAATCAAGGAAATGCGAGCACTTGTGGATGTACTTACTTTATCAGCTACACCGATTCCTCGTACATTGCACATGTCAATGGTTGGAATCCGTGATATGAGTGTCATTGAAACACCACCACAAGATCGTTATCCAATTCAGACATATATTGTTGAACGTACACCGGAATTGATGAAAGATGCCATTCGGCGCGAACTGGGCAGAGGTGGTCAAGTATATGTGGTACACAATCGCGTAGATGATATTGATCGATTTGCAGAAGAAATTGGCTTGCTGGTGCCGGAAGCACGTATTTTAGTAGGCCATGGCCAAATGAAAGAACAAGAACTAGAAGAAATTATGATGGACTTTATTGCACATAAAGCAGATGTGCTTGTATGTACCACAATCATCGAGACAGGGCTTGACATTGCCAATGCCAATACCATGATTGTAGATGAAGCAGACAAACTGGGGCTTTCTCAGCTGTATCAGCTGCGTGGACGTGTAGGACGAAGTAATCGCATTGCATACGCATACCTTACCTATAAAAAAGATAAAAGTTTGAGTCAGGTGGCAGAAAAACGTTTGGCAGCTATTCGTGAATATACAGAGCTAGGCTCCGGCTTTAAGATTGCTATGCGAGATTTAGAAATTCGCGGAGCAGGGAATCTTTTGGGTGCAGAACAGCATGGTCATGTAGCATCGGTAGGCTTTGATTTGTATTGTACAATGCTGGATGAAGCTATTCGTGCACTGAAAGGTGAGAAGAGTGGGAAACGGCGTGAAATAGAGATAGATATGCAGGTCAGTGCTTTTATTCCGGAATATTATATTCGTGACAGCGCTGTGAAGCTAGGTTTTTATCAGAGGATTCAACAAGCAAAAGGGATTAGTCGCATTCATCTTTTAGAAGATGAAATGATTGACCGATTCGGCGATATTCCGGAAGAAACTTGGAATCTGCTTCGTATCGCAGAATTGAAATCTTATTGCTTTGATATTGGTATTCGCAGTTTGAAACAGAAGGGCGGTATTGTGTCACTGCTTTTTGAACCGGATACCGGTATGGATATGACGAAACTGACGAAATTAATGCAGAAATATAAACGGCAACTCACCTATGGCAGTGATGGTGGAGAACTGGTGGTGCGTATAACTGTAGGCAGTGCGTCGGCTGAAAAATGTTTAGATTTGGTGAAAGCGATATTATTAGATATGGTTGCCATTGTGCAATAGCATAGATTCTGTTATAATGAGAAAAGCAAAAATACAGTCGTATATGTATTAATAGTGAGGAGAGAAGAACATGAAGAAAAAATTAACAGCGATTTTGTTAGCTGTATTTCTGGTAACAGGGCTTGCGGGTTGCGGTAGCAAAGTGCCGGCAGGTACTGTGGCTACTGTAAATGGTGTAGCAATTTCTCAGGAAGAACTAGATGCAAACTTTAATCAGTTTATGCAAATGTATGAGGCGTACGGTGTAGATACCAGCGATGAAACCTTGCAGATCAATTTACGTAACAGTTTATTAGAAAGTCTGATTGTACAAGAACTGATTGTACAGGAAGCAGAAAATCGTGAGATTACAGTCAGCGACGAAGACGTGAATGCATACATCCAGAGTGTGAAAGATTCTTATGGTGATGCTGATGCATATGTAAAAGTGCTAGAAGAAAACGGATACACGGAAGCATCTTATGCAGAGGCTGTACGTGAACAGATGGTGATTGAACTTTTCCGTGATGATCTGGTAAATCATCCGGAAGTAGTGGATGTAGCCAAAGCGCGTCACATTCTGGTAGCTACTGAAGAAGAAGCACTGGATGTGATTGCACAATTGGACAAAGGTGCTGATTTTGCCGCACTGGCTCAAGATATCTCCACTGACATGGGTTCTGCGGTAGATGGCGGTGATTTGGGTTATTTTGCACTGAATGGTGACACTACCTCTAAGATGGTAACGGAATTTTCCGATGCAGTGCGTGCGCAAGAAATTGGAGTGCATAGTAGTGCACCGGTGCAGAGCCAGTTTGGATACCACATTATTCTAGTAGAAGATCGTGAGCTGGAAGTCGATTTGTTAAGTAATCCAGAAAAATATAGTGCTGTACTGCAGGGGATTTACAATAGCGGTTTAGATAATCTAGCTATGACATTGATGGAAAATGCAGAAATTGAAGTGCTGATTGACACCACAACAATGGAATCTGCAAAATAATCAAAACAGCTTTTTATAAAACAAAGCAGTGCAAAACAAGGAGGAGACATACATGAAGAAAGCAGAGTTTATCGATAGCGTAGAAAAAATTAAAGAACTTGAAGAAGCAGCCAATGAAGGCTATGCCCGTGCACAGTTTAATCTGGCAATGTGCTACGAACAGGGTAAACTGGTAGAACAGGATTTAGACAAAGCAATTATGTGGTACAAAAAAGCAGCAGAACAGGGCAACTTGAATGCATGTTATATTATGGGTAATCGTTATTATAACGGTGATGGTGTAGAACTGGATTTAGAAAAAGCTTTTGAAAATTTCGAAGTAGCTGCCAGAAAAGGTCATATCATTGCACAGCAGTTCTTAGGTGAATGCTATACATTTGGTCAAGGTGTGGAGCAAAACTTGGAAGAAGCTGCAGAATGGTATTTGAAAGCAGCAATGCGTGGTGCATTAGAAGCACAGGTGAATTTAGGGATTTGCTATAGCCAAGGTATGGGTGTAGAGCAGGATTATGCTGAAGCAGTGAAATGGTTTAAAGAAGCAGCAGAGGCAGGTCATCCTGCCGGCAAAATGAATCTGGCGATTTCCTACTTTGAAGGTGAAGGCATCGAACAGGACAAAGAGAAAGCCGTAGCACTCTTGATAGAAGCATCTGAATATATGGCTGATGCACAGTATTTACTGGCACAGTGTTATGAAAATGGTGAAGGCACAGCACTGGATTTAGCAAAAGCAAAAGAACTGTATCAGCAGGCAGCTGATAATGGTATCGTAGAAGCCAAAGAATGGTTAGAAAATCAGGCTGCAGAATAATTTCATTATAATGAAATAAAGTAAAACACGGTATTCGAAAATTCCGAATACCGTGTTTTTGTGTGTCTGATTGTGTATGATATTGTGTGTTTATATTTGTTGAATTTTACTTACTTAACAAATTGCATACTGCATTGGAGTATGCTACAGGGTCTTCGATTGGCATACCTTCGATTAAGAGCGCTTGGTTATACAGGATGCTAATCAGACTGGATGCTTTTGCTTCGTCGGCGATATGCATTGCTGTCAGTGTATTGAAGATTTCATGGTTTGCATTGATTTCTAGGATGCGCCCCATTTTTGGTACGTTAGAATTAGGTACTGCGGACAGTACACGTTCCATTTCCAGAGAGAGCGGACCGTCGCTGGAGATACATACCGGATGAGATTTTAATCTAGTAGATAGTTTTACTTCTTTTACTTTACCATTCAGAGCTTGTGTGCAGAAGTCTAACAGGGATTTATTTGCTTCTGCACGTTTTGCAGATTCTTCTTTTTCTTCTGCACTTTCCAGATCGATGTCGCTATCTGCAACGGATTTGAATGCTTTTTCTTTGTACTCACGCATCATTTTCAGTGCAAATTCATCGATGTCATGCATTAGATACAGTACTTCGTAGCCTTTTTCGGTAAAGAGTTCTACCTGCGGCATCATATCAATCTGTTCCGGTGTGCGACCACATGCGTAATAAATATTGGTCTGGCCTTCTTTCATGCGTTCTACATATTCGCTGAATGTTACTAGTTTGCGTTCTGTAGAAGAATAGAACATGATTAAATCCTGTAGCAGTTCTTTATGTGCGCCGAAATCATTATGGCAGCCGGCTTTCAGGTTGAGACCGAAGGTTTCGTACAGTTTTTCGTATTTTTCACGGTCATTGCGTTGCAACTTCAAGAGTTCAGATTTAATTTTCTTTTCCAGACTGGTAGCAATCAGTTTCAGCTGACGGTCATGCTGCAGCATTTCACGAGAAATGTTTAAGGATAAATCCTGAGAGTCCACCAAACCTTTTACGAATGCGAAGTGGTCAGGCAGTAAATCACCGCATTTGTCCATAATCAGTACACCGCTGGCATAGAGCTGTAAGCCTTTTTCAAAGTTTTTGGTGTAAAAATCGTTGGAAGCATGCTGTGGTACAAACAACAGTGCGTTGTAGGTTGCAGAACCTTCTGTATTGCTGTGAATAGTAGTCAATGGTGCTTCGTAGTCATAGTATTTTTCCATGTAGAAGTTGTTATATTCTTCTTCTGTAATCTGTGCCGGCATTTTCTTCCACAGTGGTGTCATGCTGTTTACAACTTCTAAATCGACATAGGTTTCTAGCTCGAAATTTTCTGGATCTTCCGGATGAGCAGGGCGTTTGTGTTCCATGGTCATACGAATCGGATAGCGAATGTAATCGGAATATTTTTTCACCAGTTTGCGCAATTTATACTGATCTAAGTACTGGTCATAATCTTCGTCTTCGGTGTTTTCCTTCAGCTCCATGATGATTTCGGTACCAATCATTTCTTTATCGCATGGCAACACAGTATAACCATCAGCACCGTCAGATTCCCACATATAGCCGGTGTCAGATGCTTCGTTGCGTGTGTATACGGTTACTTTTTTTGCTACCATGAACGCAGAGTAGAAGCCTACTCCAAACTGGCCAATAATGTCAATTTCATCTGTTTGTTCTTGATTCGTTTTGAAATCTAGAGAGCCGCTTTTTGCGATTGTGCCCAAATTGTTGTGCAAGTCTTCTTCGGTCATACCGCAGCCGTGGTCTGCTACAACGATACGGCGTCCTTCTTTGTCAATTCCAATATCAATGGTCAGTTCATCACGATTTAGTCCGGTTTCGCCACGCTGCATAGCATTATAATAACGTTTGTCGGTAGCATCGCTGGCGTTAGAGATAATTTCTCTTAAAAAGATTTCTTTGTGTGTGTAGATGGAGTTGATCATCAAATCCAGTAGTCGTTTGGATTCGGCTTTGAACTCTGTCTTAGTTGTTGTCATGTGTTTCATCGTTCCTTTCATATATAGAAAATAAATAGTTAACAAGATCTTGTTAGCACTCTTTTGCAATGAGTGCTAACAGTGTATATTGTATCGCTATACAGTGAAAAAATCAATAACTTTTTGTGAAAAAGAATGTTAAGATTTTGTATCGAAGTGCAGAAAAAACAAGGAAAAATGCCGTTGTCGCTTGTATTCTGCCTCGTTATCCAGTATACTTTTCTGTAATTGGATTTTGATAGTGTGACCCATTGATTATTAGGGGAGAATGATACGATGAATAAAAATAAACTCATAGCATTAATCATACTGTGTTGTTTTGTTTGGAGTTTTTGCATAACCGGGTGTGGTGCCAATAATATACAGGCAGTGGACGAAAATGTGTGGCAGAACCCTGTGCTTGAACAGGAGCAATATGATGTAATTGTAATGGGTACAGAGCCGGAGGGGATAGCTGCTGCGGTGAGTGCTGCTCGCAATGGTATGAAAACTTTACTGTTAGGTGAAGATAAGGCATTGGGTGGTCTTATGACGATTGGGCAGTTGAATTTTATTGATATGTGCGAAAGCCGTGACGGTACAATACTGACTCAAGGTTTTTTCAAAGAGTTTTATGATGCGGTAGGTGGAAGTGCATTTGATATTACAGAGGCTCGTAATTTTTTCTTAGATGTAGTAACTGCTGAACCTCTTTTGACATTGCGTACGGAAAATGATTTCAAGGCACCCATTATGGACGATGATGCTATTATTGGGATCATAACTGATGAATGTGGCGTAGAGCGTAGTTATTATGGTTCACGAATTATTGATGCTACGGTGGATGCTGATGTGGCCGCAGCATCCGGTGTGCCATATACTTATGCTGGGGAAGACATTGGCGAGCGTGACCGGCAGATGGGTGTAACATTAGTGTTTGAACTTTCTGGTGTAAACTGGAATAAGGTGTGGTTACACTTAAACTGGCAGCGCTTTAAGGCGGAAGTGTTTAAGCAAGGCAGTACCGATATGGGGGCTACCGATAAAACTGCATGGGGCTATACCAGTGAGGGTTATGCTTATGAGCCGCATAATGACATGATGCGATTAAGAGGATTTAATATTGCACGACAAAATAACGGCAATGTGCTGATTAATGCGTTGATTATTTTTGGAGTAGATCCGCTTAGTGAAGAAAGCAAGGCAGAGGGTATTGCCCGAGCACAAGCTGAAATGGAGTATCTAATCCCATATATCCAAGACAACTTTAAAGGCTTTGAAAAAGCGAAGCTGGCCGGTACTGCAGAACAGCTCTATGTGCGTGAAAGTCGCCACATTATTGGAGAGTACCAGTTGACTATTGATGATGTGCTGGAAAATCGAGATCAGTGGGATAAAATTGCTGTGGGGGCATATCCGGTAGATGTACAGCCGACTGCCACACAAACATATGGTACCGTTATCGGTAGCCCGGATAAGTATGCAGTACCATTTCGCTCTTTAGTGCCGTTGCAGATAGAAAATTTGTTGGTAATTGGTCGTAGTGCTTCTTATACTTCTTTGGCTGCCGGTAGTGCTCGTGTGATTCCGCTGGGTATGGCTGAAGGGGACGCGGCCGGTGTAGCTTGTGCATACTCGTTGCATCATAATATCAGTTTCCGAGATATCACTGTGGACCCAAAAGCCATTGCTGATATACAGGTGGCGTTAAAAATGCAAGGGGCGTATTTGCCGGACTTTGAAGTTGTAGATGATATTATGAATCATTGGGCATATCCGGGTGTAAAAGTATTACGCAGTCTTGGCATTCTAGACGGTGGTTATAGCAACGACTATAAATTAGATGAACCAATTAGTCGTTGGCGATATCAGAATATGGTAAACAATGTGTTGACAAAAGCAGGCGTTGACCAGGATTATATTGAAGTAAATGATAATCCGCCAAATCGACAAATTATTGGCACGACAGCTAGAGCTGTTGCCGCTAGCGAAGGTATGAAATATGCCAATGATTATCAAGTGTATATAGAAGCGTTAGCTGTACGTGGGATTTTGACAGATGACCTTAAAGCGTATTTTGCAAATGGAGAAAAAAATCCAAACGCAGCGGAGGTTGTACAGTTGATGGCCAATACGTATCAGTATTTAATGCAAAATATGTAGGAGAAATAATATGAAAAATAGAACATGGATTGTAGTGCTGTTGTTATGCCTCATTGCTTTGTTTTGTGGTTATGGATGCGGTAAAGATGCAAAACCATCTGATAGTACCATCGAATCCGGTGTAGACTATGATGTTATTGTAGTAGGCGGTGACCCGGAGGGCGTATGTGCTGCGGTATCCTCTGCACGAAATGGATTAAAAACATTGCTGATAGAAGACGATGCTGTGCTTGGTGGTTTAATGACATTAGGAAAACTGAATTTTATCGATATTTGTGAAGATCGCCAAGGCAATATTTTAACACAGGGACTGTTTATGGAGTTTTATAATGCGGTAGGTGGTACTGCGTTTGATGTAGAAGTAGCAAAAGAGTTCTTTTATGATTGGGTGATAAATGAAGAAAATGCTACATTGAAATTGAATACGGCATTTGTAGAACCAGTTATGGATGGAGATACAATTGTTGGTGTTGTAGTCGAGGAGAATGGCGAACAAGTAACATACACTGCAAGTAGAATTATCGATGCTACCGTGGATGCTGATGTAGCTGCAGCTGCAGGGGCTCCTTATACAGTAGCAGGGGAAGATATCGGGATGAAAGATCGCCAGATGGGTGTAACCTTGGTATTTGAGCTGTCCGGTGTAAACTGGGATGCGGTGGTAACACATTTGGAAAACGATGATAATACCGGTACAGGTGCTACTGATAAAACCGCATGGGGATATACACGTGAAGGATATGCTTATGAGCCGAAAGATAGCTTGATGCGCTTGCGTGGTTTTAATGTAGCTCGTCAGGACAATGGTAATGTGCTTATCAATGCGTTGATTATTTTTGGCGTAGATCCTATGAGTGCTGAAAGTAAAGCAAATGGTATTGTTCGTGCTCAAAAAGAATTGGAATACATTTTGCCGTATGTGCGTGAGAACTTTATAGGATTTGAAGATGTTGAACTGGTAGGCACAGCAGAACAGTTGTATATTAGAGAAAGTCGTCATATCATTGGTGAATATCAGCTAACTATTGATGATGTGCTAGAAAACCGTGATCAGTGGGATAAAATAGCTATTGTTGCATATCCGGCGGATATCCAGCCGACGGCAGGTCAGACCTATGGCACAGTTATAGGAAGTCCGGATAGATATGCCATTCCATTCCGCAGTATTGTACCATTAAAGGTAGAAAATATGCTAGTGATTGGACGCAGTGCGTCTTATACATCATTGGCAGCCGGTAGTGCTCGTGTGATTCCTGTAGGTATGGCAGAGGGTGAAGCAGCAGGAGTGGTTTCCGCATACTCTCTAGAAAATACAATCAGCTATCGCGATATGATTGTTGATGAAGCTGCGATTTCCAGTGTACAAAAATCGTTGAAGCAGCAAGGTGCGTATTTAGATGATTTTGAAGTTCACGAAGCGTATATGGATCACTGGGCATATCCTGCAGTAAAGGTGCTGCGTGGTTTAGGGCTGATGGATGGTGGTTATAGCAATGACTATGGTTTAGATAAATTGCTTACGAACGGGCGTTTACAAAACTTGTTAAACAATACAATGAGTAAAACAGGAAAAGAAATAGAGAAAGTGTTGGATGTGCCTAGTCCGGTAACCAACAATAGCCTGATTGCAGTGGCTGCACGTGTTGCTGGTGTAACCATAGAAGGTTATGATAATCAAATTGCGGCACTAATGGATCTAGGGATTCTTACAGATGAAATCTTGCAGCATATGGGTGCAGAGAATGAGACTCCAATGGTGGCAGAAGCAGCAATGATTATTGCCAATTTATATACCTTCATGGTACAATAAAGTGTTAGAAATTGAATCGGTAATGATGGAGGAACAAATATGTTAGAACGATTACAGCTTTTAGAAGATAAATATGAAGAACTGAATCAAAAAATGGTAGATCCTGATGTGTTGGGCAATCCTGCCGAATTGAACAAATTGGCAAAAGCGCAATCTGACTTAGAGGATGTAGTAGTAGCATTTCGTCAGTATAAAAAAGTATTGAGCGAATTGGAAGATTCTAAAGCGATGCTGCAAGAAAAACTGGATCCTGAAATGGATGAAATGGTTAAAATGGAGATTAAAGAACTGGCAGAACAGAAAGAATCTCTAGAGCATGAATTGACTATTTTGCTTTTACCAAAAGATCCAAACGATAGCAAAAACGTAATTATGGAAATTCGTGCCGGCACCGGTGGTGACGAAGCTGCATTATTTGCTGCAGACTTGTATCGTATGTATACCCGTTATGCAGAAAATCAGGGCTGGAAAACAGAAGTAATGAACACCAACTACACAGACGTAGGCGGTTATAAAGAGATTACTTTTATGATTACCGGGAAAGGTGCATACAGCAAACTGAAATTTGAGGGCGGTGTGCATCGTGTACAGCGTGTGCCTGCTACCGAAGCTAGTGGCCGTATTCATACATCTGCCGCAACTGTAGCAGTATTGCCGGAAGCAGAAGAAGTAGAAGTAGAAATCAATATGAACGATTTGCGCATTGATGTATTCTGCTCCAGTGGTCCTGGTGGACAGTCTGTAAATACTACACAGTCTGCTGTACGTGTTACTCACTTGCCAACAGGGCTGGTAGTATCCTGCCAGGATGAAAAATCTCAGCAGATGAACAAAGAAAAAGCTATCAAAGTGTTGCGTTCTCGTTTGCTGGAAAAATATCAGCAGGAAGCGCAAGGTGAATTATCTGCCCAGCGTAAAGGTATGATTGGTAGTGGTGACCGCAGTGAACGCATTCGTACGTATAACTTCCCACAAGGACGTGTAAGTGATCATCGTATTAATTTGACAGTACACAATTTGGACAAAGTGCTGATGGGCGCACTGGATGAAATCATTGAAGCGTTGATTACTACTGACCAGGCTGAAAAACTGAAAAATGCGGATGAAGCGTAATGACAAGTTGCATGACAAATAAAGAAATATTGCAATGGGCAATTGCAGAACTGGGTGTAGAAAAACGCATGGAAGCGGAGCTTTTATTGTGTCATGTGTTAAATACGAATCGTGGTTTGCTCTTAGCGCATGATACAGATTGTATTGCTCGAGAACAAGCAGAGGTTTATCGTGATTTCATTTTGCGACGTAAAAACAATGAACCATTTCAATATTTGCTCGGAAGTGCTAATTTTATGGGCTTAGATTTGATTGTGACGCCTGATGTATTGATTCCTCGCTTTGATACAGAACGCCTAGTGGAAAAGTCTTTGGAGCTTCTTGCGGATAAGCAGCAACCGATTGTGCTGGATATCTGCACAGGGAGTGGCGCTATTGCGATAGCTATTAGCCATTACAAACAGGATGCACTGGTTTATGCAGGCGATATTTCTGAGCAAGCCTTGCTGGTAGCTCAAGAAAACAACCAGCGGTGTAAAACTGCTGTAACGTTTCGTCAAGGTGATTTAATTGCACCATTTAGTGACTTGCTTGGAAAAGTAGATTTGTTGGTGTCTAATCCACCCTATATTACATCAAGTGAAATGTTGGAGCTTCCGCTTGATGTGCAGCAGGAACCTCGCCTTGCGTTGTGGGGTGGTGATGACGGATTAGCGTTTTATCGAACGATTACAGCGAATGCACCTGCTTTGCTCGCTAATGACGGCTATCTGGCATTTGAAATTGGCTGGAAACAAGGTGAGGCTGTGAAGCAGCTTATGGAGAAACAAGGCTTTTGGGATGTGCAAGTAATCAAGGATTGGCAGAACAATGATCGAGTTGTGATCGGGCGGATACAAAAATAAAATATGATAAAAGACAATGTCTGTTGTTTTGATAATCCTATCGAAATGACAGACATTTTTGTTTATGCTTTGTTTCATGGCATTGGCTGCTGTGACATATACTGAAACAATGATATATGTGAAAGGTGGCATGCAGATGACGAAGTGTTTGCGCAGCCAAACAAGACGACGTATATGGCGCAATCGTTGTTTGATATGTTTGTTGTTTTTAGGTATTACTTGTGGGTTCTTAGAATGTGGAAGGAATGTGTACTCTGCGCAGCATTTGATATCCGGGAACATGATACGAGTGTATGATTTAGATACGGATACAGTCATGTCTTTAGACGTAGAAGTGTATCTAACAGATGTTGTTGCAGCGGAAATGCCTGCCTCTTTTGAGTTGGAAGCATTAAAGGCGCAGGCAGTTGCTGCACGTACGTTTGCGTTAAAGCGCATGAATACGCCAAATAGTAATGTGACGGCATTGTATCCCGAAGCGCAAATTACCACAAGTCCTGCTACTTGCCAGG
>RHMF01001146.1_pt1 | contig 12000 bp, 19 predicted proteins | sample 5365151 | NCBI WGS metagenome assembly RHMF01 (sample SAMN10266501, study PRJNA497801) | feces metagenome | isolation source: feces | host: Bos taurus | place: China: Prairie of Fairy Mountain | collected 2017-08-14 | reverse complement strand
CCGGTGACATTGTCCGCGACGCCAGTCGACAGGACAGGGAAGATCTCCGTCCAGCTATCATCCGGAGTTGCGAGATAGGTCGGAGTGGACGGCGCGGTGCTCGCCTGTGCTTTGACGAAATACCGCCAGTCATCCTTGAGCGTTGCCGGACTGGTAACGGTGATCTTCGTGCCTTCAGTCGTGCCTGCGCCGGAGGTGAACGTCGCAGCGCCAACAGAGCCGGATGCCTCGACCGTGACAACCGCGATGCCGTCGATGTACTCCGCCCAGAGCTTCATGCCCATGATCGCGTAGGTCTCGCCGACCGCGTGAGAGTAATTGCCCTCCGCGTGGAAGCCGATCAGGTTGGTTTCGCCGTCGGTCGTGTACTCAAGGCCCAGCTGCGCGAATTCGCTGTCAGACGGATCGATATAGTACAGATCGATGTTCTCGACCGGAAGCGCGATCACGGTGCCCTTCGGAATGTCGGTGTCGCCCATGAGGAACAGAGTGCTGTAGCCCATGAAATCCTTGACGTAGTTGATACCGAACTGCGTCTGCACAGAGATACCAGCAGCGCCCAGATACGCATACGCATCGAGCAGGTTTGCGAAGCCGACAACGTCGGTCGCCGTCTTGCGGATCTCCTGGAACTTGTTCAGCACAAGGCCCTTCGCCATCGCAAGTGCCATCTGCCAAGTCGTCTGGATGTTGGTCAGCTCGCCGGTCTTGAGGAACGTATAGAACGACGTGAGAACTTCATTCTGCAGCTCGTTCCGGAACGCCTCGTCTGTTTTCTGTACTGCAACAGCGGCGCCATACTTCGCAACCGCCTCGATCGAAACCGCTTTCGCATACTTCTTGATCGTGACGTCATCGAACACGACCGGAGTAACCTCCGCCTGCGAATACGGAATCTCATCTCCCTCGGAAACTGCGCCGCTCTGAAGCGTAACCTTCGCCTTGTTTGCGACCAGCTTCGTACCAGGCGCCTTGCGAATCGCTCTGGTGATACCCAGGATCTGCTGGAGCGCCTGCCAGTTCTGCCCGAATACCGTGACAAAGTCCTGTTCACGGATCGAAGCACTGATATTTGCCTGTTTGGTCAGTCTATCTTTTGCTGCCATAGTGTTTTCCTTTCTGCCTTTCGGCTCTTTATTTTATGGATCATCTGCCAGTGCTTCGGCTGCGGTTCTTCGCTGATCCTTGTGTACGGTCATATGACCTCCTGTTATGCCAGTGACGGATAACCATCTGCGGATGATGCGACGTAAAGCACATCGCCAAAGATGCACTGATATTCACCAGACTTTGTGTCATGTACGCATTTCGCAACGGTGATTGCTCTTGTAGGATTATCAGCAGAAATTACCGCGCCGCCACTCAGCATTGCGTCATGAATCTCCTGCCACGTCTTGTCAAGCGTACCGTTCGTGTCCGTCACAACGAGCACACCGCCCGAGCCGCCGCCGCCCGAGCCGCCGCCTTGTGCGATCTTATACAAATACTTTTCAATACGCGTCACCGGCTCGTCAAGCGTAATGCCATCAACACCGGCAGCCGCCGCCAGAAATCGCTCAAGCCGTGTTCCCGGAGCGTCAAGCGTAATCTCATCAGTCATGGTTTACTCCTTCCCAGACGCTTCAAGCTTCGCAAGCTCCTGCATTCGCTGAACAGCATCGAGCTTATATCTGCCCTTATCGTCCTTCGCATAGATCTCTTCTCTCGTTTTCAGAACCGAGCCACCATTCGCCGGAGGATTCACCGGATCCGCGCCCTTCGTGCCTTCCTTAACGACCAGCGCCTTGAAGTCGCCGCCGATCAGATCATCCAGCGCCTTTGCGTCCTTGATCTTGTCACCGTCCAGTTCCACAGCAGAGATCTCGTCTTTCGCACCGCGAATAGCGATTTCAAGGTTCGCGCCCTTGATGCCCTTCGATTCGAAGTACGCACGAACGGCCTTTGTTTTGGCTGCTGCTGTTTCTTTGTCAGCGATGTCCTTTTTGTATGCTTTGAACTCGGATTCGAGCTTCGCATACTCGGACTTGTAGTCCTTGCCGCCTTTCATGTCATCGAGATCCTTTTTGATCTTTTCATAATCGGCGGCCTTCTCCTCCGCCTTTGCGATCCTGTCCTTCAGACCGTCAACGGTTTCGGTGTGCATTTCCACGATAGAATCGACCTGTTCGTCGGTCAAGCCCATTGCCTTCAAGGATTTTCTCGTGAGTGCCATATATAATCTCCTTTTTCTTCGGCGGCGGTTCTTCGCCGTTTGATTACTTACAAAAAGAGCGGTCAAACGGTGACGTTTTGTCACCAGTTTAACCACTCTCGGTTCTTCTCGCCAAACGCTTATGACGAGGATTATTTGATTTTGCCGCTGCGCTTGATCTTTTCGTCAGCCATTCGTTTCCATACGGATTAACGATCCGTCGCTTGTCGACAAAGCATCCGAATACTTAACTTCTCGCGCTTCAATCATCGCTTGCGGCTTTGGTATGTTATCGCTTTTCAGCGGTGACACCGATTGTTTCCCGATTTATCCGAACGACCTTCACGCCATCCTTTACCGGTATCAGCTCGACCCGATCGCCCTTTTCGAGCGTCGCCTCGATCGCGCTTTTAGTCTGTTCGTCAATAAACACGGGATTCTTCATAAGTTCAGTATATCAAAAATTCTGCGCTTGTCAAGATTTGAGCGCAGATTCCACAAGACTTTTATACTCGGCAGAATGATTCTCCGCAGCCGGACGCAAATACGGACGCGGCGCCATCTTTGACGTGCCGCACTCAACGAAGGCGGCGTATTCCACATTGCTCCCGATGTATGCTGCCCGTTCGCTCATTTCGACATCATGCGTTATACTGTTCCTCAGCCGTCCTGTATCGACCGGACATTCCTCCTTTGCGTGCGTCTCCGCCGTCATGCCGATAGCGATCAAAGCCTGTTCTATCTGCTCCGGCAGCGCGTCAAGGAATTCGCCAAGATGCGATTCGAATACAACGTCAGCCATATCACCGCCCCCTCGTCAAAACCATTCTTCCGTCAGCCGTCAATTGTGCCTGTGCTCGTTCCGGCTCTCGGATTCTTATCTGCGAAAAGCTCACGACTTTATAAACAAGCGTACACCGGCAGTTATAGACTTCCTCCGGCTCTCCGTTCGGATCGCCCGGATATTGCAGACCGTTGTCGAATTCCTCGTCAGGATCCACAAACACGCCGTCCAAATCCGCGTGCGTTTCTCTCGTTCGATCGTCTTTCGTTGCCATCCATCCTTTTTTGACGTGAACTCCTTTGTCTTCCGCTTCTTCGATCATGTCCATGCGTCCCATATTTTCCGCGCTTGTGCATGATGTCCGCGCATTTCGGATCGAGCTTGCGCGGTTCATCTCGGTCACGTTCCGCAGCCGCTTCGCAAGATTCGGAATGCTGTCGCCCTGCAAAATACCCTGCAAAACCTCGCTGTTCACCTTCTGCGTATTCCAGCGCACGTCCTTGACGCCATCAATGTACTTGTACGGCAGCAGCGTCTTGTCATCCGTCGCCAACCGCCGAACCGTAGAAGCGTCCACCAGCTCGAACGAATACCCCTTGATTTGACCGTTGATTCCGTTCGCAACCTGATTGTAATTCCTCGCGTAGACTGCCGGAAGCTGCCCGTTGACATACGCCGCAGCCGTTTGATTGACGTGCAGAAGATCCTGCGCCGTCTGATTTTTCATCGCCGTCCAATGCTTTCCGGTCATGATCTTTCCGGTGCGCCATTTCTGGTACTCCGTTTCGGTCATTTTGCCTGCATCCACAAGCGCACGTTTTTTCGCATCCAGCTCCTCGAACCGCTTGAAATACTTTGCCGCCTTTTCCTCCAGCTCCTTTTCAGCGCGCGAATAGATCTGGTCGAGTTCTTTTTCGATCTCGCCTATCTTCCAATCTGTCCACTTATGCGCCCGGTCAGCCACAGCTTATTCCTCCACGTCCTCAGCTTCGGGAACGGTTTCCGCTTCTTCATCTTCCGGCGTTTCATTCGGGTCCTTCTTGTATCGGTCCGTATCCTCTTTCAGACGCTGCTTCATAACCTTTTCAACCGCGTCGATGTCGCCGAGAATCGTCAGCAGCTTCTTCGTCATATACTCGTCAGACAGATAATCCGCGGACTGCAGAATGTTTTGGATCTCCTCGTTTTTGTTCACGATCGTATCGCGCTGATAAGACGGATCATCATCAACGCCGATCAGATCCAGCAGCCCCTTGACAAAGGACGTGATGCACGTTTCGAGCATTGACGCCTTGATGTTCATCGGCTCATATGCCGCCTCGATCTGCGTTGCCGTAGCCGCGCCGGACGCAATGCTTTTGACGTCCAACGCCATGAAATCATCAAACAGCTGATTCCGGAGCCGTTCAAGAGATGCCTCGGACGCCTGAAACGGAACGTCAATCTGCTGCGCCGAAATCTGTTGATCCTCGTTTGTGTGTGCAACGTGAATCGTTTTGAGACGGTCAAGAAATGCCTGATCATCTGCAGTGCTCATGCCGTCCGCGTTTTGAATGATCCAGTACAAAAGCGCACCCTCGTCGACATTATTGACCAGCTGCGATAGCATCAAATCGTAAGAATCAAGCGTCGATTTACCACCGACAAGCTCGGACTGCTTGTTCACGTTGTAAAGCGGCACAATCGGGAGCGTTTTCCAGTTTTCACCGTCAACGATCTGCTCACCGGAAACGTCCGATTTTTCCGTTTTCAGGATATACTTTCGCTTCTCCTGCAGAATCTTCATATCCTCGCCTTTCGGTTTCAGATACTCCGTAAACCCGTCCGGTTCAAAAAGCGTTGCGCGAAGCGGCTTTGATTTGTCGATCTGCCAATAGCGCACACCGGCCATAAGCGCACCGTTTTCCTCATCATACAGCGGAGCGAACGAAACAGAGCCTGGCCCTCCATATATCGGCATGATCTCGACATGATTCATGTTCCAAAATCCAAATGCTGCACCGGCGTTGAGTGCCTTGATTGCAAGCATCTGCGCAATGTGATCGAACTCCGGTCCGCCCAGCTTGTCTTTTGTGTCCTTATTTTTGAAATTGATACCATTTCCGAGCAGATACATAACCGTCTGCGAAATGAAGTAATAGTAATATCGACACGGAATCTTGTGGTTCGCTGCGATCGGATCCCTCATGGATCGGCCGAGAGCGTCATACATGATCTTCTCGGCTCGCATGATAGTCGGATTCAAATGACGGAAATACATATCCGCGTCCTTTGCGACCAGATAGATTTCCGATCCCTCATGCTCCCCGATCACGCGTTGAATAAACGCCATTCTCTCTTTTTCGTTATCTTTCAGCGCTACAAGGTCCTGATACGTGATCATCAATATACACCTCCAAATACGGATTTATAAGTTGCCTGTTCTGTACTGTCTTTATTCCCAATCTGACGAATAATGCTTGCTAAGCTATCCGGAGCATCGTCGTGATCCGCTTCCTCGTTGTAATCGCAGATCTGATTGATATATTCCGCGTCAGTTCCTCGCACGAAATAAACGTTCTTCCATTCGCGTTTCAAAAACGTCGTAATCTTGATATATTTGTTCCAATGTTCCGTGTATGTCGAAACGCGCTCGCCCTTTTTACGGAGATCCTTTGCCAAATATCCTTTGTCGGCATTATCTTCCGTGTAAATCTTACCACACAGAAAACGCTTGCGCAAGTCTATAATTTCATCTTCCACCTCGTCAACCGCCTTTTTCCATAGCCGCCCGAACACATAATACTTTCCGTCTCGCTTTGAGCAGATCGTGAACGCCGTGAAGTCCTCTCCTCCATACGCCGCGTCAATATGCCCGAAGCCCTGTTCCGCAAGCGCAGGATCCGCGTCAACGTTCGGCGAAACGAAAATTAAATCGTCGTCCGCGATAATCTTCAATTCATAGTTACAAGCGAACAGCGCAGCCGTCATGACCTCGCGCAGCTTTTGAATCTTCTCGTCAGATAGCAGTCCGGTCTTCTTGTAGTCGTATTCGTGAATGTTGTCCATCATCGTGAATACGTCGTCGGCATGCCACTTCGTCCCTAAATTGATGATCCTTCCGCCAGGATTCCGAATATTTTGCAGCTCCTGAAATTGCAGTTTCGTCTTTTCACGTTCCGCACGGCTCACTCGGTCATTGATATTGCAGATGTCGTCCGTTATGACGATCATGGCGTGCTTGCCGGTGATCGACGATTTCAGACCGATGCCGAGCAGCTGCGGCGCACCCATCGGCGACTTCCAAAGGTTCGTGCTGATATGGTCTTTCGTGTCCTCGGTCAGAATTAACTGCAAACCATTGTAGAACGTATAGACTATATCTTGAATCCAATCAGACAAAAGGATCTTCTTCACCATGCCGATCATTTCCGTCACGTCGTTGTCAGCTTTCCGCAAAAATATGATATTGAACATCGGGAACAAAACCATAATCAGCGCAATCGCCACGGCAAGACAAGAGGACTTGAACGCGCCACGGTGCGCCATCAAGGTATAATCTCCGTCACCGAAGACCATCTCCCTGATCCATTCGCCGTGAATCGGTTTCAAGTCCTTAAACCCAACCGCGATCCCTATCTGCTCCGGCTGGTCATGTATGCACAATGCGATCAGTTCTTCATCCGTCATGCTTCATTCCGTCAAACAGCTTTTTCAGCCGTTCCGATGCCGCCGCCACGTCCACGTCCGTCTTCATCTCGATCTTGTCCGTCGGTTTCTGTCCGGCAGTGTCGCGCACAACCTCAAACGCTTTCGTGTCGCCTTTCATCGCCTTTTCAAATTGCTTCGCCGCAATCGCCTCCGCGCCGGTGATCGTGTTTCCGCTGCGGTCTTTGAATTCTTTTTCGAGCAGCATTTCAAGCGCAAGACGAATGTCGCGTTTCTTCCGTCGCGCCTCGCCGGACGCGATTCCACCTTCCCTCGCGGTCTTCACCTGTTCTTCGCCTGTTTGAAATTGCGTGTCTTTGCCCTTTTCAAGATTCTCCTGATTTGGCATACATCTCACCTCTCTGCCACTTCTTCGCTTCGCTCATTTCCTTGTGCAGCCTCGACAGATGCTTTCGAAGATCCCTCCGGCGCTTCATGCTCTTTTCAACCGACAACTGCGCTTCTACCTCTCTGATCTTTTGACGCTGCGATCGATAATCAATCACCGATCAACACCGCCTTTTCTCCGGTGAACTTCTCCCAACGGTCAATGATCACGTCACAATACCTCGGATCAAGTTCGGACATGAAACACCGTCTGTTCAGCTGTTCGCAGGCAATTAGTGTGCTACCACTACCACCGAAAAGGTCAATAATAACCTGTCCTTCCTTGCTATATCGGTCTAAAAACCATCCTGCAAGTTTTATCGGCTTTTGTGTTGGATGGTATCTCTTATGGTCAAACTCTTGCTCAGTTCCAAAAACACCCGCCCATTTCACTCTTGCAATATCTCTCTTGTGCTTTTTCTTGCTCCAACATAACTCAAAGCAAGAACCATACATTTTATCGCTTGAATAATCCTCTGCGATATCATCATTTCCGTTTGCTCTTTTATCCCACACAATCCAAGAGCCATCATTCTTGTTTGGCAATAACTCTGCAAAATAGTCTGCTCCCCACAAGAACATTTCGTCTGCATCTATCGTAAGTACGGCATCTATCATTTCGGGACGAAATTCGTCAACCTTGCCTTGTTCATATTTTTTACCACCAGTGAAGCCTTTTTCTTTCGCAAAATCAAGATGGTTCTGCATACCGCTGAAATCAGTATCAAGGTTCATTCCGTATGGTGGGTCAGTAAACACCATATCAGCCTTTACCCCATCCATAAGCCTATCAATAACCGCATTATCCGTAGAGTCGCCACAGATAAGTCTATGCCGTCCAAGCTGCCACAAATCGCCGACCTTGCAAATCGGTTCTTCCGGCACGTCCGGCACATCGTCCTCGACAACCTCGTCCGGTTCATCCTCCGGCAGATCAAACCCGAACTGGCTCATATCAATATCGACGATGCTGTCCAGTTCCTCCGGAAGTATATCAAAATCCCACTCGGAATTCTCCGCCGTCTTATTATGTGCCAACGCATACGCCCTGCGTTGCTCGTCAGACAGATGATCCAGCCGGATGCACGGAACCGTTTCCATGCCGAGCTTCTTTGCCGCCATCAGGCGCCCGTGTCCTTCAACGATCAGATTGTCAGCAGACCAGATACCGATCGGATCGTCAAACCCGAACTCCTCAATGCTCTCCACGATCTTATCCACATCAAAATCGCGGTGCTTCCGTGCATTCCGTTCATACGGTTTCAACGCCTCGACCGGCAAATACTCGATTTTCAGATCAACCATAATTTCACCTCACAAATGAGCAATATAATCTTTTCTCGCCGCATCAAGGCACTCGAAAACCGGCTGCTCCTTCAAAATACATTCCCTTTCAAAAAAGCTCTTTCCGCCAGCAAACCAATTCCCGACCACATACAATGACGCTTTCGCGGTTTTTATATCGGTTCCGTCCGCATGATACAAAACGTGTATTTCATAACAGACCTTCGCCGCAATAACAAATCGATACAACCCTCGCGTCACTTCGTTCCATTTTTCGAGATTCAGCAAATCGTCAATCATTTTATATTTCCCCTTTCACAATACCATATTTCCGCGACCAGGTCAAGCGTGGATCCGAATCGTTTAGACCAACCTAAACCCTGCATCTTTCGCGGCAGAAATTGCCTTTTTGTGCTTTTCCTCGTTTTCACGTTCAAAACGTTTTATGACTTCATCCACCATCAACGAAACGGCAAAAGCGACACCTTCACTAAATATTTTAATTTGTTCATCGGAATATCCGTTCATTATGAGATCAAACACTTTTTTCTGGGTCTTAGCCATGATGATATTATTAACCTGATCAGTCGTCATTTTCAACCTCCATCGGATTCACCGTCCTTTCTCCATCACAGCCCATTCTTCCACAGCCCATTCTTCAAGCAGTAATGAATACTGTCCTTTCGGAACGTGCCGTTTGCGCTTTTGCTTCTCCTTGGTGTATTGTTTACATATCTTTCCGCCGTACTTGATGTGATCCATCAGATCGGAAAACGGAAACGCACTTTCGCCTAACACCGTTGCGTCCCATATTGCGTTATAGATTCTGCACTTGCCGTTTCTATATCTCTTGCATCCGTTGAAGCATTGTGTTTCCATAAACAACGCATGTTCCGAACCGTTGGAAAACATATGTTGGCAGTCTTTCCACTCATTAGGGTTCTTTATCATTCTCTCCGTCCCTTCCCGTTCTCAATCTCACAGAGGAAAAAGAACACATACGATTTATTTCCGTCACGATATTGGTATGTTTGTATCAGTTCCAACTGAATTATCTTTGCGTCCGTGTTCGCTATTTCGTAATCTGTCAAAACATCAAAATGCGTGTTATCCCGTTTCTGTATCATCCCTCTCCGTCCTTTCTTTCGCCGTCTGCGCAGTAGAAGTCAACTCCCACTCGCATATATCCGTTCACTTTATGGCATGACACGATACCGTGTTCTGAAATGATTGCGTACTTGCACTCACCGCAACGTACCAACTCGCCTTTGATGGGACACCAATCGGGACGCTCTGTTTCGTTCTCGTCTACTGTCCTCTCTTGTTTGTCTGCCTTGCAAATTGCAATCATATATGCACCGCGTTCATCGTTATAATCGTCTGAAAGGTACGCAAGATTGCAAAGCCAGCAGTTCTTCGGCATCGGCATATCAACTATCAGCATCGGCGTTCTCCTTTCCATCCATCTTCGCGCCGCAGTTCGGGCAGTAGTTCATCTTCCATCCCAACCATATAGTGTCGTGACAATTTGAACATTCTGCATACCCATCAGAATAAATAATTACACCTTTCGGTCTTGCTTTTTCCCACTCCCCATGCACCACAGGCACAGCGTCGATGGTCGGCTACTTGTCTATCTCTGCAACCATTCCTCGTTGCAATTCTTCTCCAATTTGACGAAGTTCATCAATCCCGGTGCTAACGCTCAAAGCATTCAAAATTTCTACTTGTGCATTTATATCATTTTTCAGCGCATCCGCGTCAATTAGTCTCATTTGATTTCCCCTTTCGCTGTCTTTCATCGTCGGCCTTTTTCCATGTGCTATACAGCGCGAAGCAGACCGGAGAAAAGATATATTCCATGTTCTTAGCGGTCCGATATTCACTGTTCAGCAGCTCGACCGCCTTTGTCAGCGCCGGATCCAGCCCTTCCAGTTCGTCCAGCTGCGCAAGCGCCGCCTCTCGATCTTTGTGCAGCAGCAGATTCCGGACGTCTGATTTTTTGATATACTCGCTCATTCTATCTCCTCCACATAGCACCACGACATCGGCGGTCTCATCAGTCCAGCAATGCAGGCGTATTTTTTACGATCGAATCTTTTACATGATCCGCAATCTTCCTTGTGATTACAAGCAAGCTGAAAATCCTCCAGCTTCTTCGGTTTGTCGTAAATCTTCAAATTGGTCATGAACCATCCATAAATCGGTTTTCCTTCTGCATAATGCCATATTTCTGCTGGAGGAACGCATGTAAGAGTTCTCAAACTGAAACATGCATTGATCGGATCAAATGAAGAACCGGGGCGATATTCTGCAATCGATGAGCAATCGAATTCGCCGATCACTTTTTTTGCGGCATTCTTTTTCAACGCCGGATTTGTTTTGCTTTGAAGTCCGAAATATCTTCCGGAACAATAGATATAGCATTTGAACGGCGTATCAATTCTCGGCCTTGTTTTTCGGATTTCCATCTTTTTCTGGCCGGAAACGATCAGATCGCACCATTCCGGTTTGATCGACAAAAGAACAGCTTTGCTCATTCGGACACCTCCTTCTTGTCGTGAATGTTTCCGATGACTTCCATCAGTTTCGACGGAACGGAACAGCAGAAATACCACGTTTCGATATCGTCCATAGTGATACCGAAATATGCTGATCCTAATCGCCTCTCGAATACTGCCGTATGGATATCTGTTTCACGATGCTTTCCTTGATAAATCGGATATTGAACAATATCACCCTCAAAAATCTTCTTCCCGTTCTTGTCCGTCAGCCCCGTGTACTGCCCGACCGTCGATGGGACAACTGCTTCATCGAGCCCGCTTTGATACGTTGGGAAATCTTCGTCATCGAGACCATACCAACTATCTACAATACGATATTCGTCCTCGAGTTTTCCGGCGCGGTCATAATGGTTTACTGTCAAACTCCCTTCGACCCACTCGCCGTTGTCGACCCGCTTTCCGCGAAACAAAATCTCTCTCACGTTCAACCCCTCCTCTTGAACTGTCCAGCCGCCGGACACGTCGACCAATGCGGAATGTAGCCGGTCCCGTCTGCGCGTTCAGGATTATCTTCGATTCTGCATTTTGTTATGACGTGTCCATTTTTCAAAACAACGGTATCATTGAAGCCACGCGTCAACGAATAATAAACAACTTTCGGATCGCACGGCATCAACTTGCCGCCCGGCGTCATGATCCAGATGATCTCGCGACCGCACCCTTTACACTTTCCCATGATTTTACCACCTTTCTTTTATTTTTGGGAATATCGAAAACGCCCTATTTATCAGCGTTTTTCTTGTTCATTTCCCACTTTCCCATTTTCCCGACGATTTTTCTCTATACGGAAAAAGATATGTTCAACCCCCTCGACTTATCCACATTATCCACACATATATACTCTCTATATATACGTTATTGTTTTTGGCGGGAATTTTGGGAAATTGGGAAATCACGACGTCAATTCTCGCACCTTGTCCTTTTGCAGACACACAGTGTTGACCAGAGAACCGGCGATCATGGTCTTTTTCGTGCTGCGCGATTTTTCCGAATCGGTCAGCAGCAGATTCTTCCGCTTCGCCCATGACAGGAACGACTTTGAATTGAAACCGGCGTTCTGCATCTCTCGATCAAACACGGATTTGATGATGTATACGGCTCCA
>RHMF01002094.1_pt1 | contig 12007 bp, 8 predicted proteins | sample 5365151 | NCBI WGS metagenome assembly RHMF01 (sample SAMN10266501, study PRJNA497801) | feces metagenome | isolation source: feces | host: Bos taurus | place: China: Prairie of Fairy Mountain | collected 2017-08-14 | reverse complement strand
GATAGATAGAAAAATATCTATCAAAACCAACACCTGTATGAGCTACACCCTCGCCAGTAAAAGAAAAAGAACAAGTAGTGCGAGAATCAGACAAACTATGCGCTTTATACTTTCTATTGTGATCTGTTCTCTTAAAAATAGAAATAAGGTCGCCATCATTCCACATAACAGAGTTTGTTTCACTCAACTGCGTACGAGTTATATCAGCGATTTCACCATAGAAATCCTGAGTATCCTCTTCAAATACAGCTGGCAGGATATTGATTTCTGTCTGACAACCTACCAAAGCAAAAGAAAATGCTAATAGGGTAAATAAAACTTTTTTCATAGAATATAGGTATTTGAAATTAACAAAAGAAATTAGACTACCAATCCAACTTATCCTCAGGTAAAACAATAGAGTCATTAAAACCTTCTTCTACTTTTACTTCGATAATTTCGATATTTGGCGCATAATACGCATTGTCTCGATACATAAGCTATATAAATTTAATAGTGTAAGAATTCAAAGTTATTAACTACAAACAAATGTTATTAACAACTATTAACAACCAAATTTTGGATTGCGCTAATTTCAATGAACATTTGTTTTTTATCAACAAAACAGCAATTTGCGGAGATTAAGAACCTTAACCCCACCTGCAAATCACTCATTTCTAACTATTTACACCGCTTTTGGCGGCAGATTTCAGGACTTTTCCCCTTACTTTCGTAATGCAAAAATAGAGCGAAAGTCCTCTCTGAACAAATTTTTTCAACAAAAGTTATCAACACCTTTGTTAACAATTTTCGAGGTTTGGCCTCTATGGGAAATAATAAAATTACACATCATCAAAAATGGTCTAAATCTCTATAAGGGTAATTTATTCTGTAAAATTGGTTATTCGTTGAAATAGTATTATAGTCAAAATTGAGGTAATATGAACACACAAATAAATATATAATTACTATTCAACAATGCATCACAAGATAGCATATTATAGTATATATTATATATATACTATATATAAACAGAATTAGAGCGAGAATCACAAGTATAATACGACTTGGCAAAAGCAATATTTTTATGGTTAAATGAAAAATATGACAATGGTTTATCTCACCTCGATTCGAACAGCAAAATCGAGTTTTAGGATATAGAAAAATAGAACAATTTGGAAATAATTAAAAATTTATCAACATTTAGATATTTTTGATAAACTTATGCATTATAAACAGTTTCTCAACAAAAAACAACAAACCATTCGTCAGCGAAATCTTACCGCTCATCACCGAAATGCCAAAAATAACATTTTACATCATCCACTTTTCCATAGCCAAAATATGCGTTTAAACCACTTTAAAGCATATAATGGATTATATAACATCCATATACTACTAACCATTCGATATTTCTTAGCACTAACACAAATACATTGAATATTTATGCAAGAAATCTACATAACTGGATAGAGAAACATTGGTGAATTTTACATTCCGCGCTCAAAATTTCAGCAAAAAAAATACAAGATTTCACACACAAACAGGCGGAATTTATCAATCAACATTTGTTATGAAGCAGTATCGCAGATACTATACAAAAGCAAGACCTACAACCATGCTAAAATAAAATACAATTCCTTATTTGTTGGGCTACCTGGATTCGAACTGCATTATCAGTGGTGAGCATACCACTGTTAATAAGCAGTAGAGCCGATACCTTATAAAAACAGCGCAGGCTGAAAGCCGAGCAATAAATTGCTATAATATCGGCTCAACCAGCGTAAAGTGAGAATCAGGTAGCCGAACAAGAACGACATTAAAGATGGGTGGAAGTGGCGAGAGGGACAGCTTGCTGTGGCGAGGGTGGTGCATTGACTGATGCTTGCATCAAGACAGATGCAACACGCTCGACAGTAGCCGTAGGCTACCCTCTCGCCACCAACCAACGAAACCAAAAGACACAAAAAAACGACCCTCAAAATTGAGAGTCGTTTTAGTTGGGCTACCTGGATTCGAACCATTCGAACCAAGAATGACAGGACCAGAATCTGTAGTGTTACCATTACACCATAGCCCAATATTTGTTTTTGACGATGCAAAAGTAGAACATATTTTTTGATTTGCAAAGAAAATTGCAAAAATTTTTCATATCTTTGTTAAGATTTTTTGATACATAACATATAAAAATATACTAAACTCGTTGATTATGAAGAGTATAAAAACTCGTTTGATCGTAATGAACTTTCTGCAGTTTGCTGTGTGGGGTTCGTACTTAACCTGTGTTGGACAGTTCTTAGGCAAGGTCGGCTTGGGCGATTACATCTCGTGGTTCTATATTGCGCAGGGTATCGTTTCTATTTTTATGCCCGCTATTATGGGTATTATTGCCGATAAGTATATTCAGCCTCAGCGACTCCTCGGTCTCTCGCACCTATTGGCGGGTGGCTTTATGCTTGTTGCTGCCTACTTCGGCTATGAGGCTACACAACTTGCAGTAGCCAATGCCGACAATGCAGCATATGTTGCCGATATCGCACCTATATTTATACCTTATGTATTAAGTGTTGCCTTCTATATGCCCACTATCGCGCTGTCGAATACCGTGGCCTTTGGTACACTCACACGCTCGGGTCTCGACTTTGTCAAGGCATTTCCTCCTATTCGTACCCTCGGTACCGTAGGTTTTATCGCCTCGATGTGGCTTGTCAATAGCCTCTCGTTTGGTCTCGATGCTTCGGCACAGCAGACATATATGCAGTTAGTTGTCTGCGGCGTTTTGGGCGTAATTCTCGGTGGCTACTCGTTCACACTGCCCGAGTGCCCATTGACCAAGAGCGACGAGAAGAAGAGCCTTGCCGAGCGCCTTGGCTTGGATGCCTTCGTGCTGTTTAAGTCGAAGACTATGGCTATGTTCTTTATCTTCTCGATGTTGCTCGGCGTGTCGTTGCAGATTACCAATGGTTTTGCTACACCCTACATCGAGAGCTTCTCGGCATCGTCGAGCAGCTGGGTTGCAAGCAACCCCACGATGCTTGTATCGTTGTCGCAGATATCGGAGGCTCTGTGTATCCTTATGACCTCGTTCTTCTTGGTGCGCTTCGGTATTAAGAAGGTTATGCTTATTGCTATGTTTGCGTGGGTTTTGCGCTTCGGCTTCTTTGGCGTGGGCACTACCGAGAGCATCTTCGGCATCTTGGCACTCGTTCTTTCGTGCTTGGTATATGGCGTTGCCTTCGACTTCTTCAATGTCTCGGGCGCAATGTTCGTACAGCAGGAGGCACCCAAGTCAATGCAGGGCAGCGCACAGGGTCTGTTTATGCTTATGACCAACGGTATCGGTGCCTCGGTGGGTACATATATCGCTGGTAAGGTTGTCAACCACTTCTGCTCTTGGGAGGGTGGCCACCTGGTAGGTCGTGCCGAGTTTGCTAACGGCTGGCAGTCAACTTGGTTTATCTTCGCAGGCTATGCACTTGTTGTGGCGGTGATGTTTATGATTATGTTCCGCTACAAGCACGACCCCAAGAAGTTGGAGAAGGCAGCACACTAATATATAATAAAAAAGGTGGGTTCTATAAATTAGGTCGAGTTGATTTTGGAGATTATTTCGAGGATATTTCTCATTTCTTGAGAGGGCGCAATGCAAGCATTGTAACCGAGCAAAAATGAGAAAGAGTCCGAAATAAGCCCAAAAGCAACCGAAATAGAATCAACCGACAACGACTAACATGTTTACTAATTTATAGAACCCACCTTCTAGATGGCACAGCAACCTTTGGCAGAACGACTTCGTCCGCAGAGCCTTGACGACTATATCGGACAGAGTCATTTGGTTGGCGATAATGGCGTATTCCGCAAGTTTATCGCTACGGGTAGTGTGCCCTCGTTTATCTTGTGGGGCCCTCCGGGAGTAGGTAAGACCACCCTTGCGCAGATTGTTGCCAAGACCCTCGACCGCCCCTTCTACACCCTCTCTGCCGTCACATCAGGCGTTAAGGATGTTCGTGAGGTTATCGACAAGGCGAAGAATCAACACTTGTTCAATGCCCGCCCCGCATTCCTCTTTATCGACGAGATTCACCGCTTCAACAAGTCGCAGCAGGATTCTCTGCTTGGCGCTGTTGAGCAGGGCGTAATCACGCTTATTGGCGCTACGACCGAGAACCCATCGTTCGAGGTTATCTCGCCCCTATTGAGCCGCTGTCAGGTCTATGTGCTTAAACCTATGGAGGATGCCGACCTCGACACCCTACTTCAGCGTGCGCTAACGACCGACGAGGAGCTGCGTAAGCGCAATATCGAAGTTAAGGAGAAGGAGGCGCTGTTCCGCTTCTCGGGTGGTGATGCCCGCAAGTTGCTCAACATCCTCGATATCGTGGTTGGCGCTACGGACGGTGACATTGTGATTGATGATGAGCGCGTTACGGAGTGCTTACAGCAGAATATCGCCTTGTACGATAAGTCGGGCGAGCAGCACTACGATGTGATTTCAGCATTTATCAAGTCGGTGCGTGGTAGCGACCCCAATGCCGCCATCTACTACCTTGCCCGCATGTTGGCAGGTGGCGAGGAGCCTCGCTTTATCGCCCGCAGATTGGTTATCCTCGCCTCCGAGGATATAGGTCTTGCCAACCCCAATGCACTGCTTCTGGCAAATGCTTGCTTCGACACGGTGCATAAGATTGGTATGCCCGAGGCACGCATCACGCTTGCCGAGACAACGATATATCTTGCCACAAGTCAGAAGAGCAACTCAGCATATATGGCTATCAACAAGGCGTTGCAGTTAGTCGAGCACGACACCACCAATCGCCCCGTGCCTCTGCACCTTCGCAATGCGCCGACCAAGCTTATGGATAAGCTCGGCTATGGCGCCGACTACAAATATGCCCACGACTTTAAGGGTAACTTCATTCAGCAAGAGTTCTTGCCCGAGTCACTAAGTGGCACACGCTTCTACACCCCCAACGAGCAGAATGCCCAAGAGGCAAAGATTGCCGAGCGTATGCGAGCGCTCTGGGGCGAGAAGTATGAGAAATAGTTGTTAGTTATTAGTTTTAAGAACTTTAGAACATTAAGACCTTAAGACCTTTAGGACCACTCTTTTTTCCTATCGTCTTATAGTCCTATTGTCTTATCGTCTTTATCTAACAACTAGAGACTCTCTTTGCTCATTGCTCTTTGAACTTTCATCTTTTTTATATATCTTTGCCCCGCTTATAGCAGACCGACTGAAATTTAATCAATTATATATTTAAAATTTTAAGAAAATGAAGAAAATCTTTGGAATGTTTGTCTTCGGAGCTTTGGCGCTTACCGCTTGTGGCGAGGCTGAGCAGCAGGAGGCATCGTGGGTCGTTGATCGTTTCGACGACATCAAGGTATTGCGCTACGAGGTTCCTGGCTTCGAGGAGCTTACGCTCGAGGAGAAGGAGCTTATCTACTACCTCTCGGAGGCAGCAAAGTGTGGTCGCGATATTCTCTGGGACCAGAACTTCAAGTACAACCTCGCTATCCGTCGTACTTTGGAGACTATCTACACCGCATCGGAGGTTCGTGAGGGTGATGAGTTTGTAGCTTTCGAGAAGTACCTCAAGAAGCTCTGGTTTGCTAACGGTATCCACCACCACTACTCTAACGACAAGTTTAAGTCAGAGTTTTCGGAGGCGTGGTTCCGTGAGCAGCTTGCACAGTACATCAACGACGAGAACCGTCAGATGGACGATGAGTTGCTTTGCCAGATTATCTTCGACCCCACGCTCTATGCTTCACGCCTCAACCGTGCGGAGGGCGTAGATGTTATCAAGGCTTCAGCAGGTAACTACTACGAGGGCGTATCGCAGGCAGAGGTAGAGGCATTCTATGGCGCTATGGCTGCTGCTGATGCAGGCAACCCCGAGCCTATCTCTTATGGTCTTAACTCAAAGCTTATGCGTGATGCAGATGGCAACATCGTAGAGAAGGTTTGGAAGGTTGGCGGTATGTATACCGAGGCTATCGAGCAGATTGTATTCTGGTTGGAGAAGGCCGCTACCGTTGCTAACCCCACACAGAAGGAGATTATCGACGCCCTTGTTAAGTACTACCGTTCGGGCGACTTGAAGGACTTCGACGCATACAATGTTCTCTGGGTTAAGGATTCGGCTTCGAATGTCGACTTCGTTAACGGCTTTATCGAGAACTACGGCGACCCCCTTGGCCACAAGTCATCTTGGGAGGCTGTTGTAAACTTCCGCGATGAGGAGGCTTGCCACCGTACCGAGATTATGGCGGCTAACGCACAGTGGTTCGAGGATAACGCACCTATCAACCCCGCATACCGCAAGGAGGAGGTTAAGGGTGTATCGGCAAAGGTTATCACCGTGGCAATGCTCGGTGGCGACTGCTTCCCCTCAACAGCTATTGGTATCAACCTCCCCAATGCAGACTGGATTCGTAAGGAGCACGGTTCAAAGTCGGTAACTATCGACAACATCACCTATGCTTACGATAAGGCAGCACAGGGCAACGGCTTTATGGAGGAGTTCGTACTTCGTGAGGCTGACCGCGAGCGCTTGAAGAAGTATGGTAAGCTCTCTGACGACCTCCACACCGACCTTCACGAGTGCTTGGGCCACGGCTCAGGTCAGTTGGCAGAGGGCGTTTCGGGCAACGAGCTTCGCACCTACTCTTCGACCTTGGAGGAGGCTCGTGCTGACCTCTTCGCGCTCTACTACTTGGGCGATCAGAAGATGGTTGAGATTGGTCTTATCCCCACCTTAGATGTAGCGTGGGCACAGTATGCCGACTATATTATGAACGGTATTATGACCCAGCTTTCGCGCATCGAGCCCGGCAAGACCGTAGAGGAGGACCACATGCGTAACCGCAAGCTTATCGCTGAGTGGTGCTACGAGAAGGGCAAGGCAGAGAATGTTATCGAGTGGATCACCGAGAACGGCAAGAAGTATGTTGTAATCAACGACTTCGAGCGTCTTCGCGAGTTGTTCGGCGAGCTCCTCTGCGAAGTACAGCGCATCAAGTCTGAGGGCGACTACGAGGCAGGTAAGGCGTTGGTTGAGGCATATGCCGTACAGGTAGACCCCGAGCTCCACGCCGAGGTTATCGCTCGTAACGAGGCATTGAAGATTGAGCCTTACAGCGGCTTTGTAAATCCCGACTATGAGCTCGTTACCGATGCTGAGGGCAATGTAACCGATGTTAAAATTCTCTACCCCACCAACTTCGTAGAGCAGCACTTGGAGTATGGCAAGGAGTACTCGTTCCTTCCCTCGATGAACTAATTGATTCAATTAGCAATGAGCAATAAGGGCAAGCTTCATTTGGGGCTTGCCCCTTTTTTAGTTTTTAGTTTCTAGTTGTTTTAAGACCATTAAGATCTTAGGGCTATAAGACCATTAGGATTTTTCTCCTCTCGTCTTATCTTCTTACTTGTCTTATCGTCTTAAAACTCTCTTTGCTCTTTGCTCTTTGAACTTTGCTCTTTTTTACCTATCTTTGTCGGATGTAATCGTGTCAGCAACTGACACAACAAGCGTTTGGCACGAAGATTGCTACACGCATTTAATATCAAAGATATTATTAACAAACAAAAAATAGAACAAACTATGGCAGTTAAACCACTTTCAGACCGTGTATTGGTTAAGCCCAATCCGGCAGAGGAGAAGACCGCAAGTGGTCTCTTTATTCCAGACACAGCAAAGGAGAAGCCCCTTATGGGTAAGGTCGTAGCCGTTGGCCCCGGCACCGCAGAGGTAAAGATGGAGGTCAAGGTTGGCGATATGGTTATCTATGGCAAGTATGCCGGCACCGAGCTTAGCCACGAGGGCGAGGACTACCTCGTAATGAAGCAGTCGGACCTTATCGCTGTGGTTGAGTAATGAGCAATTAGAAGTGAGCAACTAGAAATTAGAAATTGACTATGAGTAAAGAAATTAAATACAATGTAGAGGCGAGAGAGCTTCTCAAGGAGGGTGTAGATGCTCTATGCAACGCCGTGAAGGTGACACTTGGCCCCAAGGGTCGCAATGTGATTATCGACAAGAAGTTTGGTGCTCCCCAGGTGACCAAGGATGGTGTTACCGTAGCAAAGGAGGTTGAGTTGGAGGATACCTTCGCAAATATGGGCGCACAGATGGTACGCGAGGTGGCATCGAAGACCAACGACGATGCTGGTGATGGCACCACCACCGCAACAGTTCTCGCACAGTCGCTTATCTCGGTAGGTATCAAGAATGTTACGGCTGGTGCTAACCCTATGGACCTCAAGCGCGGTATGGATGCTGCTGTCGAGAAGGTTGTTGAGTCGCTCAAGAGCCAGAGCCAGGTTGTTGGCTCGGATATGGCGAAGATCGAGCAGGTGGCGACAATCTCGGCAAACAACGACTCAAAGATTGGTAAGCTCATCGCAGAGGCTATGTCGAAGGTAAACAACGAGGGCGTCATCACCGTTGAGGAGGCCAAGGGTACAGAGACCTATGTAGATGTTGTGGAGGGTATGCAGTTTGACCGTGGCTACATCTCGGCATACTTCATCACCGACACCGAGAAGATGATTGCACAGCTCGACAAGCCCGCAGTGCTTATCACCGACAAGAAGATTTCGACCATCAAGGAGATTATGGGTGTCTTGGAGCCCGTGGCACAGAGTGGCCGTTCACTCCTTATCATCGCCGAGGATGTAGATGGCGAGGCACTCTCGACACTCGTTCTCAACAAGCTTCGTGGCACAATCAAGATTGCTGCTTGCAAGGCTCCCGGCTTTGGTGACCGTCGCAAGGAGATACTGGAGGATATCGCAACACTCACTGGCGCAACCGTAATCTCTACCGATAAGGGTATGCGCATCGAGGATACCAAGGTTGAGATGCTCGGTACTGCCGAGAAGGTTACGCTCAACAAGGAGAACACCACAATCGTTGATGGTGCAGGCTCGAAGGAGGCTATCGCACAGCGTGTACAGCAGATTCGTGCTTCGATTGAGAATGCCACTTCGGACTACGACCGCGAGAAGCTTCAGGAGCGCTTGGCAAAGTTGGCAGGTGGCGTGGCAGTTCTCTATGTAGGTGCTGCTACCGAGGTTGAGATGAAGGAGAAGAAGGACCGTGTAGACGATGCCTTGGCAGCTACCCGTGCTGCTGTCGAGGAGGGTATCGTTCCTGGTGGTGGCGTTGCCTACATCCGTGCCGTGAAGGCGTTGGAGGGTATGAAGGGTGACAACGACGACCAGACCACAGGTATCCAGATTGTTAAGCGTGCTATCGAGGAGCCGTTGCGCCAGATTGTGGCAAACGCAGGTGGCGAGGGCTCGGTAGTCGTTAACAAGGTTAAGGAGGGCGAGGGTGCCTTCGGCTACAATGCCCGTGACGATAAGTATGAGGATATGCTTGCAGCAGGTATCATCGATCCTACGAAGGTGTCGCGTGTAGCGTTGGAGAACGCAGCATCTATCGCTTCGATGTTCCTCACTACTGAGTGCGTATTGGCAGAGAAGAAGGAGGATAATCCCCTTCCCGGTATGCCCGCAGGCGCAGCAGGTATGGGCGGCATGATGTAATCCGCCGATACATATATATAAAATATACCCCGAGCCGTGCGGTTCGGGGTATATTTTATTTAGAGCAAAAAGCAAAGAGCAAAGAGGAAAGAGATTTTTAAGACAATAGGATAAGTAAGATGATAAGACAACAAGAAATTTTCCTAATAGTCTTAAGGTCTTAATGGTCTTGGTCCACTTCCTCCCAGCCACCACGACCAATTTCTTGTCAGAAGGGGCATAATTTGGCGTTTCGCAAAAGGAAACCCCTCGGGATAGTACAAGTAGTACAGCCCGAGGGGTTTAGCTTTTGGGAAGCGTCGAAGGATGCCCCTTATCACAAGAAATTATAATGTCTTGAGGTATGCCGACACATTCTCAAAGATACGCTGCTCGACATCTGCAGACTCGGCACGCACAAACTTCTCGCCTGTAACAGCCTCGTAGAGCTCGATATAGCGCTCGGTGATGCCGTTTACTACCTCCTCGGTCATCTCGGGAACCTGCTGGCCCTCCTGACCCTGGAAGCCATTATCCATAAGCCACTCGCGAACAAACTCCTTAGAGAGCTGCTTCTGCTTCTCGCCCTTTGCCAAGCGCTCCTCGTAGCCCTCCTTGTAGAAGTATCGCGATGAGTCGGGGGTGTGAATCTCGTCCATAAGGTAGATAGTGCCGTTCTTCTTGCCAAACTCATACTTGGTGTCAACAAGGATAAGGCCCATCTTGGCAGCAATCTCAGTACCGCGCTGGAAGATAGCACGGGTATATGCCTCCAACTGCTCATACTCCTCGCGTGAAACGAGACCCTGTGCGATAATCTCCTCCTTCGAGATATCCTCGTCGTGACCCTCGTCAGCCTTGGTCGTGGGGGTGATGATAGGCTCGGGGAACTTCTGGTTCTCGACCATACCATCAGGCATAGCAACACCGCAGATGGTGCGCTTGCCAGCCTTGTACTCACGCCAAGCGTGTCCCGAGAGGTAGCCACGGATAACCATCTCGACCTTGTAGGGCTCGCAACGGTGGCCAACAGTTACCATAGGGTCGGGCACGGCAATCTTCCAGTTGGGAAGGATATCGGTGGTAGCATCGAGGAACTTGGCAGCAATCTGGTTGAGCACCTGACCCTTGAAGGGGATACCCTTGGGCAAGACAACATCGAAAGCCGAGATACGGTCCGAAACAACCATCACAAGGTAGTCGTCGTTGATGTTATATACATCACGCACCTTGCCTACATAGTGGCCCTTCTGTCCCTCAAACTGAAAATCGTTCTTTACAATAGCGTTCATTGTGATTATAGGTTTATAGGTTAGTATGACTTTGCAAACAACACACGGAACTTCGAAGGCTTGCCCGAGAATACGCACTTGCCCTCCTCCTCAACAACATCCATAGGGATACAGCGGATGGTGGCCTTCGTAGCATCCTTGATAGCCTGCTCAGTCTCGGGAGTGCCATCCCAGTGAGCCGAGATAAAGCCACCCTTCTCGTTGAGCACTTGCTGGAACTCCTCCCAAGTGTCCACCTTGGTAATCATAGAGTTGCGGTAGTCGAGAGCCTTCTGGAAGATATTGTGCTGAATCTCGTCGAGCAACGCCACGATGCGGTCGGTAAGACCTTCCTCCTTCGAGAGGGTATCACGGCGAGCAAGCTCGATAGTGCCATTCTCCATATCGCGAGGGCCGAGTGCCAAACGCACAGGCACACCCTTCAACTCATACTCAGCGAACTTGAAGCCCGAACGAACATTGTCGCGACCATCGACCTTGACAGATACGCCCTTCGCACGAAGCTCCTTGGCCATCTCCTCAAGGCGTGCAACAACCTGCAAGCGCTGCTCCTCACCCTTGTAGATAGGCACCATAACAACCTGAATAGGGGCGAGTTTCGGAGGCAATACCAAGCCATTATTATCCGAGTGAGCCATAATCAAGGCACCCATAAGGCGTGTCGACACGCCCCACGATGTTGCCCATACATACTCCTGCTTGCCCTCCTTGTTTGTGTACTGAACATCGAATGCCTTGGCGAAGTTCTGACCCAAGAAGTGCGAAGTACCGCTCTGCAAGGCCTTGCCGTCCTGCATCAACGCCTCGATGGTGAGGGTATCGACAGCACCTGCAAAGCGCTCGTTGGGCGACTTATGACCCACGATAACAGGCACGCCCATCCACTCCTCGGCAAAGGTCTTGTAGACATTAATCATGCGCTCGGTCTCCTCCTGAGCCTCCTCGGCTGTGGCGTGTGCGGTGTGGCCCTCCTGCCAGAGGAACTCGGCAGTACGCAAGAAGAGGCGGGTACGCATCTCCCAACGCACAACATTTGCCCACTGGTTGCACAAGATGGGAAGGTCGCGGTATGAGGTAATCCAGTTCTTGTAAGTATTCCAGATGATAGTCTCCGAGGTGGGGCGCACGATAAGCTCCTCCTCCAAACGCGCTGCGGGGTCTACGACAACGCCATTGCCGTCGGGGTCGTTCTTGAGGC
>RHMF01001143.1_pt1 | contig 12008 bp, 9 predicted proteins | sample 5365151 | NCBI WGS metagenome assembly RHMF01 (sample SAMN10266501, study PRJNA497801) | feces metagenome | isolation source: feces | host: Bos taurus | place: China: Prairie of Fairy Mountain | collected 2017-08-14 | reverse complement strand
ATAAACGATATTCAGATTATCTGCCCCACACGAAAGGGCGCTGCAGGAACCGTTTCGCTCAATGTTCTTATGCAGAACACTCTCAATCCGCCTGCGACCAATAAAATTGAGCATAAGGTCGGTGACGTGATTTTCCGCAGGGGAGATAAAGTCATGGCGGTACGTAATAATTACGACATCGAATGGCAAGACGAAGAAGGAAAGAAAGGCTGCGGTATCTTTAACGGCGACATCGGAATTATCACCGAAATCGACAGAGGAGAGCAAAGCTTCACCATACTTTTCGATGACGGCAGACGCGCAATACTTGACTATCAGGGTTTTGACGATATTGAACATGCCTATGCCATAACGGTGCATAAGAGCCAGGGTTCGGAGTATAAAGCGGTAATAGTGCCGCTTCTCGACTGTCCTCCCGGACTTCTGACGAGAAATATGCTTTATACCGCCGTAACAAGAGCCGAAAAACTTGTTATAACCCTGGGAAAGCCGGAGCTTGTCACAGAAATGGTGGAAAACATCAGAACCAGACAGAGATATACCGGTCTTGCAAGAATGCTTATAACGATAAAAGCAAAAAAACATCCGTCGGATGACTGACCGAAAAGGCTACGATATAAACCGAAAGGATAGCATCATGAAAGAATTAAAGCAATTCCTTAAAACGCTGATATATTCTCCCACCGTTTCGGGATATGAACATATGTCGGCAGAAAAAATAATGAATGAATGCCTGAAATACAGTAAAGGCTTTTTTACAGACGCATATGTCACAAGAAAAAACAGCGTCGTGCTGTGCAGAAAATGCGGCAAGAAAAATGCCCCGAGATTTGTTCTCGATGCTCACCTTGACACCATCGGCTTTGCCGTTTCGGAAATATGCGGCGACGGATATCTCCGCCTGACACCCTTGGGCGGTATTGATTCAAACATCATGCCCTCGTCAGAGATTATGATATACGGCAAAGAAAGTATCTCCGGCATAGTTTCTTCCATTCCGCCCCATCTGTCGAGTTCAGATAAGCTTCCCGCAGTGGGAGAATACTTTATCGACACCGGCTATTCCGATGAGACATTAAAAACTCTTGTAAATGTCGGCACGCCCGCATCTCTCATGCCTGAACTTTCGTTCCTGCTCTGCGACAGAATTGCAGCAACCGGACTTGACGATAAAATCTGCATCGCCGTATGCATGGAAACAGCACTTCTTCTCTTGAAAGATGCTCCCGAAGACACCGACGTTTATGTATATCTGAGTTCGGGCGAAGAAAGGGGAGGCGTAGGCTCCCACCACATTTATGAGGAAATAAAACCGGATGCACTCATTGTTCTCGACGTGAATTTTGCAAAGGAAAACGGTTCCGCAGACGGAGAATACGGTCTTTTGGGAAAGGGCGCTATGGTTTCTTATTCATCCGTAACCTCCAGAAAACTCACGCAATTCGTAATTGATACAGCAAATAAAAACGGTCTTGCAGTGCAGACCGTCAATGAAATGACCTATACAGGCACAAATGCCGATGTTTCCGCAAAAGAAGGTCTCGGTATTGCCTCAGCCGTAATGTCGGTGCCTCTCAAATATATGCATTCCTCGGTGGAAACAGCAGACCTCAAGGATGTTGTCACCTTGTCCGAAATTCTCGCATCCTGCATTAAAGAATATGATAAATCCCCAATATGTAAACCTGTATACTTCAAGAGGGGAGGCGGAGAATTTGATGAATAATAAAATCGACCTTGAACTTCTTGAAAAACTGTGTACGGCACACGGCGTCTCAGGTTACGAAGACGAAGTTGCAGACATAATAATTGACTGCATCAAGGATAGCTGCGACACGGTCATGAGAGACAGCGTCGGAAATATACTTGCTTTTAAAAAAGGCAGAAAAACACCTTTGCACAAAATTATGCTCTGCGCCCATATGGACGAAGTAGGCTTTTCGGTAAAACACATCAACGACGACGGCACCCTGTCCTTTAATCAGGTGGGTATGATGGGAACAGTGCTTCCCTCAAAAAGAGTGTTTGTCGGAAAAGACAGACTTCCGGGAGTTGTCAGCGCAAGGCCCGTTCACCTTTGCCCCGACATGACAAAGGCGGCAAATCCCAAAGATCTCGTAATTGATATCGGCGCAGAGGATAAAGCCCACGCCGAAAGCCTCGGTGTGTTCGGCGACTATGCCGCTTTTGATTCGGCATTCCGTCACCTCGGTGAAGGTATGATAAAGGCAAAAGCCCTTGACGACCGCATCGGCTGCACAATCATGTGCATGCTGGCAAACTCAGAGCTTGAAAACGATATATACTTTGCCTTCACAACCGGCGAGGAAATCGGAGGCACGGGCGCTATCGCCGCCACCAACAGAATCAAGCCCGATATCGCGCTTATCCTTGAGGGCACAACCGCCTCAGATCTTTACGGATACTCCGAAAAAGATAAGGTGTGCTGCGCGGGAAAAGGTGCCGTTTGTCCCTTCATGGACGGCGGTTCGGTATATGATTACGGTTTATATACCTGTATACTTGATATAGCAAAGAACAACAACATTCCCGTACAAACCAAAACAAAAATAGCAGGCGGTACAGACGCAGCAAAGATACAAAGAACAAACCTTGCAGTAAAAGTTGCCGCACTCTCGCTTGCCTGCAGATATATCCACACCTCCTCAAGTGTAGGCTCCGTGGATGATATGAACTCAATACTTTCTCTTTCCCGTCTGTTTATAAACTCGGTAGAGTAAAGCAAAATTTATAATGGCAAAGGACTGATTATATTGAACACCTTGAATAAAATTCTTTCAACACCCTGTGTAGCGGGAAACAGCCGCAAAATGATAAATACACTGACAGAAGAGCTTTCCTCCCGTTTCGACACAAGCAGCAGCGATGCGCTCGGTTCGGTGTACTTCACAAAAAAGCTCGGCGAAGGTAAAAAGCTCATGCTTGTTACGGGCATGGACACAAGCGGACTCGTTGCCACCTTTGCCGAAGGCACAAAAATCAACATTTCCTCCATCGGCTCATTCCATATAGTAAACATGGCATTCAGTAAAGTGAAATTTGAACACGCCGAAGGTGTACTCGTACCTCTCGGAAACTACGATATGGGCACCCCCATAACCGACTACGCAGTTGAAACAAACAGAGAAAACATCAGCGAAAATATAACCCTCGGTGAAACAGCTTATTTCAATGAAGAAATCTCCGCCGACGAAGAAAGCGGCATGATTTGCGGTTTCGGAAGTGCGGTAAAGACCTGTGTGTATTTTCTCGTTATGACGGCAAATAAGCTTTTGGAAAACAACGGAGAGGAGCTGAAAAAGCTCGGCATCGGCGAGTTTACCGCCGCATTCTGTTGTCAGGAAAGCCTCGGATCAAGAGGCGCTTCGCCACTCAGCTGTGCAGTCAACGCCGATGAAATCATAAGCATTGCACCAATAGATATGACCGAAAGAAACGTAGGCTCTCTCACCTTCGCCGACGGTGTAGCGGTAAAAATGCTTGACAAGAGCTTTGTTGCAACCGAAAGCACGGCGCTTCTTACCGAAAGCCTTCTCGATACACTCGGAGTAAAGCATAAAAGACGGGTAAGCAATAACGCAAGAAGCTCCCTTTCAAGACTCGATCTCTGCGACAAAGGTGCAGGGCTTTGCGAAATCGGCATTCCTTTCAAATTTGCGGGCACAAAGGGCGAAACTGTCAAAAATCCTTTTAAAAATTAAGTGCCCTTTAAAATTCCGGAACCGTTCAAATAAACTTGCAAAAAACATCCTATAGTGATATAATATACTGATAGACTAAAATAATAATGCGAAACAACATAACAAAAACCTCAGGAGGTGAGACAAAGGCATGGCAGATTTTGAAATAAAGTTTGATGTACAAAAACCCGAAGTATCAAGCGTACGCAGTCTGGTATATACCGTCGAATGTGCAAAAAAACATAAAAACAGAACCGTATTGTTCCACATCGTATACGCACTTGTCTGTGCCTTTCTTCTGTTTCTCACATCATCGGAATCATCCCTTTTGACACTTCTGTGTGCCGTTGCGGTTCCCGGAATGTATGTCTATACACTTCTGTACTCGCCGGCATTTCTGAGACCGCTTCCTGCAGCACTGTCGCTGGGCGGATTTCTTGTAAAGCTGGTTTTTTCGGGCAAAATACATTTCATGACGGCAGCATCGTCTGTTGCAACCCTTCTTATGTGTATCCTTGTTTCGGTTGTGCTTGCCATTGGCGTGGTCAAGGGCTGGTCCAAAATCAAAATGCTGACAGCAGTAACAGCTGTCATAACAGCGGTATTCATCGTTCTGATGCTTGCATTTACCGCATCGCAAACGGGCAGTATCTCCGCAAAGAACATGGCGGGACTTTTTGATAACTTCTACAACGACTTTGTTGATGAATACATGAAATCAACAGAAGCAGCAATAACGGAAGAGGTTTATAAGTCAGCGGCCTCGGCATTGCCAACGGAGGAACCGCTCACACGCACAGAATTTCTTGACACACTGCACCGGTTGTTGACAGATTCCCGAAAAATCGTAAAATCACTTATTCCTTCGGCAGTAATCACGGCTTTTCTGATTTTTGCTTATGCGGTAATCGGCGCTTTCTCGGTCACGGTAAGAATTTTCCACATCAACGTTTTCGTTTGCGTAATGGATGAGTTCTGGACCTACCGTATCCCCAGTGCAGCACTCAGAATATACGATTCACTTATTTTTGTATATTTCCTTGCCTCTATTTTCAACTTTCCCGAGAATTTCAGGCTTTCACTCATAAACTTGTTCCTCATCATGACTCTGCCGGTGACAGTATCGTGCATCGGATGTCTGTACGGTTTCCTCACCGCCAAATCCGTTCCGAAAGCCTTGGCAGTCATAATATGTGCAGCTGTAATCATTCTCTCAGTCAGTATTCTCGGCTTGTGGTCAGTAATTCTCATTGCAGTTTTTGCAAACAGCATACTCCGTTATAAAGATATGCACGAGTCGGCAAAGCTTCATGAAACTATGGCTTACCACGCAGAATATGCAAAGAATTACAGAGAATACAGAGAGCAAAAAAACAAAGACGAAAACAGTAACGAAAATAAAGACGAAAACAACAGCTCCGAAAATGCGGACGAAAAATCCCACAGCGGCGAAAATGCCGGGGACAGCACTTCATCCGAAAACAAGAGCGACGAATAAAACGAATAAATTTTAATTTAAATAAATTCAAATAAAAGCGAAAGGAGAACGGCTGTATGAAAAATAAAAAAGGTCTGTCAAACTGGCTGAAAAAACGCAGATATGCCTTTTATGCCGAAATTCTCTTACTTATAATGACCGCAATCGGTCTTTCGCAAAAAAACACAACCATGGCTTCTTGCTGCGGCATCGCATTTGTTCTGTACTCGGCGCTTATGGCGCAAAACCTTTTACTTTACAGAAAAAATGTCCGCATGTCAGAAGACAGCCCCTTTTTCTCGACAATCGCAAAGGATTTTGTAATTGACATGAAAAAGCCTGTGGTAATTGCCGACAATCAGAGCCGAATTGTGTGGTATAACAACACATTCAACGAAGAGCTGGGTACGGGCTCTGCTCTTTACGGAAAGCTCATGCACGAATTGTTCGGTAACGAATTCAATCCCCACAGACTTTTCAAAAATGACTCCAAGGAGCTTATCGAATATAACCGCAGATATTATATAACCACTCGTCATTCGGTAACAAGTTCGGGCGAAACCTACTGCGTTGTATTCTGGGATGACGTTTCGGAATACACCAGAATCAAAAAGCTGTTTGATACAAAAAGCACCGTCATCGCTTACATAATGATAGATAATTTTTCGGAAGCGATGCAGTTTGTACAGGATAAGACAAGAACGGCATCTGCGCTTATCGGTGATGTTCTCGATGAATGGAGCGCGTCCATCGGCGGCGTTATAAAGGAATATGACAGAGAAAAATATATATTAATATTCGAAAAGAGTTGCCTTAACAATCTGCGTGAAAACAAGTTTGATATTCTCGATAAAATAAGAGCCATCAATCTTGACGGTGTCGAAATGGCATTCACCGCATCCATGGGTATTTCGTGTATATCGGGAACACTTGCCGAAAAGGATGAAGCCTCAAGAGCCTGCCTTGACCACGCACTTCAGCGAGGCGGGGATCAGGTTGTTGTAAAGGAAGAAGACAGCTCGTTCTCCTATTACGGAGGCACAACCCAGACTGTTCAGAAACAGACCAAGGTTCGTTCAAGAGTCGTTGCAAATCAGTTGATCCAGCATATTAACACCCACAGTAACGTTCTTGTTATGGGCCATAAATTTGCCGACCATGACTGTATTGCCTCCTGCGTTGCAGTAGCAAGAATAGCGGAACATCTCGGCAAACAGGTAAATGTGGTTGTAAATATACATGACCATAACTTAAAAGCAATATTCTCCAGCCTGCGCGGAAACCCTTGGTACACCGATCTTTTCATCGACAGGGAATGTGCTCAGGAACTTATGCGTTCGGATACTCTCGTCGTTGTCTGTGACGTAAATAATGTAAACCTCTTTGAAGTTCCCGAAATTTACGAAGCAGCATCCGACTATATTATCCTCGACCACCACAGAAAAACTGCGGAATTTGCAAAAGAACCTCTTTTCAGCCATATAGATCCGTCAGTTTCTTCCGTTTCCGAAATCATGAGTGAACTTCTTGAAGAAATAATTCCTCAGGGCGAGCTTCCCGAAGTTGAAGCAAACCTCCTCATGTCAGGAATCATTCTCGACTCCAAGCAGTACACAAAGAATACAGGAACCCGTACCTTCGGCGCCGCATTCTATCTGCGTAAAGAGGGAGCTGATCCGTCTATGGTACAAAAGCTTTTCCGTACCGATCTTGCGGAATTCCAGAGACAGTCTCTCTTTGAAACCAACATTGAGATATATAAAGAAAAAGTTGCCATCTCAACCTATTCGGGAGAGAATGCCGAAAACAGCGACCGTATCACCATGGCAAAGGCAGCAGACAGACTGCTTTCCATCGAGGGTGTCTGTGCATCCTTCGTGCTTTGTCCCATCGGCGATGAAATCGTAATTTCAGCCCGTTCAAATGACCGCACCAACGTTCAGAGAATACTCGAGGTTCTCGGCGGCGGCGGCCACTTTGACTCAGCCGGTGCACAGGTTAAAGACCTGTCCCTCGATGACACGGTAGCAAGACTTAAATTTGCAATAGACGAAAGACTCGACCAGTAAAAAAAGAAAGTGAAGATAACTCCGGTATGAAAAAATGTCGAATTTTCGCCTTCGCCAACCAGAAGGGCGGCGTAGGTAAAACCACAAGCGCAGTCAACATTGCCTCAGGCGTTGCAAATCTCGGATTCAAAGTGCTTCTTTGCGACTTTGACCCCCAGGGAAATGCTTCCAGCGGCGTAGGTGTTGACAAAAATGCCGATAAAACGGTTTACGATGTGCTGATGGGTGATAACCCCTACAACGCACTTGTTAAAACAAATTTTGATAACCTCGACTGCCTTCCTGCGTCTATGTCCCTTGCAGGAGCCGAGCTTGAAATTGCAGACGAGAACCATAGAGAAGCAAAGCTGAAATCTGCTCTCGATATGCTCAGAAGCGAATACGAATACATATTTATAGACTGTCCTCCGTCCCTTGGGCTTTTAACCATCAACGCCCTTTGTGCCGCCGACGGTGTAATCGTTCCCATGCAGTGCGAATATTTTGCACTTGAGGGACTGAGCCAGCTAATGAAAACAATTTCAATAGTTAAGAAAAAATACAATCCTTCGCTTTCTCTTGACGGCGTTGTTGTTACAATGTTTGACGGCAGACTCAATCTTTCCATGCAGGTGCTTGAGGAAATCAAAACCTACCTTCCCGGAAAGCTGTTCCGCACACCGGTACCCAGAAATGTACGTCTTTCCGAAGCACCCAGCTACGGTATGCCCATAAAGTACTACGATAAACACTCAAAGGGAGCTCTGGCTTACGACGATATTGCAAAAGAGCTCACCGAAAGATTCTGATAAAGGGGTTGCCGAATTGAAAAAGAAACTTTTCTCTGCAATAGTAGCTGCTGTCACACTCTGCCTTGTACTTTCCGCCTGCGGTAAAAAAACACCACCCACAGTGGAAACGGATATTTCCTCTGAAGAGGATGTTTCAAAAGAACAGCAGGAAAACGCCGACATCGAAGAAACGGAAAACACAGTCGAGGAAACGGTTGAAGAACCCGCTCCGGAACCGGAACCGCCTGCTCCGATGTTTGTAAATCCGCTGACCGGTCTTGAAACACAAACAGATCTTACTGCGAAACGTCCCATTGCCGTTATGGTAAATAACATTCACCTTGCTCTTCCTCAGATAGGCATTTCCGAAGCGGATATCGTTTACGAAATGCTGGAAGAAGGCGGTATAACAAGACTTCTCGCCATCTATAACGATTACGAAAGCATCCCCGAAATCGGCTCTATCCGCTCTGCAAGAGACTACTACATAGACATAGCCGATGCTCACGATGCAATTTTCGTACATTCCGGCGGAAGCACCTATGCGTTTGCCGAACTAGCCAAGAGAAAAACAAACGATATCGACGGCATCTACATGAACCAGTTTTACAGAAGCGCCGAGCGCCGTAAGACTATGGCAAGCGAGCACACCCTTATGATTTCGGGAGAAGGTCTCGTCGATGCCATAGCTCAGAAGGGTTACCGCACGACCACAGAAAAGCCGTGCCCTCTTGTTTTCGGCATGGTTGAAGAAACTGAAACAGAAATTACGAACGAAACGGATGAAAAAGGCACAGACGCATCCTACGTAGAAATTCCTTTTTCCCTCGGATATAACAGCAACCCATATGCTGTGTCCTTCTTTGAATATGATGCCGAAAAAGGCGAATACCTCAAAGGTCATTTTAAAAAAGAACACATCGACGGCGATGACGGACAAAGACTCTCATTTAAAAATGTCCTTTCCTTTGAATGTCCTTCCAATATGATCAAGGGCGATCCCCTCGGATGTATACAGGTACACTTTACCGGCAAAGGCAAGGGAACCTATTCCACCGATGGAAGACAGAGAGAAATTGTCTGGGTGCGTACCTCCAGAACATCAGGCTATACACTTTATGAAAGCGACGGTGTAACGCCCCTTATTCTTAACCCCGGCAAGAGCTATATTGCAGTAGTTCCGACGGGAACCGAAATCTCGGTAAAATAACAAGGTTTACAAAACACATTAACATAAAGGATTGAAAAACATGAATGAAAAACTGTTAGTAGCAGAATTTTTGATGAAACTTCTTCCCGATATGACAAAGGAAGATATTGCAGCAATGCTCGAGTATCCTGCCGACAAAAAGATGGGCGACCTTGCTCTTCCTTGCTTCAAGCTCAGCAAGATTCTGCGTAAGGCTCCTCCCATGATAGCACAGGATCTTTGTTCAGGTCTTGAGGGAATGGGTGAAACAAAGGACGTTTTCGAAAAAATCGAAAGCGTAAACGGATACCTCAACTTCTTTATCAGCAAGGGAAATCTCGTAAAAGACCTTGAGAATATCGAAAAGGATGAAAACTACGGCGCAAACGAGGACGGCAAGGGAAAGACCATAGTTATCGACTATTCCTCTCCCAACATTGCAAAGCCCTTCCATATCGGTCACCTTCGTTCCACCGTTATCGGCCAGTCTATAAAGAATATCCACAGATTCTCGGGATATGAATGTATCGGTGTAAACCACCTTGGCGACTGGGGTACCCAGTTCGGCAAGCTCATCGTTGCCTACAAGAAATGGGGAAGCCGTGAAAGAATCGAAGAGGGCGGTATCGACGCGCTCACCGAAATCTATGTAAAATTCCACAACGAAGCGGAAAACGATCCTGCTCTCAACGACGAAGCAAGAGCCGCATTTACGGCAATGGAAGCGGGCGACGAGGAAAACCTTGCCCTCTGGCGCTGGTTTGTTGAAATTTCCATCAAGGAATTCAAGAAAACCTACTCCCTTATAGGTGCAGACTTTGAAAGCTGGAACGGAGAAAGCTTCTATTTTGACAAGACGGACAGAGTTATATCCGAGCTTCGTGAAAAGGATCTTCTCTCGGTTGATGACGGTGCTGAAATCGTTCGTCTTGATGAATACGATATGCCCCCCTGTCTCATTCTCAAATCCGACGGCTCGACAATTTACGCAACCCGCGATATTGCCGCTGCCATTTACAGAAAAGAAAACTACAACTTTGACAAATGTATCTATGTAACAAGCGCAGGCCAGTCCCTCCACTTTGCACAGTTCTTCAAGGTTATCGGTATGATGGGCTACGAATGGGCAAAGGATATGGTACACGTACCTTTCGGCACAGTAAGCATTGAAGGTGCAAAGCTTGCAACGAGAACGGGCAACGTAGTTCTTCTCGAGGACATCTTCCGTATTGCTACCCAGAAGACACTCGAAATCATAAATCAGAAGAATCCCGACCTTGAAAACAAGGAAGAGGTTGCAAGTGCTGTCGGTGTCGGCGCAGTTGTTTTCCACGACCTTTCCAACAACAGAATCAAGGACGTAAACTTTATGTGGGACGAAGTTCTCAACTTCGACGGCAACACAGGTCCCTACGTTCAGTACACCTATGCAAGATGCTGCAGCGTACTTGAGAAGTCACCCATGACCCTTGAAATCAGACCTGAAAGCGGATACGTTCTCACAGAAGAAGCAGAAAGCGCAATCATCAAGACCTTAAAACTCTTCCCTGAAAAGGTAAGACAGGCAAGACTTGACCTTGAACCTTCGCTTATTGCAAGATATCTTCTGGACGTCTGCGCTTCGTTCAACCGTTTCTATCACGACTGCCCCGTACTCAAGTGCGAGGACGAAAACGTGAGAAGAACAAGACTTGCCATCGTAAAAGCAACAAGCACAGTTCTTAAGAACGGTCTTACACTTATCGGTCTTAAAACACCCAAAAACATTTAAATCGTACAAAAATCAAAGGAGATATACAACCATGTCAGGACATTCCAAATGGAAAAACATTATGCACAAAAAGGAGAAAACCGACTCCCAGCGTGCCAAAATCTTCACAAAAATCGGTAAAGAAATCGCAATGGCAGTCCGCGACGGCGGTGCCGACCCCAACACCAACGGCAAGCTCCACGACCTCATTGCAAAGGCAAAAGCAAACAACGTGCCTAACGATAACATTGACAGAGCCATCAAGAAGGCTTCTGGTGCTGACGGCGGCGTAAACTACGAAGTAATCATGTATGAAGGCTACGGTCCTTCCGGTGTTGCCGTTATCGTTGAAACAACCACCGATAACAGAAACAGAACTGCTGCCGATGTAAGACACTATTTCGACAAATACGGTGGAAATCTCGGTACAACAGGCTGCGTATCATATATGTTCGCTGACAAGGGTATTATCGCAATTAACGGCGAAGGAATCGACGAAGAGCAGCTCATGATGGACGCACTTGAAGCTGGTGCAGAAGACATCACAAACGAAGACGGTATCTTTGAAATCACAACAGACCCTGCCGATTTCTCTGTTGTTTCCGATGCTCTCTCCGGCGCAGGCTACACTTTCCTCTCGGCAGAGCAATCCAAAGTTCCCGCAAACTATGTAACCCTTACAGACGAAGATGCAATAAAGAACATGGAAAAGCTTCTTGATATGCTTGATGACAACGACGATGTTCAGAATGTTTATCATAATTGGGAAGAGGAAGAATAAACTTTCTAATAAGGAAAGGGGATAAGATATGTCAAAGATTATTCTCAGTGCAGACCGCACATGCGATATTGGAGATGCACTCCAGGAAAAATATTCCGTAAACCTTATTTCATATTCAATTACACTTGAAGATAAAAAGTATCTTGACAGTGTTGACATTTTTCCGGATGATTTGTATGAGGCATACCGCAAAAACGGTGCACTGCCGAAAACCTCTGCAATAAATCCGCAGGAATATATCGAATATTTCAAAAAATGGACAGACGAGGGC
>RHMF01001142.1_pt1 | contig 12010 bp, 10 predicted proteins | sample 5365151 | NCBI WGS metagenome assembly RHMF01 (sample SAMN10266501, study PRJNA497801) | feces metagenome | isolation source: feces | host: Bos taurus | place: China: Prairie of Fairy Mountain | collected 2017-08-14 | reverse complement strand
TGAAAACGGCGATATTGTTTATGGAATTTCTCGCGTTTACACCTGTGACATTCCGGGTGCAGCGCCCGTTTTGTTCCAGTGCGAGACAGACGTCCCCGTCGCGTTTAAAAAGTCTGTTGGAAACGGCGAGGTTTTGTGGCTTGGTGCCTCGTTTGATTATAAATTCTTCAGCCAGAATATGCTGATTGACAGACTTTTCCGCGCCCTCGGCACAGAGCCGCTTGCGCTCTGCTCCGGCAAGGCGCTGTGGACCAGCGTGATTGAGGACGGCACAAACACCACCTGCTTTGTAATAAACCTGCTCTGCGGAAAGCAGACCGAAACGCTCAAAATAAAGGCGAACGGACGTTGGCACGACCTCGGCCGTATTGAAGCCCCTGCAATGACCGTTCTGTCGTTTGATTTATAACCCTCAAAAGATATTAAACCCTCTCGCACGAGAGGGTTTAATATTTTCTTAATTGAACTCTCCTTGCAAACCTTGTATAATAGGCAAAGAGGGGAGGGGTTCTTGTGAAGCTTGGCACGCGTTTTGACGCACACCGCCGCGAGCGGCTTAAAAAAACAATAATGCTTTCAGGCACGGCGCTGGCCATTATTCTTGCCGCACTTCTCACGCTTTTTGTATGGCGTTGGCTTTCCTCATTTTCAGAGGACGAGTTCCGCGAATACATCCGCTCCTTTGGCGCGGCCTCTTGGCTTGTTCTGCTGTGTCTTCAGTTTTTGCAGGTGTTTGTCGCACTCATCCCGGGCGAGCTGCTCGAATCTGCCGCAGGCTATGCCTTTGGCGCGTTGTGGGGCACTCTCATCTGCTATGTGGGCATCACGGCGGCAAGCGCGCTTATTTTCGCACTCACTCGGCGGTTCGGCATTCGGCTTATAGAGCTGTTTGTGCCGCGCGAGAAGATACTGGAGCTGCGGTTTATCAACACCGAACGGAAACGTCGCCGCCTCATTTTTTTGCTTTTCTTTATCCCGGGCACGCCCAAAGACCTGCTCACCTATTTCGCGGCGCTGACCGACATAAAGCTCGGCACCTTTCTGGCGCTGACCTTGATTGCACGCATTCCGTCAATGCTTTCCTCCACCCTTGGCGGACATCTTTTGGGAGAGAAAAATTATGTGGGCGCCGTTCTGCTTTACGGCATAACGGGAATTGTAAGCCTTTTGGGAATTTTGATTTACAACAGAATAATAAAGATGAGAAACACCCGCTAAGCAGTAGCGGGTGTTTCTTGTGTTAGAAGTTCTTTTTTCTTTTTCTTGTATATCACAATAAATGCAACCACAAGTGCGGAAATTGTAACGACCCAGGAAATCGGGTAGGACACTATTAGACATTCGGGCGTTCTGACCACCGCAAAAACCGTGTAAACCCACACAACGCGAAGAATACAAGAGCCGACAACCGATATTATAAGCGGTGGCACCGAGGCGCTCATTCCGCGGATGACGCCGGTTAAAACCTCCATCACGCCGCACAAAAAATATGTGGCGGACATAACCGAAAAGCGTATGAGACCATACTGTATTGCCTGCTCTGAATCGTTTATATATATCGACAAAAGCTGTCTGCCGAAAAGGTTTACAAGCAATCCTAAAAACGCAACTACTAACGCGGTCGCAAACGAGCAGGTTATAAGAGTGCGCTTGATGCGGTCAAATTTCTTAGCGCCGTAGTTTTGTCCCGAAAAGACGAGTGCCGTCTGATAAAAGGAGTTGCCTATCTGATACAAAAAGCCGTCAATGTTTGCCGCCGCGGCATAGCCCGACATAAAGACCGAGCCAAAGGAGTTAACAGACGACTGTATGATAACGTTTGAGATAGCGAAAAGCGAGCTCTGCAGTCCTGACGGAACACCGACGCGCAGAATGTTTTTGAGAATGGAAATATCAATTTTCATTTTCTTAAAGCTGAAAACATAGGCGTCCTTTCGCTTCATAAGCGCGAAGATAATAAGCACGGCCGAGATAACTTGGGACAGCCCCGTTGCGAGTGCGACACCTGCAACGTTCATATCGAATACCGTTACAAAAAAGATGTTCATAAGAACGTTGGCAATGCCCGCTACCGAAAAATAAATCATGGGGCGCTTTGTATCGCCGAGAGCGCGGAGCACCGCTGCACCGAAAAGACTCAGCATATTAAACGGCTTTGCCGCAAACATAAACTTCATATAAATCGAGGAAAGCGGTAAAACGTCCGCAGGGGTGCCCATCAAAGTGAGGAGCTTGCTTGAGAAAATAAAACCGATTATACCAACAATCGCACCGCCGATTGCGGCAATGGGGATAACGGTGTGTATGGCGCGCCTTGTGCGGTCTTCATCCTTCGCTCCGATAGCCTGAGCAACGCACACGCTGCCGCCGACCGACAGTCCTACCACAAAGTTGACAAGCAGGGTGGTAAGCGAGTTTGTGGCGCCGACCGCCGCAACCGATTTGCTGCCACAGTAAACACCCACAATAATAAGGTCTGCCGCGTTGTAAAGCAGCTGCAACACGCCTGTGAGAATTATCGGAAAGGTGTAAAGCAAAACGTTTGCAAACATTGGTCCCTCGCAAATGTTGCGGTTGATTTTCTTCATCTGAACCCCCCCTTTTTGACCCATTATATAACTTTTAATTTTATTTGCAACCCAAAAAGGTGCTTTTTTTAAATTATTTTTAAAAAAGCACCTTTTTGATAGCCTATATTGTTTTTTGAGACCTCTTACCTTTCTCCCTTTTACCCAATTTTATCGGTGCAACCTCGGTATAAAGTGCCAAAACACCAAAGAGGTTGGGCAGCATCATAAGCGCGTTTGCGGTGTCGGAAAGGGAGAAAGCGAGGCTCGGCGTTACCACCGCACCCACCACCGTAAAGCCTACAAAAACCGCCTTGTAAACAAAAACCGCGCCCGTTCCGAAAAGGAACTCCCACGCCTTTTCGCCGTAATAAGACCAGCCCACAACGGTGGAAAAGGCAAAAAAGCAGAGCGCCGCGGTGACAAATAAGCCGGCACCCTCACCAAAGCAGAGAGAAAAAGCCTCGCTCACCAGCGTGGTGTGCAGAGCACCTGTCAAAACGGCGCCGCTTTTTAAATCCACAAGGCCCGAGCAGAGAATCAAAAACGCCGTTACGGTGCAGATAACGGTGGTGTCTATGAAGACCTCAAACACACCGAAAAAGCCCTGCTCCCTTTGTGATTTGTGCTCTGCCGCACAGTTGGCAATGACGGTCGAGCCCAGCCCCGCCTCGTTAGAAAATATGCCGCGCCGCACGCCCCACATTAACGCGTTGCCAAGCGTCCCACCACCAAAGGAGCGAGCCGAAAACGCGTGACGAAAAACCGAACAGGCGGCAGGGACAATTTTCTCTGCGTTCATAAAAATCAGCAAAAGCGCACCCACTATGTACCCCACCACCATAAACGGCACAATCCGCTCTGTTACGGCGGCTATCCGCTTTATTCCGCCCAGAATAACAAGTCCTAAAAGCACCGTCAGCACAAGACCGATTAGGACAGAGGAATTGCCGTTTTCCCGGGGAAACGTTCTTTGGAGGTTGGTCACGATGGCGTTTATCTGCACCGCGTTGCCAATGCCAAAGGAGGCGAATACCGTAAAAGCCGAAAAAAGCAACGCAAGCACGCGGCCAAGGCGGCGGTTTTTAAACCCGTCTTTAAGGTAATACATCGGGCCGCCCACGCGCTCGCCCTTTTTGTTTTTTGTGGCATATTTTGCGCCAAGCGCGTTCTCAGCATAGGCGGTTGCCATCGAAAAAAACGATGCCGCCACCATCCAAAACACTGCCCCCGGACCGCCAAGCATCAAAGCCGAAGCCACCCCGACAATGCTCCCCACACCCACCGTCGCGGCCAGCGCGGTGCAAAGCGCCGAAAAGGGTGATACCCCGTCGCCGCGCCTTTTTAAAAACGCTTTTGCGGTGTCAAAAAGCCACCCCTTTACCTCGGTTATTTGAAAACCGCGAAGCCTTGCTGTGAAAAAAGCCCCCGTTCCGATAATCAGAAAAAGTCCGAACGGACCCCAGAGAAAGTTATTCAGCGCACCGTTTATTTTTTCTATTATTCGCACAAAAATATCCATAAAAATCACCTGAATATATATCTATATTATTTATTGACGATATATGCAAAAATGTGGTAAAATATACAAAAATTTGCTTTTGGGGATTTTATGAACACAATGTACTCTGTTTTTAACATCGACAGCCGTGTTGAAAAGCTCTGTGAAGAGGTGCTTTCTGCACTTGAAAGCCGCTTTGCAGAGATTGACAAAACGGCAGAATATAATCAGTGCAAGGTGCTCTCGGCGATGCAGAAAAACCGCGTTGGCGCATCACACTTTGCTGTGAGCAGCGGCTACGGCTATGACGACGCAGGACGTGACAATCTTGAGCGTGTATATGCCGATTGCTTCCACACAGAAGCCGCACTTGTCCGTCCGCAAATCACCTGCGGCACCCACGCGCTGACCGTAGCCCTTTCGGCAAACCTTTTGCCCGGGGACGAGATTCTGGCCCCCGCGGGCAAGCCCTATGACACGCTTGAAGAGGTCATAGGCATCCGCCCGTCGCCCTGCTCTCTCGCGGAGTACGGCGTTTCCTATCGTCAGGTGGATTTGTTTCCTGACGGCACCTTTGATTATGAAAACATCAAAAAAGCCATAAACGAAAAGACAAAACTTGTCGAAATTCAGCGTTCAAAGGGCTACGACACGCGTCCGTCCTTTTCAGTTTCGCAGATTGGTGAGCTGATTGCCTTTATAAAAGGCATCAATCCCGATATTATCTGTATGGTCGATAACTGCTATGGTGAGTTTACAGAGGATATCGAGCCGTCCGACGTCGGCGCCGATATGGTTGTCGGCTCGCTCATTAAAAACGCAGGCGGCGGACTTGCTACCTCGGGCGGATATATTTGCGGCACCAAGACGTGTGTTGACCGCTGTGCCTACCGCCTGAGCGCGCCCGGTCTCGGACAGGAGGTTGGCGCAAACTTCGGCGTTATGAAGGACTTTTATCAGGGCTTTTTCCTGGCACCGACGGTCACCGCCGCCGCACTCAAGGGCGCCATATTTACGGCGGCCGTTTACGAAAAGCTCGGGTTTAAGGTTATACCAAAATCCGAAGAATCGCGCCACGATATAATTCAGTCGGTTGTGCTTGAAAGTCCCGAAAGAATGCTCGCATTCTGCCACGGAATACAGGCGGCAGCCCCCGTTGACAGCTTTGCGGTTCCAATAGCATCGGATATGCCCGGCTACGATTCACCCGTCGTAATGGCGGCAGGCGCCTTTGTTCAGGGCTCCTCTATCGAGCTTTCGGCAGACGGACCCATGCGCCCTCCGTACGCGGTGTTCTATCAGGGCGGTCTTACCTGGCCGCACGCCAAGCTCGGCGTAATATTATCGGTGCAAAAATTGCTTGAAAAAGAACTCATAAATATAGAATAGGGGAAATTAATATGTGGTTTGTTTTATCCGTTATAACCCTCCTTTGCTGGAGTGGCTCGGACCTTTTTTCAAAAATCGGTTGCCGTGATGCAGACGACAAAAACAGTCATTTAAAAATGGTAACGGCGGTTGGCGCCGTAATGGGTCTTCACGCCCTTTATGAAATCTTCATTGGCGGTGTAGCAATATCCTTTGACGTGCTGCTCCGTTATCTGCCCGTTTCGCTTTTATACATCGGCTCTATGACCCTCGGCTATGTCGGTCTGCGTTATATAGAGCTTTCGGTTTCTTCCCCCATCTGCAACAGCTCGGGCGCACTTGTTGCCATCACCTCCCTTATCGCATTCGGCGTTACAATGAACGGATATCAGGTTGCAGCCGTTGCGCTTGTTTGTGCAGGCGTTATCGGTCTTGGCTTTGTTGAGTATTTTGAAGACGACGAGCTTCGCGCCGCACGTCAGGATAAATCCAACTATCGCTATGCAAAATCGGCCCTTGCTCTGCTGCTGCCCGTGCTTTACTGCGTGCTTGACGCGGCAGGCACCTTTGCCGACAGCCTCGTGCTTGAAACGCTGGACGAGGATTCGGCCAACGTGGCATATGAGCTGACCTTCCTGCTTTGCGGTGTTGTCAGCTTTATCTGGCTCAAGTTTGTTAAAAAGGCGAAGTTTTTGCCCCGCCGCGAAGCACCAAAATATGCAGGTGCCGTATTTGAGACCGCAGGTCAGTTTGCATACATATACGCCATTTCCGATACAGAGCACCTTGCCATGAGCGCACCGATTATCTCGGCTTATTGCTTGGCATCTGTGCTTTGGAGCCGCCTCTTCTTAAAGGAGCGTCTCTCCTGGAAGCACTATCTTATGATTGGCATTGCCGCGGTTGGCATTGTTGTTTTGGGTCTTTTTGACGAAATCGGCTAATATACTGTTGAATATATCACCGCTTTGTGATATAACTTTATTATCTTTTCAGTAGGAGGAAGACCTATGAACAGTCTGCCCGCAGGATATAAAACTCTGCTCGATACGCGACAGACGCAGATTGCCATTAAAAAGGTTAAAGACTTTTTTGAAAGAGATTTGGCAATCGGCCTTAATCTGACGCGTGTTTCCGCACCGCTTTTTGTCGGAAAGCAATCGGGTCTTAACGATACATTAAACGGTGTTGAGCGTCCCGTTTCCTTTGACATCAAGGGACAGGACGAAACCTATGAAATCGTGCAGTCGCTCGCTAAGTGGAAACGCTTTGCGCTTGGAAGCTACGGCTTTCGCGTGGGGGAGGGACTTTATACGGATATGAACGCCATTCGCCGCGACGAAGACCTTGACAACATCCATTCAGCGTTTGTTGACCAGTGGGACTGGGAAAAGGTCATAGCGCGTGAGGACCGCACCGAAAAAACCCTTAAAAGCGCGGTCAAGTGCGTTTATAATTCCTTAAAGCACACCGAAAACTACATTGCCGACGAATATTCCTTCGTGCACAAGTTCCTGCCGGAGAAAATCACCTTTATCACCACGCAAGAGCTTGAGGATATGTATCCCGACCTGACACCCAAGCAGCGCGAGTATGAAATCACCAAAAAGCATGGTGCCGTTTTCCTTATGAAAATCGGCGGAATTCTCCGCTCGGGCGAGAGGCACGACGGACGCGCCCCCGACTATGACGATTGGGAATTAAACGGCGACGTTTTGGTTTACTATCCCGTGCTCGACATCGCGCTTGAGCTGTCTTCGATGGGCATCCGCGTTGACGAGGAAAGCCTTATGCGCCAGCTTTCCGTCCGCGGCGTGACAGAGCGCAAGGAGCTCCCGTTCCACAAGGCGCTCTTAAACGGCGAGCTGCCCTATACAATCGGCGGCGGCATTGGCCAGTCCAGAATGTGTATGTTCTTCTTAAGAAAGGCGCACATTGGCGAGGTTCAGGCTTCGGTCTGGCCCTCGGAAACCATCCGCGAATGCGAGGAAAAAGGTATAATTCTTCTTTAAACGCAAAGCCTACCTGATAACAGGTAGGCTTTAATATTGGAGGATAATATGAACACTTTCGAAAAAATATACGAGGTTGTAAAAACCATTAAAAAGGGCAGAGTGGCGACGTACGGCTGGGTTGCGGCACAGGCGGGCAATCCCCACCTTTCGCAGATTGTGGGCTATGCGCTTCACGTCAACCCCGACCCGAAAACCATTCCCTGTCACCGCGTGGTCAACCGCTTTGGCAGAACGGCAAAGGCCTTTGCTTTCGGCGGTGAGGATATGCAGCGCGCCCTTTTGGAAAGCGAGGGCATCGTCTTCCGCGAGGACGGAACGGTCGACCTGGATAAATACGGTATGTGGGTGGAAAAATAAGCCCCTTGAAAAAACCTTCGTTTTATGGTATCCTTTAATTACTTTTAAAAAAGGAGGGAACGCAGATGAGCCTGCAGGAATCGGGCGAGATGTATCTTGAAACAATTTATACGCTCACAAACAAAAACGGCTGTGTGCGTTCTATCGACGTTTGCGAGCATATGGGCTATTCCAAGCCCAGCGTCAGCCGCGCTGTCGGACTTCTCAAAAACGGCGGTTACATCACCGTTGACCGCGACGGTTATATTACGCTGACCGAGGAAGGCTTTGCCGTTTCCAAAAAAATTTATGAACGGCACACCATAATAACAGAGTTTCTTTCCTCTCTCGGCGTCAGCCAAAAGGACGCGGCAGAGGATGCTTGCCGTATTGAACACGTTATAAGCGACGCATCCTTCGAGGCCATAAAAGCCTTTCTTGAAAAGAAATAATTAAAAGCCGTGCAGAATCTGCACGGCTTTTCTCATCACAACATAATTATTATATCACACTTTTACAAAAAAGTGTTAGTAAAAATTTCAGAGAAATTTTTGGTTGTCCTGTCAATTGATTTTTTCTCCCCTCGCCGCTATAATAAAGACAGAAAAGAGAAAAGAAAAAACTTGAGAGTAATCGAAAGGGGTAAGTCCAATGTACAGTGAGGTTAATTTTAAATAACTTTAAGGGGTGAGTCCAAAGATTAATTAGGTTTTTTCCAAAACAGCATACTGAAAATACAATCCTTTAAATATTAAAACTTTATATATAAATACTATATAATCACTTTAGGTGAGTCCAATGAAGTAATAAACGGAGCCGCGGGTTAATCCCACGGCTCTTTCTTTTTATTTATTCAGCAATTCTGCAATGTAACGGCTGACGTACACGCCCTCGGCCGAGGCCTGTGAAAGCGAGTGTGTCGTGCCCGAGCTGTCGCCTATGAAGAAAAGACCCTTTTCCTTGCTTTCAAGGTGTGAATCCAGCTCCACGCGCGAATTATAGAACTTAACCTCTGTTCCGTAAAGCAGGTTATCAAAGTTTGCCGTACCGGGAACAAGCTTGTCAAGGGCAAAAATCATCTCGATAATCGTGTCAAGCGTTGCCTTTGGCATGCAAAGCGCCAGATTTCCCGGACTTGCGTCCAGCGTGGGACGTGTGAAGCTTTCGCGCAGACGCTTTCCGTTTGTTCTGCGGTCCTCAAGCAAATCGCCAAAGCGCTGTACCATAACGCCGCCTGCAAGCATATTTGCAAGAGCGGCAACGTGCTCGCCGTATGCGTTGGAATTTTTAAACGGCTCGGTAAACTTGTGCGTTACCAAAAGTGCAAAGTTGGTGTTTCCCGTATAGAGCGAGGGGTCGTCGTAGCTGTGGCCGTTAACCGTAACGATGCCGTTGGTATTCTCAGCAACGACCTCGCCGTGCGGATTCATACAGAAGGTGCGGCAAACGCTGCGTGTTTTCGGACTTCTGTACATAATTTTGCTTTCATACACGCTGTCGGTTATCGGCTCCCACACCTCTGCAGGACACTCAAAACGGACACCGATGTCAACTCGGTTGTTTTCATTGCGAATGCCAAAACGGTTGCAAATTTCGCTTGTCCATTTGGAGCCGCTTCTGCCCGCCGCAACAATGACGTACTTGCCGTCAACCTCGTCGCCCTTTTTGCAGGTGATGCGCCAATCGTCGCCGTTCTTTTCAATGTTTTCAACCTCGGTATAATACCGAATTTCAACGCGGCTTTCGATAAACTCAATGAGATTTTTAAGAATATAATAGTTGCGCTCCGTGCCGAGATGACGCACCTGCGCATCCAGCATATGCAAATCGTACTGCAGCGCGCGGCGCTTAATGTCCGAGCCAACGGTGGAATAAATCTTCGCACCCTCGCCGCCGAATTCAAGGTTAATCTTGTCAACGTAACGCATAAGCTCAAGCGCCTTTTCCTCACCGACGTAGGTGTGGAAATCGCCGCCAAAATTGTTGGTTATGTTATATTTTCCGTCTGAAAAAGCACCTGCACCGCCTATGCCCGTCGTAATCGAGCAGTGGTTGCAGTTAATACAGTTCTTTATTTTGTCGCCATCAATGGGGCATTTGCGCTTGCTTAAGGGTGCGCCCTTTTCAAGCAGACACACGCGCGCCTTCGGTGCGCACTTCACAAATTCATATGCGGCAAAAAGGCCACCTGCGCCGCCACCAATGATTACTACATCATAACTTGCCATAAATTTCACCTCATTTTTTAGACCAACAAAGACTATACCACATTTTTTCTCATTTGTACAGCATTTTATGCTTTGTCCACCACAAACCAGAAACAAACGCCGTCCTCTTTGTTGTAAACGCCGCAGGTCTTGCCCTGTGCCTTACAAATAGCGCTGACAATGGAAAGACCGAGCCCAAAGCGTGATTCGCTCCGCTTGTGCGATTCTTCCCCTCTGTAAAAGCTCTGCCAGATGTGTGGCATTTTCTCAGGCTCGACAAAGCTGCCCGTGTTGAAAATTTCCACCTTGATTTCACTCTCGCTCGGGATAAAGCGGATTTCTACCCGTCCGCCCTCGTTCACGTGTGCCTCCGCGTTTTCAAGCAGGCTTTTGAAAATCTGCTCGGTCTGCAGCTCGTCCGATAGGGCAAAAACCTCTTCCTTCGGACATAAAACCGAAACTTCTTTGTCAGCAAGGATGCGCCTTGTCATATCCTCTGCCATTTTTGAAAGAGAAAAACGCTCTTTCCTTATGGGTACCTGTCCCGCTTCATAGCGTGACAGCTCCAAAAGGCCCAGAACCAAGCGGTTCATTCGCTGACTTTCGTCAATTATAATATCACAGTACTGCTCGCGCGAGGTAGGGTTTATGTCGTCCTTTAGCCCCTCGGCGTAGCCCTGTATTATGGCGATGGGGGTCTTAAGCTCGTGCGAAACGTTGGCCACAAAGCCTTTTCGCATTGCATCAAGCTGACGCTCGTGCTCAATTTCATCGGTCAGAATTTCATTTTTTTGCTTCAAATCGGCAAGGGTTGCGCTCAGCCTTTGTGACATCTCGTTTATGGAGTGACCCAAAATACCGATTTCGTCCTCTGTTCCCACAGACACCTTTCGTTCAAACGAAAGGTCGGCCATATCCCTTGTAATTTCGCTCATTTCGGTAATGGGCTTTACAAACCGCCTCACCCAGAAATATGTGAAAATAAGTGCCGCAAAAAGACAAAAAATCGCCACAATGGAAATAAAGGTTCCGGCCGTCCTCGCGCTGCTCTCAAGCAGGCTCATCTGCACGCGGATTTCCAAAAAAAGCCCGTCTGTCAGCGCTCTCCTGTGCACAAGATATTCTGTGCCCAGGTGTGTATCAACCGCTGTTTCATAAACGCTTCCGTCGGAAAGCACACTTCTCTCTCTCGCCTTTAGCGGCTTGTGCTGCATTGAAAAGCCGCGGTCGCCCTTGTAGTAAAAATCGAGCATCTGACTTCCGAACGAGGTGTAAATCACCTTGCCCGACGCGGTATAAATCTCGGTTTCAAAATTATGCTCTTCAATTATTCGTGACAGCGCGTTTACAACGCTGTCGTTATCATCAAAGTCCAGCTCGCTCACTATTTTGCCCTGACGCAGCAGCTGTTTTTTCTCGCTCTCGCGGAAAAAGCGGAGCAAAAATGCCCTGTTTGCCACCGTCAGCACCAGCACAAATACAGCAAATATTGCCGCAATGCGAACGAAGACCCGAAACCACAGTTTTTTCTTCACGTCACACCTCAAACTTATATCCCAGCCCGTAGACCGTTTTTATATGCATATTTCCGTAGCTGCCCATTTTCGTGCGGAGCCGCGCCATATGCGAATCAACGGTGCGCGCATCCCCCTCGTAATCGTAGCCCCAAACGGCCGACAAAATCTGCTCACGCGAGAAGACTCTGCCCTTGTTTTCATAAAGATAGCGCAAAATTTCAAACTCCTTTAGAGTCAGCGGCAGCTCCTGTCCGCAAAGAGTTGCCACGTATGCCTCGGAATTTACCGTAAGTCCGTCGTTTTCGTCGCCGTCCTTTGATGCACGCCTTATCAGCGCGTTCACACGCTTTACGAGCACCGCAGGGGAAAACGGCTTTGTGACGTATTCGTCCGCGCCTGCCTCAAACCCTGTCAGCTGGTCAAACTCCTCTGCGCGCGCCGTCAGCAAAATTATCGGCACGGCGGAGGTTTTTCTTATTTCGCGACAAACCTGCCAGCC
>RHMF01001141.1_pt1 | contig 12011 bp, 5 predicted proteins | sample 5365151 | NCBI WGS metagenome assembly RHMF01 (sample SAMN10266501, study PRJNA497801) | feces metagenome | isolation source: feces | host: Bos taurus | place: China: Prairie of Fairy Mountain | collected 2017-08-14 | reverse complement strand
TAAGCATGGAACATGGTCTCTTTCTCCTGCTTACGATATGTCATGGTCATATAATCCCAAGGGAGCATGGACTTCAATGCACCAGATGTCAGTCAACAACAAATGGGATGATATTTCACGGGACGACTTGCTGGCTGTAGCCAAAAACGTGAACATTAAACATGCAGGAGAAATCATCGAGCAAGTAAAGGATGGCGTGAGCAAATGGAGTACCTTTGCTACAGAGCAAGGGATACCACAGGATATGATAAAAGCAATTGACTCTACTTTATTACTGAAGCTTTAGAACACAACTACAAAAATCAATAGACTATGATGCTGAAACAAAGAATTTGGATGATGACGCTGATGCTGTCGGCAGTTCTGACAGCTTTGGCTGATAATGTGCGTTTCTACGATGCCGAGCAACTATCGTCGAACTTGATAACAGGTATCTGTCAGGACCAGAACGGTTATGTATGGATTGGAACAGAATACGGTCTGAACAAGTTCGACGGAGTACGATTCATCAAGTACTATAACGATGAGGACAATCCCATGTCGCTGGGTGATAACATCATCCGCAGGCTGTTGTTAAGCAAGAAGGGAGAACTCTGGATAGTGACCAACCGAGGGGTGCAGCGCTACCTGTCGAACAAAGACCATTTTGAGACGGTACACTTTGGTGACGAATTGACAGCCAATGTAGATAATATCGCAGAAACACCCGATGGCCATATCTGGCTACTTGACATTGCACACGGACTGATGGAGGTTGACGAGCAGCAGATGGCTATCAGAACGAAGGACAATCTGAACAAGTTGATTAACCTTGAGCAAGTGGGCCGACTATTTGTTGACCACCACTATCGTCTTTGGGTATGCTATAAGGACGAGGGGCTGCTGATGATTGACACCAAGACTGGTAAGACGCGCCATTTCACCATAGAGCAGCTGCACGACAAACGAGTCGTGGATCTGATGGAAGACAATCAGGGTAGGCTGACATTGCTAACCTATTCGGCAGTATTGCGTTTAGACGAGAAGACAATGGAACTGACACCTGTAGCCGAGTTCCCCACAGAATCATCTGTCCACCATTTGTACAAAAACCATCGTGGAGAATTCCTTGTCGGATCGTCCAGTCACGGCATCTACCAGATAGACTTTCAGGCAAAGACATTGAAACCAGTACTGGCGGCCCATTTTAACGGTACAGAGGTGCACCAGCAGAAAGTGCATGCCTACATAGAGGATAAAGACGGCAACTCGTGGTTAGGCTGCTATAAATACGGTCTTGTGTTTATGTCGGCCAAGCCACAGCCCTTCCGTCAGATACCACTCAGCAGTATGGCTGCCAACAATGGAAAATTCCTGCGTTATATCTTTGCTGACAACCTGAAAAGGGTGTATATCTGTCAGGAACAGAACGGTCTGGTATCCATCAATCCTTCTGGAGAAATGTTGCGTCAGTGGCTGAAAGGCTATACGGTGGTCAGTGCCTATCAAGATAAGGCGGGGCGCTATTGGGCAGGAACCTATCGCGATGGAGCCTGTCGCATAAATGAACAGAGTGGCAATCCTACTTGGATATCGTCGCTGGCGACAAAGCGTGTGAAGAGTATTACCGAAGACAAGGACGGCAACATCTATATGGCTGTATTCAACGACGGACTGCACAGCTATCGTCCCGACAATCTGGAGGAGAGGGTGTTGGGGAATGGGCAGTTGGAGTTGCATAACCGTTTCCTGAACACCGTGTTCACCGACACCAAGGGAATGATCTGGATTGGTCACTACTATGGTATTGATGTCTATAACCCCAAGACAGACCAGTTAGTTGACGTAGGAGTCAACGACGCCCTGCGTCCTGCCATCACCTATGTGATAACAGAGACCAAGGATGGTGCGATGTGGGTAGGAACCAACAAGGGACTCTTTTGCTATGACAACCGCCACCAGTGGCATCGTTATACCGTGAAAGACGGTCTGGCCAACGAGAACGTCTGCGGCATCGTAGAAGCCCCCGACGGATACCTGTGGATCAGCACCTACCGAGGACTGAGCCGTTTCAGCAGGCAGGACGGCAGTTTCGTCAACTTCTATCAGGGCTATGGACTCGATACAAAGACCTACGAACGTGGCATCTATGCGCTATCAGGAAAAGGCGAAGTGATCTTCGGCAGCGAGAAATCAGTATTGTATTTTAAGTCAGAAACCATTGGTAAGGAAGATTTCAAACGAGGTCTTACGCTGACGGGTATCTGGCTGAATGGTGAGTCGGTAAACACTTCATCGCTGTCAAATGGTTCTGCTATTATAGAGAAGCCTATTGAGACGACAGATGAAATGACTTTCTCTTATTACGACAACACCTTTACCCTGCAATTCTCACCACTTGACTTCCGTGAAGCAGAGAATGTGAGCTACGAGTACCGCTTTAAGGACGAACCCGAAGGGACTTGGCATCAAACACCCATCGGTTCTGCAGAAATCACTTTCACCCATCTGTCTGCAGGTCGTCATCAACTGATGGTACGTGCCTGCGACAATGGTGTCTATTCGCCCGTCAAGACCCTTATCATCCGAATTCTTCCACCTTGGTACCGCTCACCGGGAGCCTATGTCTTCTATTTCCTGATACTGGTGGCTATCGGTCTGCTGTGGTGGCGCAACTATTGGAACAAACGTCAGGCAGAAGTCAACGAAGAGAAAATCAAGTTCTTCGTGGATATCAGTCATGAGCTGCGCTCACCGCTGACGCTCATCAAGAGTCCCCTTGACCAGCTGTTAAAGTCCACCCACGAGTCATCTTCAGTCAGGGCACTGCGTAACATTGAGCGTAACACCAACCGCCTATTGACGCTGACTAACCAGATACTGAGCATCCGCAAGATAGAAAAAGGTCAGATGACTATGCGCTTTGCCGAGACGCCACTGGGTGAATTTGTCAGCGACATCTGTCACGATTACGATTATCAGGTCGACAAACGACAATTGAAACTGACCTTTACCAATGAGGCCGATGACGTAAAAGTGTGGATAGACCGCGACCACTTCGATAAGGTTGTCACCAACCTCATTAACAATGCCATCAAATATGTTTCCGACGGTGGCGAGATCAATGTCATAGTACGTCATTCTGCTGACGGACAGGCAGAACTTGTTGTGAGAGACAATGGTACAGGTATTGACGAGTCACAGTTACGAAAGATTTTCGAGCGGTTCTATCAGGCATCAGCACGTCCTGCAGTCGGGCAGATGAGCTACGGTATCGGACTGAACCTGACACAGAAGATTGTCAGGATGCATCGCGGCACCATTGCAGCACACAACCGCACCGACGTAGAACACGGTTCGGAATTCATCGTGAGACTGCCTTTGGGCAACCAGCATCTGCCACAAGAGCAGTTGGTGGATAAAGACTTTTTCACTACAGCCTCTGCTACTGCCGACGAGAAGCCTTCTGCCCTAACGACAGATGCCGGAAAGTCCCGTCGCGTCAGAAAGAAGACCACCTACCACATTGCCGTTGTTGACGATGATGACGATATCCGCCAGTTCCTCCAGACCGAACTGAGCGACACCTATCATGTACATGCCTACGCCGACGGTCAGAAAGCATTGGAAGGCATTGCCGATATCGTTCCCGACTTGGTGGTAAGCGATGTCGTTATGCCACACATGGACGGCATAGAACTGCTGAAACGCATTAAGAGCAGTACCAAGACCAGCCACATTCCCGTTATTCTGCTCACTACTAAGACCGATCACATGTCGCGTGTAGAAGGTCTTGACCAGGGTGCCGACGCATACGTTGACAAGCCCTTTAATCTGGAAGAACTGGAAGCCCGTATAGCCAGCCTTATTGCTAACCGCATCCGTGTAAGAGGTAAGTTTACCGGAGTCCAGGAGCAGGAAGATACGGTGCGTAAGATTGAACTGAAGGGTAACGATGCCGCCCTGATGGAGAAGATTATGAAAGCTGTCAACGACCGTTTGGACGACGATACCTTCAACGTGGAGGCCCTGGCTGATGAGGTAGGACTCAGTCGCGTGCAGCTGCACCGCCGTATGAAGGAGCTGACAGGCATCACCGTTGGTGAGTTTATCCGTAACCTGCGCCTGCAACAGGCAGCCAAACTGTTGGAGGCTGGCGATACCAGTGTCGCTCAGGTGACATACGCCGTAGGTTTCTCAAATCCCAACCATTTCACCACTGCCTTTAAGAGACATTTTGGAGTCACTCCATCAGAATATATGGCCAAACATAAAGAAAAGAATTTTGAGGTGTAACAAAAACAGAGGTATATGCAACAAATCCGATGTATAGACTTAACAAATACTAAGGTGAAGCGGACTCACAGATAGGCCCTTTTCGCTTATTTCCCGTAACTTTGCACTCGCAGAAAGTAGAATTCCGGTTCTCTCTCTGCGAGTGCTTTTTTGTATTTCTAATTTTAAAATAAGTATAAAATGAATGACAAGAAGTTTTGGAGAATGCTCCTTCTGTTGCTCTTAATGCCTATCGGTATTCTGGCGCAAGACTTGGTGACAGCATCTGGCAACGTGGTGGATGCCACTGGCGAGCCATTGATAGGCTGTACGGTGCAGTTGAAGGATGGAAAGGCAGGTACCGTTGCCGATATGGACGGCAACTTCAAGCTACAGGTGCCTAAGAATGCTGTGCTCGTCTTCTCGTTCATCGGCTACAAGACTCAGGAGCTGAAAGCTGCTGCAGGGATGAAAGTAGTGATGAAGGACGACTCTCAGGTGATGAATGAAGTAGTGGTGGTAGGTTACGGCACCATGAAACGTAGCGACATCACCGGATCGGTAGTCTCGGTAAAAGCTGAAGACATGCAGCAGACGTCAGCCTCGACAATGGATCAGATGTTGCAAGGTCGTGCTGCCGGTATGCAACTGACCTCGAACAGCGGTGCTGCCGGTGGTAGTACCAGCATCCAGATTCGTGGTGTCAACTCGCTGAACTCCAGCAACGAACCCGTCTATGTCATCGACGGCGCCATCATTACCTCTGAGGCAGGTTCTAATGTCTATAGCAATCCGCTGGCCGACCTGAACCCCAACGACGTAGAGAGCATCGAGATTCTGAAGGATGCCTCGGCTACTGCCATCTATGGTGCCCAGGCTGCCAACGGTGTCATCATTGTCAATATGAAGAAGGGCTTCGAGGGCAGTGCACCGAAAATTAGTTTCAAGGGCCAGATGGGCTGGGATATGCTGCCTCATAAACTGGATGTGATGAACCTGCAGCAGTTTGCCGAGTGGGCACGCGAGGCCAACCTACAGCGCACCACCCCCAAGGAGAGTAATATGTTTGCCAACCCAGAGACGCTGGGCAGTGGCTCCGACTGGCAGGATGCCCTCTTCCGCACAGGTCTGCGACAGGAGTATAACCTCTCAGTACGCGGAGGCGGCAAGGGCGTCAACTACAGTCTCTCAGGAGGCTACTTCTCGCAGGAGGGTATCACCATCAACAATGACTTCCACCGTATCACGCTGCGTGGCTCGTTCGATGTGAAAGCCTACAAATGGCTGGATTTGGGGGCGACATTCAATATCGGTCAGTCTGACCGCAACACCGGTATGGCCTCGTGGGACGTTGTACCCAATGCGCTGAGCGACACACCCAACAATGCCGTACGCAATCCCGACGGCTCGTGGGCCAAGTCGGGCTACAACGGCGATACCGATACCTGGCAGCCCAATCCCGTGGCGCTGGCCGAGATTACCACCCGTAAGAACAAGATTACCAGCAGCCGCACCAATATCTACTTCACGCTGAAGCCCTGGTCGTGGCTCAACTGGAAGAACGAGGCTACCTACGATACCAATACCGACAACTACCGCTATCTGTTGCCCGAGTATCAGTTGGGCGAGAATGGTGCCACCCGCGAATATGCCACCCATCAGTCCTCCAAGACCTACAACCTCTACTGGTCGTTGAAGTCGGTGGCTACCGGCAACTGGAAACTCAAGAAGGTTCACAAGATATCGCTGATGATAGGTGCAGAGATGAACCATCGCTATCGTGACTATCTGTATGGTCAGCGTCTGGGTGGCTCGAATACCAATCTGGCACTGTCGGGAGGCGATGCCAGCCGCGACGACAATGCCGGCTACACCACTACCAAACGCTTCAGCAGTCTCTTCTCGCGTGTTACCTATAATTATAAGGACCGATATATGTTCACCGGCACCTTGCGTCACGATGGTTCTTCACTCTTCGAGCGCGGACAGCGCTGGGGCACTTTCCCATCAGCGGCTCTGGCCTGGCGCATCACCGAAGAGCCGTTCTGGATGATGCTGCAGGAGCGGTCGCACCTCTTTGGTGCCATCAGTTCGCTGAAACTGCGTGTGGGCTACGGACTGGTAGGTAACGCCAACCTGACGGAGAGCACCTTTATGGCCAACTTTGCCAATCTGGAATCCAACTTCGGCACCAGCTATAAAACCGCCAATATGCCCAACTACGACAAGCTGACCTGGGAGAAAACCGACTCATGGAATGTCGGCCTCGACCTGAGTCTGCTCGATAACCGCATTGAGTTTATCTTCGATGCCTTCCTGAAGAACACCCGTGACCTGCTGATGCAGACAGCCCTGCCGTTCTATTCCGGCACCTCTACCAAAGTCACGGGAAGTGCCGAACCGCAGTGGGCCAATATCGGCAACATGCGTAACCGAGGTATCGAGATGACGCTGAATGCCCATATCTTCAACAAGAAACACCTGAAGTGGAAGACATCGCTGACCTACTCGCTGGTGCAGAACGAGGTGACCAAGCTGAACAGCGAATCGGGATTCATCGACAAGACCCTCGACTATGAGGGTACCGGCGAGACCATCACCCGCACTGCCGTAGGCTATGGCATCAGCCAGTTCTATGGCTTCCAGGTTGCAGGACGCATCAACTCTGCCGCCGACTTCCTGTGCAACAACGGCGATGGCACCAGTACGGTGATAGTCGCCACCCCCAACTATCGCGTAGGAACGGTGGTCTACAACAGTTCTGCCAAGAACCTGCTGACCAGCATCGGCGACCTGCTGTTCCGCGACCTGAATGGCGACGGCATCATCGACGACAACGACAAGACGTTCCTCGGCAATGGTCTGCCCAAGTACACCTTCGGATGGAACAACACCTTTACTTACAAGCAGTTCGGACTCACCATTTTTATGTATGGCAGCGTAGGCAACAAGGTGTTCAACTGGACACGCCGCCGTATGGACGATCCGTCGCTGACGCCTGGTGGTGCTGCCTGGAACAAGTATGTGCGTACTGCCAACTATGCCAAGTGGGCCTATGTCGATGGCAACAGCGGCAATCTGGATGTATGGAATGTCTATGTGGCTCCTGGTGCCGAACCTTCTATCCCACGTATCGACAACCTGCACAACAACTATAATTCCAGAGTCAGCGACCGCTATGTCGAGGATGCCAGCTATCTGCGTATCAAGAACATTACGCTGACCTACAACGTTCCCAAGAACCTTCTCAAGAAATTCCACCTCTCCGACCTGCGCCTGTCGGCCAACATCCAGAACGTATGTACCCTCACGGGCTATACAGGCTACGACCCAGAGGTAGGCAGTCAGAACGGACAGTACTCGATGTCGGGTCAGGGCATGCTGATGTATGGTGTCGATACCGGTCGTGTACCGTCGCCCCGCTCGTTCATTTTCGGCATTGAAGCCACTTTCTAAGTTAAGAGTTAAGAATTAAGAGTTAAGAGTGATATGAAAAAGTATTTATTCTTTATATTCAACAGCACCCTGATGCTATTGGTAACAAGCGTGGCAATGGTGTTTATGCTATCCAGCTGCGATGACTACCTTGACACCACCAACGAACGCATCGTACCGGCTCACGATGAACTGACTGACGGCGATGCCCTGCGTGCTACCACCGCCAGCCTCTATGCCCAGCCCTGGTACTACTTCCACAAGCAGCGCTTCATATCGCTGGGCGATGCCCGTGCCAACAACCTGTATATCTCGAACTCCACACTGGGCGAGGTCAACGCACAGGCAACCCTCAACGAGGAGAAGCAGAATGCCTCTATCCAGTATTCGTGGGCATCGCTTTACAATGTGGTTACGCAGGCCTGCTATATCATCAACGACTATGCACCCTACTGCATCGCTAACGGCGTGTGCAGCGAGGCCGACGCCAATGCCTGTGCTGGCGAGGCCCGTTTCATGCGTGCCCTGGCCTATTGGTATCTGGCTATGTACTGGCACGACGTACCCATCGTCGACGACCCTGTGACGCAGAGTCCTACCGCCTATGCCAACAGTTTTGAGTATGTCATCCAGTATGCCCTCTGCGATGCCGAATATGCTGCCAAGTGGCTGCCTGTCTCTCCCATCAGTCGGGGTCGTGTGTCGCAGGTCAGCGCATGGGGCTTGCTCTCACGCATCTACCTGACAGCTGCTGCCTGGGCCAACGGCAACCATTTCACGCAGTCATTCCAGACCTCCGTGCTCGATGCCTATTACGACGGCGATATTGAGTATGGTGCCAAGCAGAGCCTCGCGGAGTTCTACTATGCCAAAGCAGCCCTCGCCGCCCGAAAGGCCCTGGAACAGGCACCTGCGGCGGGCTACAGCCTGATGGACGACTACGAGCAGCTGTTCCGTGTGCAGAACAACAACTGCCAGGAGGTGCTCTTTGCCATCCAGACGGTGGCGTCGAGCACCAGCTACGGACTGGGCAACGAGCTGCAGGGCATGTTCTGCTACGACCGCTGCATCAACAAGAACTACGGCATGACCTACTTCAATTGGGCCAGCTACGACGTGGTGCTCCTTGCCAAAGAGCGTGGCGGACTGTCGCGAACCCGTGGCAATATCATGCCTCACGGTATGACCTACGACTATCTGTTCCACGAGCAGGACACCTGCCGCATCAAGGGCACCCCCTGGACGGTCAACCGCAACTCGTGGGACCCCGTTGCCATCAAGAAGCAGGTGGTGGGCGGTCCGTTGGGCACCGACAACATCGCCATTCAGGGCAACTCAGGTTTCTGCACCCCCATGCTGCGTCTCAGCGAGGTCTATCTGAACCTGGCTGAAGCCCTGATGGGACTCTACGGCGAAGAGCAGACCACCAATCCCAAGATTCTGGCTGCCGTCAACACCGTGCGCCAGCGAGCCTATAAGACGGAGATTGCCCTGGGCACCTATCCTGGCGACTACACCCGCCTGAGCCTCGACTCGCTGTTGCTGGAGCGCCGCATGGAGTTCTTTGCCGAAGGGCTCTACTGGACCGACATCGTGCGCCGTTCGTTTATGGGCGACAGCCACCTGAAGCGTATGCTCGACTACCAGAACAACCGTATTGCCGAACTGGAGGACGAGCCGCTGATGGGTTGCCACCGCCTTTACAAGTATTCCTATAAGAAGGACGACGACCTGACCAAGATAGGCACCCCCACGCTGAGCACCAACGCCGCCGACGGCAGCTACATCGTGATTCAGCCCAGCCGCGACTGTGTCCACAACGTTCCCGAGGGCAGCTACTGCCACTCGCAGCAGTTGGGTGTCGCCGACAACCTCTGGTCAATGATCTATCCCCCTACCGAAGTCATGCAGGATGCCCATCTGCTGGAGGCCCCTGTCAGCTACGATTTTACCACGATTATTCAAAACAAATATTCTTACCGCTATGACGAAGCAAATCAATAATATCCTGTTTGTGCTGATGGCCTGTGTGTCATTGCCGTTACTCACCGCCTGCCAGAAAGATGAGGAGGCGCCGCGTATCGACAGCGTATGGATGAACATGGTGACGCGCCCTGTCGAGCAGGTGTCGTGTGCCTATCCTGGACAGACCATCTGCCTGCGTGGTGAGAACCTCGGCGACCTGAAGCGTGTCATTGTCAACCACACCGACATCAACCTCAACACGCTCTATGTCTATGAGTCGTCCACTGCCGTCACCTTCCAGTTGCCGTCGGACGTCAACACCGCTGGCGACAACATCCGTGTCGTTACCAAGTGGGGCATGACCGACCACACCTTCATCATCCGTCCGCTCGCCGAGCAGCCTGCCGTCACCGCCTTCTCGGCTACCACACTCGTTGCCGGTCGCACCCTCACCATCACAGGCGAGAATCTGGAGGGCGTCCGTGAGGTGTGGCTACCGCTGGCTTTCAACAGCCGTGTACAGTGCGACATCGATGCCTCTCAGCCTGCCGATGCCACCACCGTCAGCGTCATCATCCCCGATGGTGTCACCTTTGCCAAGGGCCAGTGCGAGCTTGTCATGCAGAAGACCGATGCCACTCGCGGCATTACCTATACCGAGAAAGTTTACTCGTCGTCAACAGATTTCAGAAATTAATACGCTTATGAAAACCCATTCATTCCCCTTCGCCCTCATCCTTGCCGGCATGCTGCTCTGTGCCTGCAACAGCGATATCGAGATACCCGCGCTCCCTGAGCCTGAGAACGTAGAGGTAGCCGCAGGTGTTACCCTTGCCGCCGACCAGCTCTTTGGCATCTGGGAGGGCTCTACGGCAGTGGGCACCACCAATGCCAACCACTTCGAGCAGACGTATCGTGTGGAGTTCCAGAGTGTCGACGATGCCGAGGCCATCTTCAGCCACTGGTATGTCGATGCCTCGTCGGCCACCCGCGACTCCGTCTGCAATCTGGAGTATGCCTACACCTTCGATGGCACCACCGTCAGCCTGACGCCCAAAGCCACCGCTGCGGCTGGTGGAGCCGTCAGCATCAAGGCTGTTCATACCGGCAACAACCAGCTGGTGCTCTATACCACCCAGGCCGACCGCACCACTACCATGTGTACGCTCACCCGCACCGGCGACCCCGTGCCTGCCATCACCGCTGTCGACCGCACCCTGCCGCAGGCTGGCGAGACGGTCACCCTCACGGGGCGCAACCTGCAGTTTGTCGACCACCTCTACCTGCCTACCGCCACTGGCGAACTGGAGCTCACCAACTTCACTGCCACCTCTAAGCAGATTGTTTTCACCCTACCACAGGCTGACGTGGCTCCGGGCTATATCCGTTGCCAGGCCACAGGAGCTCACGTCAGCACCTATTCGCCCGCCATGTTCTGCCGCAACTGTGTGTTCTTCCATAACTTCAGCACCCAGGGCACCAGCAAACCCTATACCGGCACGGAGTTCGAGAACACCATCAACATCACGCAGAGCCTCTTCGACAAGATTACCGCCGTCAGCGTCGCCAATCTGCCCGAGGGCCACGCCCTGACTCTCTCAACTCTCAACTCTAAACTCTCAACTTTCATCAGTCCCGATTCCATGCTCTGTTTCTTTGGCGATGTGCCCGTAGCGTGGGCTGTCGATGGCGGTCTCGACCCTGGCACCGGCATGCTGCGCTTCAGCTTTGGCGATCGCCTGCAGTACGTCACAGAACATTCCGGCGGACTGATTACTGAAAAGACCAAGTGTGCCGATGCCGCCATCCAGATGGACCTCTTTGTCTATAGCGACGGACAGCCCGAGTGGAACACCGGTTTCATGTCGTTCCGCCTCGACAAAGATCAGGGCAAGTCGCTCACCCAGTCGTGGTTTGCACAGACGGCAGGCTGGCAGATGGATGGTCCTATGTCGTTTGCCGACGGGTGGAAGACCTTCACCATCCCCCTTTCAACCTTCAAGGTCACCGAGAGCGAGGCCTACGCCACGGTGGGCAATCTGATGAACTATCTGAAGCAGAACAAGAAGCAGGCCATCATCAAGCTCATCAACTATCAGCTCGATGCCGCGCACCCCGCCCAGGCCCTCAGCTCGTTCCAGTTCTGCATCGCCAACATGCGCCTCGTGCCCTACGGAATCCCCGCCAATAGCGAGGAGTAACAAGTAGTGATACAAAAGCAGTAAGTAGTGTAATTATCTATGGGAGAAGTGAAACAAAATCCCTCTTCAGCGAAACAAATAAGTAGGCTGTTTTAGATGGAATGCACTAATTTTGCACTCAGAAAATCGAATCAAATTCAAGTGATTAATAACTTC
>RHMF01001206.1_pt1 | contig 12012 bp, 13 predicted proteins | sample 5365151 | NCBI WGS metagenome assembly RHMF01 (sample SAMN10266501, study PRJNA497801) | feces metagenome | isolation source: feces | host: Bos taurus | place: China: Prairie of Fairy Mountain | collected 2017-08-14 | reverse complement strand
GGGCGATGAACTGTTGGCGATACAAGCCGACTACGAGTCCCAACTCTCCAAAATTGACAACAGCGATGAACAGGTGCAGCAGATGCAGGCACAAGTGGACGACCTGCAAGGCAAAGCCCGTGAAATCGCTGAACAGTTGTCACAGCACCGTCACACTGCAGCCCGGGCGTTTTCCAGCCAACTTAAGACGGCGGCCCGCCCTTTGGGATTGAAAAATCTGGAGTTTGAGGTGCGGTGCGTTTCACCGAACATCCGCTGACCGATACGGGAATTGACGAGGTCCAGTTTATGATGGCCTTCAACAAGAACCAATCATTGCTTCCTGTTAAAGACACCGCTTCGGGCGGAGAAATATCCCGCGTGATGCTATGTGTGAAGTCAATCATTGCGAAAACCATGAAACTGCCCACCATCATCTTTGACGAGGTGGACAGCGGCGTGTCGGGTGACGTGGCGAGTATGATAGGGGAGATGATGAACGGCATTGCCGCCTCAATCCAGGTGATAGCCATCACCCACCTGCCGCAAGTGGCTGCGCATGCCGACAGCCATCTGCGCGTGTTCAAGACCGACACAGAATCGGAAACCATTACCCATGTCGAGCAACTGGACCATGAACACCATGTGCTGGAAGTGGCCCGTATGCTTAGCGGCAGGGAACTCAACCAAGCCGCCATTGAAAACGCCCGACATTTGATAGATAATTGATTGTTATGAGATACCCATCATCCAAACCCGCATCGGGTCCTGAACCTAAAGACTACGTTTACGGCATTCATGCCGTGATTGAATCGCTGGAGGCCGGCAAAGAAATCGACAAACTGCTTGTGGCTAAAAGCGCAAACAACGAGCAGGTGAAGGAAGTGCTTGAAAAAGCCCGTCGTCTGCGTGTGCCGGTGCTGCGTGTGCCGGTTGAGCGACTTGACCGAATCACCCGCCGTTCACACCAAGGTGTCATCGCCCTGCTCGCGGCAGTGACCTACTACCGGCTTGACCACTTGCTGCCGCAACTGTTTGAAGAAGGTTCAAACCCCTTCATCGTGGTGCTTGACGGGATTACCGATGTGCGTAATTTCGGGGCCATAGCCCGCACCTGCGAATGTGCCGGAGTCAATGCCATTGTCATTCCCGACCATGGCAGCGCAGGGGTGAATGCCGACGCACTCAAGACATCGGCGGGCGCACTCAATTATCTGCCCGTGTGCCGCGAGCACAATCTCGCCGCCGCTGTGCGGTTGTTGCACGACAGCGGGTTGACTGTGGTGGGAACCAGCGACAGTCAGTCGGTGCCCTACACCGAAATTGACTACACGCGGCCCGTTGCGCTGGTGCTTGGGTCGGAAAACCAAGGCATTTCACCGGCAATCAGTGCCCTGTGTGACCACTATGTGGCCATCCCTGAGTTCGGCCAAATCAATTCCCTCAATGTGTCGGTGGCCGGAGGCGTCATGATGTATGAGGTGGTGCGACAACGCCTGGCCGACAACCAATCGGTGATTTAATGCGTTTTTCCATTGCCATCACTCCAATAATTTGTAATTTTGCGTGACTAAAATATTTTGAGATGATCAATCGTGTGTTAATTAGAATCAAGGTACTTCAAGTGCTGTACTCCTATGTGCTCACTCGCTCCGACAAATCGTTGGGCGCTGCCCGGAAGGAACTGGCCGCGAGTCTGGATAAGACTTACGAATTGTACAATTACTTGTTGAAACTCGCCATTGAGTTGACCGATATGGAAGAGGCTCGCTTGGAAGAAAACCGTCACAAATACATGCCTACGCCGGAAGAACTGAATCCCGATTTGAAATTCGTCCAAAACAAGATGATAGAACTTCTGCGCACCAATGAGGAACTGGGCAACTATTTCCTGTCGCATGGCGTGACGTGGGAAAACGATGACATTTTCAAGCGGATGATACTGGAAAAAATCCTGCGCAGCGATGTGTATCGGGAATACATGGCCAATGATGACAACTCGCTGGTGGAAGACAGCAACGTGTGGCGTCAGATTATGAAGCAAGTGGTTCTGCCCAGTGAAGACCTGCATGATGTGGTGGAGTCGAAATCACTCTACTGGACGGTTGAGGATGTGGACGTGATGGGTCAGTTTGCCGTCAAAACCTTTGCCCGAATAGGCGAGGGCAATGACCATGCCGTCATGCCGATGTATAAAAACGAAGAAGACGGTAAATTCGGCGACCGACTCTTCACCACCGCTGTGTCGCAATTTGACGAAAACAACACCCTGATAGACCAACAGCTGCAGAACGGCCGTTGGGACAAAGACCGCATCGCCCTGATCGACCGTCTGGTGCTGTGTGTTGCGCTTAGCGAGATACGTGCTTTTGACGATATCCCTGTGGTGGTGAGCATAAACGAATACATAGAACTGGCCAAAAATTTCGGCATGCCACAGAGCGGACATTTCGTCAACGGAGTGCTTGATGCCGCGGTGAAAAAGCTTCGTAGCCAGGGTGATGTCATCAAGGCATGACCGCATAACAACAGACTGAATTATAAACACAAAAACATAAAAATATGATTAACAATTTTATTCTTTTACAAACAGCTGGCGGCAGTGCCTCGGGAGGCGCAATGGGCGGCGGCATGTCGGGTATCATTATGATTGTGGCACTGATTGCTATTTTCTATTTCTTCATGATACGTCCGCAGAGCCAGAAACAGAAAAAAATCAATGCTTTCCGCCAGGGCCTCAAGAAAGGCGACAAGGTGATAACCGCCGGCGGTATCTATGGTAAGATAGTGGGTATCGATGACACCAAGGGTACCATTGAACTTGAAATCGATAAAAACGTCCACATCACCATCGATAAGAACTCCATCTATCAGTCGGCCGTTGACGTGGCCGATACAGGAAACGATCCCAAAGGGAATCAGTAACAACCCCTGATGCATCGCTGACATGACACTGAAAGAATGGATATTGAGAATAACCAAATACAATGACGCCTCGCCGCGAACGAGGCTGATTGTGCAATATCTGTTCTTTGTGGTCGTGGCTGCCTTCCTGTGGTTTATGCTGGCCTACTCGCAAAGCTTCACTTACCGTGTTGCGGTTCCTGTGGACTATTCTGTTCCGCAAGGCGTGCACCTGATGTCGCGAGTGTCGGATACAATCAGTGTGGATGTGAGAGGGCCCGGACATAGTTTTGTGAGGTATTTGTTCATGGATGCGCCTCATCTTAAAATCACACTCGACTCCTACCGAGACGAGAACACTGATTATTTCATCATCAACGAGGCCAACTTGAAACGGATGCTCACATCGTTGTTCGACAACAGCAGCATCAATATTGAGCATATCGCACCGGAGAAGATACATATTCCCTATACAGAAGTGCCAGGGAAGAAAGTGCCGGTGGTACTTGACGCCAATATCTCGCCCAACCCGTTATACACGCAATCGGGAGAAATCCTCATCACCCCCGACTCGGTGCTGATTTTCGGCACGCAGGAGAGGTTGGACCAAATCACGGAGGTATACACCAATCACATCAAGGCCACGTCGCTAACCGAAACACTGCACCAGAACATCACGCTGCAACGTGTAAGAAACGCCATGATTGAGCCTCGTTCGGTTGATGTGCTCGTGCCGATAGAGAAGTTGGTGACCAAGACGCTGGAATTGCCCGTATCGGTGGCCAATGCCCCCAGCGATACCACGGTGGTGTTGCTCCCGGTGAAGGTGAAGATGATTTTCCGGGTGCCTTTCAGCAAGTATCATGACAATGCGGCCGTTTCCCCCACGGCAGTGGTTAATTACAATGACATCAACCTGTTGTCGGGTTCTAACAAAATCCCTGTGAAAGCTGGCGTGGTGCCCGGTTATGTTCAGGATGTTCGTTTCCAGCCCGACAGCGTGGAATATATTATTGAAAGACGTGCTTCAACACTTAGTCAAGCTGGTCGCTCTATCGGGCGGAATAGGTAGTGGCAAAAGTGTCGTCTCGGCTATTCTGCGTGTAATGGGCTACCCTGTCACCGATACTGACAGTGTGGCGCGTGAACTGATGCTGAACGACGCTGACCTGAGGCAGCAAATCATCAAGGCTTTCGGAGCCCAGTGTTATTTTGCCGACGGGACGCTCAACAGAGCCTATCTGGGTCAGGTCATTTTTACCGACTCCGAAGCACGCGCCATGCTCAATGGCATTGTGCATCCTGCCGTGAAACGATACGTGGACCAATGGGCCGCACGTTTCCCGGCAGAACAACGCCTGGCCTTTGTGGAAACGGCGCTACTGCACGGCAGTGGCATGGACGCGATGGTGGATGCGGTGTGGCATGTTACCGCACCGGTGCAGGTGCGCCGGCAACGGATAATGAGACGTAACAATCTGAGCGCCGAGCAGGTGCTTGCCAGAATACGAAGCCAAGCCCATGAGGACGAAGTGCTACCCGGGGAAATGTCGATTATCAACGATGGTGCTCATGCGGTGTTGCCTCAAGTCATCCGGCTACTGAACGAGCTACAGAATTAAATCATAATATTAATAACAACGAAAGGGCGTTTTCAGCCCAGAATCTAAAACAAACGAATCATGTTAAAGAAAATTTTATCAATTGCGGGTCGTCCGGGTTTGTTCAAACTGATATCCTACGGCAAAAACGCACTGATTGTCGAAAGTCTGATTGATGGGAAACGTATGCCTGCCAATTCGCGCGAACGCGTTATCTCATTGAACGACATCTCTATTTTCAGTGATGCCGACGATGTGCCCCTTGCCACCATACTGACCAATGTGAAGGATAATTTCGAGGGTAAGCCACTGGATGTGGCCAACCTGAAGACCCCCGACCAACTGCATGAGTTTATGGCCAAGGTGTTGCCCAATTACGACCGTGAACGGGTGCATAACGGCGACATCAAGAAAATCATCAGCTGGTACAATCTGCTTGTGAAAGCCGGCATCACCGACTTCTCGGCCAAGGAAGAAGAACCGGAACAACCGGTCGACGAGAAAATCGAAGATGGGAAGTAGAATGTGAAATCCTGCGTTAAGATACTTGCCCTGATGGCAACGACAGTGGCACTGTCGTTGCCATTGGCTTCTTGCCGCAGTTCAAAGTCGCCCGTACACACCTACCGACCTTACAGCGAGCGCCATCCGAGGGCCGATGACGCGGAAAAGGCGGGCAAGGCCTCATCTTCCTCGTCGCGTTCCGGCGAGGGAAAGGTGGATGACGCCTGGGGTAAGTTGGAAATCAAACTCGGCCCCGGCGACAACCGCAAGTTGTATGAAGAACTGCGCGGCTGGTTAGGCGTTCCTTACACCTACGGTGGCCATAGTAAGCAGGGCACTGATTGTTCCGGCATGGTGATGGAGGTGTACGGGAGCGTGTACGGAATAGCGTTGGAACGGAGTTGCTCGGGTATGCTTGAAAAGAACTGCACCCCAATTGCCGCCCACGAACTGCGTGAGGGCGACCTGGTGTTCTTCATCACCAGCAGCGACGGCCATGTGTCGCATGTGGGAATCTATCTGAAGGAAAACAAATTTGTGCATGCCTCCAGCAGCCGTGGTGTGGTTGTGAGCGACATGCGCCAGAACTATTACCAGAAACACTTTTGCCAAGCCGGCAGGGTGGTCACCCCTTAGCCGCAGTCCCAGGTATAGAGCACTTTATCGAATCGCAGAGCCTGCAGGTTGGCTTCGGATATGAAGATATAGCCGCTCCCCATATCGCCCCACATCACCAGCGGGGTGTTCTGCTCATCAAATTGGGAATCTAATTCCAATAGCAACGTGCCGTATTCTTCTTGGTTGGCACGTGGGTCTTCCTGGGTGAATGTGGGATAACCCAATAACTGATGCCTGGGTGCTTTCATGCCTATATTGTTCTCGAAGTACACATTGTCGGCGTTACCCATATAGTCGTTCCACGGCTGGTTGCCTAAATCCTCGCCGGTCATTTCTTTCACAACTTGGTTGAAAATGGCCGAGAATCGGCCGTCGGTAACCCCCATGTGGGTGGTTTCAAGGGTTACGTCGATGGCTACCTCGCGCTTGACCGGCGTAAGGTGGTCGGCTACGGTGCTGTGGGTGGGCACATCCATCGATTCCACGGTTTGCGGAGTCACCAGGTTGTCGATTACTGGATGGTACACCACACGGAATCGGTTGCTGTCTCCGCTGATGTTGCCTTGGATGCCGTACATGGCATCGGCGCGTGTTGATATAAACCACTGCAGCATGCCGGTGTCGGGCAGGGGCGACGCCAGATGCGCCTCACCGCAGTTGATTTGCATGAGCATCATCATTTTGTTGCCCTGGTCATCGGTGGGGTAATCTTTGTTGGATGGCCAGTAGGGGAGACCTCCTGTTTTACTGCCGGTGATGGCGGGTTGCCGACTGGTGTTGAGCACGATGCGGTAGTGGCGGGTGGCCGTCCGCTTGTTGATTTCTTCTGCGATGCGCAGGGCGCGTTCGCCGGGTTGGTTCTGGTTCATAGGTCAACTCATTCTGTGTTTGTAATCTTGGTAGGTGAATTCTCGCAGTGTTTCCAGTGTGCCGTCGATGTGCCGCAGCATGATGGCGGGGTGCTGGATGCCGTTAAACATATTGGTTTTAACGGTGGTGTAGTGATTCATGTCTTCAAAGGTGATGCGGTCGCCGATTTGCAGCGGGGCCGCAAATGACCAATCGCCCACAAAATCTCCGCTCAGGCAGCTGTTGCCACCCATGCGGTAGGTAGGTAGGGAGGTGTCCACCGTGTCGAGTGCCTGGGTGATGCGGGGTTTGTAGGGCATTTCCAGACAGTCTGGCATGTGGCAGGCAAACGACACATCCACGATAGCCGTGCTGATACCGCCGTTGGTCACGATGTCGATGACGCTGGCTTCAAGGTCCCCCGTCTGCCAGCAGAAGGCACTGCCTGGCTCCAGAATGATGTGCAGGTTGGGGTGACGCTTCTGGAAATCCTTCAGCAGCGAAACCAGGTGGCCGGTGTCGTAACCCTCGCGTGTCATGAGGTGTCCGCCGCCCATGTTGAGCCAGCGCAGCCGCGGCAGCAGATGTCCGAATCCCGCTTCCACGGCAGTGAGTACCCGCTCTAGGTCGTGGCTGGTGCTTTCGCACAAGGCATGGAAGTGCAGACCCTCAATCCCCTGGGGCAGTTCCGGCAGTTGCTCACTGGTGATGCCGAAGCGAGAGCCCGGGCGGCTGGGGTCGTAAATTCCGGTGTCCACCACCGAGCACATGGGGTTGATACGCAGTCCGCATGATACCCGCTTGTGGGGTTGTTCTTCGTTATGCTGCCCGATAAGCGGCGCGTAGCGCAGGTATTGTTTCACCGAATTAAAGGTGATGTGGCTGCTACCGTTGATAAACGCGTGGATGGTCTGGTCGGTGTAAACCGGACAATAGGAGTGTGCCCGGCAGTGAAGCTCCTCGTTGGCCAGGAGCATTTCATTCACACTGCTGGCGGTGGAGCGGATGCCGTATTCCCTGAATATGGGAAAGGTTTTCCACAGGGCGTTGGCCTTGAAAGCCATGATGATTTCCACATTGGCTTCACGGGCGACACCGGTGATTTTGTCGAGGTTTCTTCTTAACCGGTCCTCGTAGATGATATAGTAAGGAGTGTTCATCGTTGGATTTCAAATTTAGCAAACTTAAGCAACAGTTTTTTCGTGCCGCCCGAGGCATCGAATTTCACTTGTATGGCGGGGTCGTTTGCATTGTCGATGCCAATGACGGTTCCTTTTCCGAAACGGTTATGCACGATGACTGTGCCTACACTTAGTTCCTGGACCGAATGGATGGAGAAGTTCCCGTCGGGTTGTGGCTGCGCCGGGGCGGGCTTAGGGACAGTGCGTGACGTGACCGGCGTGAATTTCACGGTGGTGGAAGTGCGTGTAGGTCGTTCCGAGTGGTTGTGGTGAGAAGCAAACGAGGTTTGTGACATCTGCAGATATTTGGAATCGATGTCGTAGAGAAACGGGCTGGGCACGCATGATTTTGTTTGCCCGTTATGAAAGCGTGATTTGGCAAATGTCATCACGCAGTTTTTCTTGGCGCGGGTGATGGCCACATAGAGCAAGCGCCGTTCTTCCTCAATCTCAGTGATGCTGCTCTGGCTCATGGCCGAAGGGAACAAGTCGTTCTCCACCCCCACGATTATCACGTTTTTAAATTCCAACCCCTTGGCGGCGTGCACGGTCATGAGTGTCACTTTCTCACCGTCGGGGTCGTTCATGTCTTGGTCGGTGAGCAGGGAGGTCTCGGCCAGGAAGTCGCTCAGTTGTTTGTCGTTCTCTCCGCTTTCAGTCTTCTGGCTTACGAATTCGGTGATGGCGTTGCCGAGTTCATCAATGTTTTCTATTCTGCTGATGTTCTCCGGCGTTTTGTCGCCAATGAGCACGCTTTTCAGGCGGGTGCGTTCAATGATGACGCTCGCCATTTCCTGTGCATCGGCCCCGTCTTGGTTGAGTTGGATAAGCCCGTTGATGAGTTGGGCAAAGGCCTCGAGCTTGCGCAAGGTGCCGCGGTTCACATCAAGATGAAATTGCTCCGGGCTGTTCACCACTTGCCAAAGCGAGGTGTTGCCTGCGTTGGCGCATTGCTGTATGCGTTTCATGGTGGTCTCACCTATGCCGCGCGCCGGGTAGTTGACGATGCGTCTCAGCGCTTCATCGTCGTCGGGATTGACCACAAGGCGGAAGTAGCAGATGGCGTCTTTGATTTCCTTGCGTTGATAGAACGACAGTCCGCCGTAGATGCGGTAGGGCACTGCATAGCGCATATTGCCGTGGGAGTCGCGTCTGCCGCCGTTTTTGAGCGCTTCTTCCAGCACACGCGACTGGGCGTTGGTGCGGTAGAGCACGGCGAAGTCTTCGTAACTGTCGCCTTGGCGAGCCTTGAGCGAGACGATTTGGTTTGCCACCACATAGGCTTCCTCGTAGTCGCTGCTGCATCCTATCACGGGTAGTCTGGCACCTGTTTCGTTCCGTGAGAAGAGATGTTTGGCGATTTGTCCTTTGTTCTTATCAATGAGGCTGTTTGCCGCTTCGATGATGTTTTGGGTGGAACGATAGTTCTGTTCCAGCTTGAAAATCTTCAGTTCTGGATAGAATTTCCTCAGCGTCAATATGTTGGCGATATCGGCACCGCGGAACGAATAGATGCTTTGGGCATCGTCGCCCACCACACACAGCCCTTGGTGCTGCTTGCAGAGTTGGTGCACGATGAGGTGTTGCACGAAGTTGGTGTCCTGATACTCGTCCACCAGAATGTATTGGAAACTGCGTTGGTATTTCTCCAGCAAATCGTCGTTGTCGCGCAGCAGCACGTTGGTATACAACAGCAGGTCGTCAAAGTCCATGGCGTTGGCGCGTCGGCAACGTTGCTCGTAGGCCGAGAAAATTTCGGCCGTGGCGGGCCGGTTGTTGTCCCTGTCTTCTTTGATGAGTTCAGTGTGGCGGCGGTAAGTCGCAGAATCAATGAGTGCGTTTTTCATCGCACTGATGCGGTTGTGCAGCGTAGCGGGCTTGTAAATTTTGTCATCAAGACCCATGTCGTTGACAATGAGTTTGATGAGTGAGCGGGAGTCGTTGGTGTCGTAGATGGTGAAATCATGGGTGAACCCCAGGCGTTCGGCGTTGATGCGCAGCAAACGGCTGAAGATGGAGTGGAAAGTACCCATCCACAGGCTGCTTGCCAATTGTTCGCCCACCAGTTGCTCGATGCGCTCGCGCATTTCGCGCGCGGCCTTGTTGGTGAAGGTCAGCGCCATGATGCGCCACGGCTCCAGTCCCATTTTCAGCAGGTGCACTATCTTGTAGGTGAGCACCCGTGTCTTGCCCGAGCCGGCGCCGGCAATCACGAGTTCTGGTCCTTCGCAGTATTCTACAGCTTGACGTTGCTGTGGGTTGAGTTGTTCTAAGTAGTTGTCAGTCATTATGGTTTTGACCTATTGGTTGCCGCTGGCCGTGCTTGCGCACAGTTTGTCATAAGTGGGTATTTCGCTTAGAAATGCGTAACTGCCTGTGTTGTGATCGATGTGGCAGCAATAGTGTTTCAAGCCGTTGCTCACAATCAGGTAAGCGGCGTGTAGCACCATATTATACCGCACGATTTGGTCAAAGGTTTTTTGACCCACCGTGACCGAGGGCGCTTTGTATTCGATGATGACGAGTGGGGTGCCGTTGTGATTGGCCACCACCGTGTCGCACCGTCGCTTGATGCCGTTTTGGGTGAGCGAGACCTCGTTGCCCATCAGCGCCGCAGGAAAATCCTTTTCCGAAATCAGCCATTCCACAAAATGCTGACGCACCCACTCCTCTGGCGTCAGGGCCACGAAGCGCTGGCGTAGCCGGTCGAAAATCACCACTCCCTGAGCAGTTTTTTTGACATTAAATGGATATTCTGGCAGGTTAAGACGCATTTTTTATTAACTTTGCGTGATCAATGTGCGAAATTAGTAATTTTTTTGCGATAAACGAAATAAATCATGCCGCCCAAAAAAAACACGGTTTCTTTTGTGAGCCTCCGCAAGGACATAGAACAGCGGAATTTCCTGCCTATTTATGTGCTGCAGGGAGAAGAGCCGTATTATATCGACAAACTGCAGGAACTGGTGATTGATAAGGCGCTCACCGAGGACCAACGCGACTTCAACCTCACGGTGTACTACGGCAACAATGCCGATGTGCGGGAGGTGATAGGCAGTTGCCGTCAGTATCCTGTTTTCAGCGACTACAAGGTGGTGGTTTTGCGTGAGGCTCAGCTGGTGCCCAAGCAGCCGGGTCATAAAAACGACCTCGACCTGCTGGCCCATTATGCCGAGAAACCGCTTGCGGGCACGGTGCTGGTGATTTGCCACAAGGAGGGCAGCCTAAAGTCCAAACTATTTATTGACGCACTGCGAAAAAACAACAGCGGTGTGGTCTTCACAAGCGACAAGGTGAAGCAAGGACCGGCATTGCTGCCCATTATTTCTGAGTATGTTTCTTCGATTGGCTGCAACATCGACAGCAAGGCTTCGAGTATGCTCGCCGATTTCATTGGCGCCAACCTGTCGCGACTTTTCAGTGACTTGGACAAACTCTCCATGCTGGTGGGTTCCGACCATCGCATAACACCGGATTTAATCGAGAAAAACATCGGCATCAGCAAGGATTACAACAACAGTGAACTTGTGAACGCCCTGAGCGCCCGCGACGGTGGAAAAGCCTTCCGCATCGTGGATTACTTTGAGCGCAACCCTAAGAACAACCCGTTACCGTTGACGTTGGCCGTGTTGTTCGGACACTTTTCCAATGCGTTGATAGTGAGCGCAAGCCGAGGCCGTTCTGCTGATGAATTAATGGCCTCGATGGGGCTCAGGCAGCAATGGCAATTGCGAAAATACACCGACACCACACGCTACTATAACACGGCGTCGTTGGTGCGTGTGATTAGTTGCCTGCGAGAGTGCGACACCCGCAGCAAGGGCATCAAATACCGTACCGCCACAGGCGGAGGGTATGATTTGTTAAAAGAACTGGTGTATAAAATCATTCACAGTTAAGTGAATGACTCAGTACCGTTAGGCGGGCCGCTCCGAGGTTATTTCCTCAGACAGTGGTCTAAGCATGACTTGATGTAATCGTTGTCAAGGTTTTGGCCGATGAAGACGAGTTTCTGCATGCGGTCACCGTACACTTCGTCCCAATCACGTGCCAGCGTGGGCTCTTGCTTCATCAGTTCGATGAGCTGGTTTTCGGGCATGGTGGCATACCATTGGCCTGCGTTGCGCAGCGAAACTTGTTTTCCGGCTTGCTCAAAGAGGTAACAGGTGTCGAATTCCTCATCGAAATAGCAGATGCCTTTGGCGCGGATGATGTTCTTGGGCCACTTCGTGGCTACGAACTCGTCAAAGTCGGCCAAGTCGAAAGGCCGGCGGCAGTAGTACACATAGGTGCCGATGCCGTATTCTTCGGCTTCGCCCTCGTCGTGATGGTGATGATGGTGGTGATGGCCGTGGTGCTCGTCGTCATGGTCATCA
>RHMF01001139.1_pt1 | contig 12018 bp, 13 predicted proteins | sample 5365151 | NCBI WGS metagenome assembly RHMF01 (sample SAMN10266501, study PRJNA497801) | feces metagenome | isolation source: feces | host: Bos taurus | place: China: Prairie of Fairy Mountain | collected 2017-08-14 | reverse complement strand
TACTCTACTACTTCTATTGAACAACGTATTTTAAATTCAAGATAAATTATGAAAAAGATTGCAGTTATTTTAGCGGGTTGCGGAAATAGAGATGGAAGTGAAACGCATGAGACTTTGTCTGTGCTTTTGGCTATTGATAAACGTGGCATGGAGTATCAATGTTTTGCTCCTAATGGTGAGTTTAATGTGTTTAATCATATAAAAGGGGAAGCTACTGGCGAAAAGCGTGATTTGATGTTGGAGGCTTCAAGACTTTGTAGAGGTAATATTAAGCCTTTGAGTGAGTATTGCACAGAGGATTTTGATGCTTTGGTGCTTCCTGGTGGTATGGGTGCGGCTCAAAATTGGAGCTCTTATGCTTTTTGTGGTCAGGCTATGGAGGTAAATGGCGAGATTGCAAAAGCGATTTTGGATACTTTCTCTGCTCAAAAGCCTATCGGTGCTTTGTGTATTGCTCCTATGATTTTGGCTAAGGTGTTGGGGGATAAAAATCCTACTATAACTCTTGGCGGTGATTGTCAGGCTGCAAAGGACGCTGTTGCTTTGGGTTGCAATCACAAGGTTTGCTCTGCAACTGAGGTGGCTATAGATGAGAAATATAAACTTTTAACTGCGCCTGCTTATATGGTGGCTACAAGAATTAGTCAAATATTTGAGGGCTCAGATAATTTAATCCAAGCCCTCAGTTTAATGCTTTAATTTTTTTAAGCTTATTGTTTTACAAGTTTTCTTTGTTGTCCGAAGTTATTTTTTAGTATATAACAACCAGATTTAAGGTGTGAAATGTCTATGATATTCGCACCTTTTTTGATTTCTTTGACTGTAAGTGTGTAGCCTGTCATATCAACTATGCTTATTGTCATATTTTTATCTACAATAAGTTGTATTTGGTTTGAGGCTGGATTTGGAAATAGTCGTATTTTGGTTTCTTCTATTTCGTCTAAGCCTACTGCTGTGCGATTGTTGGTTATAAATTCGTATGTCTCTGCTAAGAAATCTAAGTCATAGACATTTGCATCTACATACGGTATATGCTCCCCGCCTTCTATTTTTAGAAATCTTACTTCTTGGTTTGCTTCTTCTCCTAAGTAGGAATAACGAATGAATCTTAATCCATCGTCTTTGCTGTCTTCTATTGAATCTATGATTGGTGTGGTATTTGCTCCGTTGTTATTAACCCAATAGTTTACTGTTTCTTCTGCACTTAAGCCAACTAAAAGATTTGGCATTGAGGCTATAACAGAGGTTGTGCCATCATAGGATACTACATTGTCTGCTGTACCATGTATGTACATTATCTTTACTCTTTGTGTTGGAGTTGTGTTCTCTAATGATTTTGGTAACATTCCACTAACAGGAACAAATGCTTTGAATCTATCTCCGTGTTCTATCGCCATGCTATGTGTCATAAATCCTCCCATAGAAAAGCCACTTAAAAATACGTTATCGGATTCTATGTTGTAATTTGCAAAAACGCTATCTACTAATGCAAGGATAAATCCTGCATCATCAACATTGCTGTTTGGTGATATACTCAATGGCCCAAGGGTTACTGATAGTCCACTATTCCACATCAAGCCTAAGTCTATGACGTTGCCCATTAAATCTACTGAGGCTTCTAAGGCTTGTGGTAAAACTACTATCCATTCAAATTCATCTGCAATTCTTTGATAGATTTCGTTGTTATTGTCTATGTTGTCGCCTAATCCGTGTAGGAATACATAGAGCGGATAACTTTCTTCTGCATTATAGTTTGCAGGTGTTAATATTTTGTATTCTCTTTCTATGTCTTGCCAAAGCATTGTTTGATGTCCTGTTTGTGCAAAGATAGAAAGGCTTGCTATTATCGTAAATAGAAATATTATTTTTTTCATAACTTTAAATATTATCAAAAAAAAAGTTCGGAATGTAACCGAACTTTTTTTAAAACATCAAAATCTAAAAATTATTTTTGAGATCTGATTTGTTTACATTTCATTATAGCGTTTTGAACTCTTGTTTTGAAATCAACGTTTTCAACACATTCTTTAACTGCTGCTTCTTGTTCAGGAGCTTGTTTTAACATTTCAGAGAAAGCTTTTAATTCTTTTGCACCATTAGCTTTGTTCTTTTGTGCAACTACTAATTCGTCAACGAATTTTTCAAAAGCTTTTACTTTTGCTTCGCATGGGTCAGCTTTTTTCTCTTCTTTTACAGCTGGAGCAGGAGCTGCTTCTTCAGCAACTGGTGCTTCTGGAGTTTCTTCTACTGCTTCTACTGCTGGAGTTGCTTCTGCTGCAGTTTCAGTTGCAGTTTCAGTTGCTTTTCCTCCGCAAGCTGCCATTAATGCTAAAACGGCAACGCTTAAAAATAATCTTCTTAATTTCATTTTCTTAAATTTTTAGTTGTTAATTCTATATTTTGTGCAAATGTACATATTTTTTTATTTTCTACAAGCCTTTTATCGTATTTTTTTTATTAGGATTTTATAATTTCGTCTTGTAACTTAACGGATTCTTTGTGTATAAACTCAAATATTTCCTTTACAAAAATTTCCGAAACTCCCTTTGTTTGAGCGTATTCCATTCTATCGGCAAGCAATTTGTTCCATCTATTCATCTGCAATACAGAAAGATTTGATTCTTTCTTTATTTTCGCTATTTTATTTGAAACATTCATTCTTTCTGACAATAATTCTATTAATTTATTGTCAATATTGTCTATTTCTTTTCGGAGAATACTTATTTTTTCGGGTAAGATATTTTCTTCTGTCTTTGAAATTATTATTCTACTTAATAATTCTTCAAATTGTTTTATTGATAATTGTTGTTTAGAATCGGTTTTTGCACACTCAGGTCTATGATGTACCTCTATCATTAAGCCATCTAATCCTAAGTTCATCGCAGTTTGAGATAAGGATTCTACTAATTCACTTTTTCCTGCTATATGGCTTGGATCGCAAATTATATTTAAATCGGGGAAAGTACGTTTTAATTCTATTGGTATTTGCCATAAAGGTGTTTGACGATAGCCTCCGTTGTCTGCAAGCGAGAATCCTCTATGGATTGCATAGACATTTTTTATTCCTACTTTTTTTAATCTTTCGATTGCTCCAATCCAAAGTTTTAAATCGGGATTTAATGGATTTTTAACAAAGACTGGTATTTGCTCTCCTTTTAATGCTTCTGCAATGTCTTGAACTGAGAAGGGATTTGTCGTAGTTCTTGCCCCTATCCATAAAGCATCTATTCCAGAGGCTAAGCATTGTTCAACGTGATTTGGGTTTGCTACTTCTGTACAAAGGTTTAACGAAAATTCTCTTTTAATTTCCTTTAGCCAATCCAAAGCCTTAGAACCTACACCTTCAAATTCTGAGGGTCTAGTTCTTGGTTTCCAAACTCCTGCTCTAAAATAATTGATATTAAATTTCGCAATTCCTTCTGCTGTGGCTTTAAGTTGCTCGTAGCTTTCTGCCGAACACGGCCCAGCAATAAGCATTTTATTAGTTAAGCCAAAGGTTGATGTATTCATCTAATGTTTTACTATAAACGGATTGCGATTTTAAACAAGAAACCTCTTTTTTTATTTTATTTTCTTTGGGAAAGGCTTCCGTATCTCTTTTAGATAATATCTCTTCTTGATATTTTAAATCTTGTTCCCAAAGCTCTATTTGTTCATAAACGTGGTAAAAATCTATCATATAATCACCTATTAGTTTAACAATCGTTTCTGTTTAAACGTAAGATGATTATATGATATTGTTTTAAAGTGAAAATTTAAACGCTTAAAAGCATAGATTTTTCTTCTGCCATTTTTCTCATATTAAGCAAAGCATAACGCATTCTACCTAATGCTGTATTGATGCTAACTCCTGTTTTTTCGGCTATTTCCTTAAAAGACATATCAGCATAGTGTCTCATAATTAACACTCTTCGTTGTTCTTCTGGTAATTGTTTTATAAGAGTTCTTATATCTTTGCTGATTTGTTTTTTTATTATTACAGTCTCAATAGAATCCTCAAAATTTCCAATCACATCAAAAACATCGACTTCATCACTTGAACGAATACATTTTATTTTTTGCTCTTTTCTGAAATAATCTATGATAAGGTTATGTGCTATTCGCATAATCCATTGCACAAACTTACCTTCTTCTCTGTAAGTTCCGCTTTTCAAAACATTAATAACCTTTATAAAAGTATCTTGAAAGATGTCCTCAGAGGCATCTTTATCTTTCACAACAGAATATATGTAATTGTAAAGTTTTTGCTGATGTCTTGCAACAAGCGTGTTAAACACATTTTTTTCTCCGTTAATATACGCTTGCACCAATTCGTAGTCGCTTCTATTTTCTATTCTTTTCATAAGATTATACCTTTTTTATATAATATAATACCGCAAAGGCATTACATATTCTCATACAATTAATAATTTATTTTTGTTTAAAATTAAAAAAAAAGTAATAATCCTATCTATAAGCGTACTGTTTTTGTTTGTAAATCTATATTTTCAGTGCAAAAATAAAAAATATTTTAATTCTAACAAGTGTTTTTGCGAAAAAAAACTACATTTTTTACTTTTGTCCTAAGTCCCTAAAACACTTAAACAATATATTCATATCATTATACAAGCTATAATTTCTTGCATATAAGAGTTTTAACTTCTGTTTATCGTGCTTATCCAATTTTTCTTCTTTCAAAGCATCTAATGGCGAAAGAACAGATTTTTTTAAGTTAGGAAGCCCATCTTGATTTCCCTCCTTGTCGCTACCAAAGCCTATCCAAGTTCTAAAATTCAAAAGAACCAAAACGCAATTCTTTACAAAGCCAAATGGTTTCTTTACAAACCACATCAAAAGCAAAGAAAAAATTAATAAAACCAAAGAAGTAACAAAATCAAATATACGTTTCTTTCTCTTATTATCCTCATTTGTTATACTATTTAAGCTAACCACATAAAGATCTGTTGGAGAATTTATCGTATTGCTACCAATTATAAAATCAGCCGTTGGAGGTACGATAGTAAACTTAACATTAGTTTTTGCCAATCTATTCATTAAATTATTAATATTGGATTGACTCAAACTCTTTGCACAAAAAATCACCTCATTTATTGAATATATCCTAATAATATCATCTATTTGAGAAATAGTTCCAACAAAACTTTCCTTATTTGGCTTCTCTCCCACACTAACAAGTGCAATAAATTCTGGTTGTAGGCTTGTTGTATGAATTAAATTCGCAACCCTTTCAGCCTCTTGCTCATCTGCAATTATAGCACAGCGTAAAAAATCCTCATTCTTTAAAGAGAATTTTCCAAAACGCAAAAACTTAATTGCAAACCTAACAACAAGCAAAATTCCAAGGCTCATTACCGAACCCAATACGACTAATGCTCTTGAATACCTAAGTTCCGAAGGTAGCAAAGAATAGAAAACCAAAAGCACAAGCATACCCGAGAAAATCCCCGAAATGATTTTTGGTATTCTTACCTTCTTTGAGTAACCCCCTGCCACATAAACCGAAGTCAAAAGAATGAGAATATAACACGGCACCGCAATCAACATATAGTGTGGCGGATAATAATCTGCCCAACCCCAATAATAAATTGCCCAAGCTTTTTCTAAAAAATAAAAAGCAACATAAATCAAAGCAAAATCAAAGAATGGAAGAGCAAAGTTTTTGAAAATCCTTGAAAAAAAGCCAAAAAACGCCTTAATCCAAATAGCTAATTTAATTATAAAGCTATATAATTTATTTTGCTTAGCATCTAAATGTTTTCTTGCAAAGATTGCCATTGCATTATAAAAGGTATAGACATAGTTAAGGCTTGATTTCTTAGTAGATTCTCCCTTATAGTGAATAATTGTTGCCTCAGGAAAATAATAATTCTTGTATCCACCAAGTGTTATTCTATAAGACAAATCAATATCTTCTCCATACATAAAATAATCCTCGTCCAAAAGCCCAACCTTATCAAGACATTCCTTTCTCATCATCATATATGCACCAGCAAGTATATCAACCTGATTTGTTTCCTCATAAGAAAGATGCCCCATATAATACTGTGCATATTTTTTTGACGTAGGGAATAAAGAAGTTAAGCCACTCATCTTACAAAAACTTGCCCAAGGAGAAGGAAAACCACGTTTGCTTTCTTTTAAAATGTTGCCTTGTCCGTCAATCATCTTAATTCCTAACCCCCCGCAGTCGCTATGCGAATCCATAAAGGCAATACATTTTTCAAAAGTATCTTCTTCTACAACCGTATCAGGATTTAACAAAAGTATATATTCACCTTTTGCAATTCTCATCGCTTGATTGTTTGCCTTTGCAAAGCCTACATTTTCTTTATTTTCAATTAAATAAAATTCAGCAAACTTTTCTTTCAGCATTTTAACAGATGCATCAACCGAGTTATTATCGACGATTAACACCTCTGCATCTATATTTTTTATTGCTTTTTGTACAGAATACAAACAATGCTCTAAAAAATATTCTACATTATAATTTACAATTACTATGGAGAGTTTCATTTGTTATTCTTTTTCTGAATTTAGTGAGACAAAACAACCGCTAATGCAAATGCGATTATTACAACTACAAAACGAACAAAATTATATTTATGACTTTCTTTTGAGTCAAAAAGAGTGCTAATTGAAACATGAAGCAAAATACCAACCACAAAACCTATTACATAACCCATATAATCGTGCAAAAACTCAAAACAAATACTTGAAATAGACCCTAAAACACCCATTATCGCAAAAACAGACAAAAACAAAAATGATTTAAACCAACGACAACGAGCAAGCATAAAAGCATTCACCAAAAGCATTGCGATAGGAATATTATGCAAAACCACACCTATCAAAAGAGAGTAATTAACCTCTCCATTAACCACAAGAGCAAAGCCTTCCAAAAACGCATGTATTGAAACGCCTAAAAGAATCATCAACGCTTTTATGTAAGAATTATGCTCAGAATGATGATTTTCATCATGAATATGCCCATGTTCTGCACCGTTTGAAAGCAATTCCAAAACCAACTGCAAAACAAATCCAAGCAAAACAAAAACCCCAACACTCAAAAACGAAGAAGAATGAGAATGATGATGAGAATCTTCACAACAAAGATGAGTTTCACCCTGCAAGGTAAGAGCCTCTGGCAACAAATGCACAAAACAAACCGCCAAAAGAAAAGCTCCACCAAAAATTCCTACATAAGAAAGGATATTTTCTTGCTTTTTCAAAACAAATACAAAACACCCGCTCAAAAGACAGGAAAAAAATAGTATCAAATAAGCAATAAAAATAGCATTCATATCAAAAAAAAGTTCTATTTATTTTGCAAAGATAAAACATTTTAATAGTTAATTCGTATCTTTGCACGAATTTATAACGCAAAAAGTGCTATGGGTATTATAAAATGGATTGCTAGCATATTCGGTTTTGTAACGGGAGGAATATTTGGCAGTATTATTGGATACGGAGTAGGTTCGCTACTTGAAAATTTAGTAAAAAAAGAATACAAACAAGGAGAAGAAAAAGGCGACTTCACAATGGCATTACTTATCCTTTCAGCCGCTGTGATGAAAGCCGATGGTAAGATAATGAAATCGGAACTTTCGTTTGTAAAAAGCTTTTTAATCAAAAATTTTGGTGAAGATAGTGCAAGAAATAAATTAGATATTCTTCGACAACTATTAGATAAAGAAATAGACCTTTACCAATCATGTGAAAAAATAAGACTTTCAATACCTTATTCATCAAAACTTCAACTAATTCATTATCTTTTTGGAATAGCTTGCGCAGATGGTTTATGCTCTGGCGTAGAAAAGGATTTAATCACAAGGATTGCAAATTTAATTGGCTTATCTGTTGCTGACTACAAGACAATTGAAGCAATGTATTTCGAGCAAACAGACTCTGCTTACATAATTTTACAAATCTCAAAAGAAGCCTCTGACGAAGAAGTCAAAAAAGCATACAAACGTATGTGTATAAAATATCACCCAGACAAAGTAGCAAGTTTAGGAGAGCAAGCACAACAAGCAGCAAAAGAGAAATTCCAAGAAATTACCAACGCTTACGAAAAAATTAAAAAAGAAAGAGGCATAGCATAAAACATGTTCACAGAATATTCCCTTTGGTGGTTAATTACAATAATAGTTGCACCAATATTAATTGCTTGGTTTGTATATTTTTACCCAAAGCAAACTTTCAATAAAAAACAAAAAACATTACTTTTCTGCCTAAGAGCAACAGGAATCTTCCTACTGCTTTTTCTCTTGCTAAGCCCTATTGTAAGAAAGAAAACAAACATAAGAGAAAAACCCATAATCGTAATAGCACAAGACAACTCCGCATCAATAATCAAAACAAAAGACTCTCTTTTTTTTAGGAATGATTACCTAAACTCTTTGACTTCATTATCAAAGTCTTTAGAAAAAAAATTTAAAGTAAAGCTTTATTCTTTTGGAAGCCAAACAAAAGAAACTTCTTCCTTTGATTTCAAAGACTATCACACAGACATTGCGGATTTTTTAACCCAAATTCAAGACGAATATTTCAACCAAAATCTTTCTGCAATCGTAATTGCCTCTGACGGAATAAATAATTTTGGAAAGAATCCTTTGAATACGCTCGATAAAACCCCTTGCCCAATACACACAATCGCATTAGGCGACACCAATCAACGAAAAGATTTAAGCATTACTTCGTTACGATACAACGAAATCTCCTACACAGAAGACATTTGTCCGTTAGAAATTACGCTAAAAGCCCAAAAATCAAAGGGAGAAAAAGCAAACATAAACCTATCTCATAAAGGAAAAACACTTTTTAATAAAGAAATCATAATAGACCAAGAGGATTTTTCAATAGATTTAACAACCACATTCTCATGTCTTGAACCTGGAATACAACCCTACACAGTAAGCATCACAACCCTAAAAGACGAAATTAACAAAGAAAACAATAAAAGAGATTTTTTTGTAAAAATATTAGACACTCGTAAGAATATAGCATTTCTTACCGCAGGAGCTCACCCCGATGTTTCAGCTATAAAACAGAGTGTAAACAAAAATAAAAACTACAACTTAATCAATATCTCCAACCTTAAAGAACTACAACAACAAAATAAATTTAACTTAGTGATTGCTCACCAATTACCAAACGACAACGCATCTTACGAAATCCTTAAACAACTTCAAGAAAAGCACGTACCAATTCTATATATTATAGGAAAGAGAACTAATTTTAACCTATTCAATAAACTCAACAATGGCTTAAAAATAAACGCCTACAACAAGAGTTCGCAAACTCCTTCACTTGCTCGTTTCAACAAAGACTTTTCTTTATTTTCTCTTAACGAGGAAACAGTAGATATATTAAAAAATCTTCCTCCCCTAACCACACCTCTTGCACGCTACGACATATCACAAGGCTTGCAAACCTTAGCATATCAAACCCACAACACGCTAAAAACCGAATTTCCTTTAATAACCTTTAACAACAATGCAGAGAACAAATCTGCCATTATATGCGGAGAAGATATTTGGAAATGGCGACTAAGAAACTATTTACATAACAATTCCACACAAGAGGTTGATGAGCTCATACAAAAGACAATCCAATATCTTGTAAGCGATAAAGACAAAAGCACCTTTAAAATCAAACACGAAAGCATATACAACCAAACACAAGACATACGATTAGAAGCAGAAGTATATAACCAATCATATCAATTAGTTAATACATCAGATGTAAAGATAAACTTAAAGAACGAAAACGGCGATATATACGATTATACCTTCTCTAAAACTTCCAATGCCTACACATTAGAAATCGCAGAATTAAACCCAGGAAAATACAACTTTACAGCCACAACCAATTTCGGAGCAGTAAACTACACAGACAAAGGAAGCTTCATAGTTTCTGCCAACGAATTAGAAGCAATAGACTTAGTAGCAAAACACGACTTGCTTTACACCCTCTCTGTCAAAACAAATGGACAACTACTCTACCCTTCACAAATACAAGAATTAGAAAAAATAATCGAAAACCAAGAAGACGCTAAACCAATCATACACCAAATAGAAGAAGACAAAAAATTAATCAATTCTATTTGGTATTGGCTAATGATTATCCTTTGCTTTTCAAGCGAATGGTTTTTAAGAAAATATTGGGGTAAGATTTAAAGAAAAGAAATCAAAGAAAAAACCTTTCATAAAATGGGTTGGAGGAAAAAACTCAACTCATAGAACAACTCGAAGCATTGCTTCCAGCTGACTTTTCAGAAAGGGAAGATGTGAAATACAACTAAACAAGTTAATATGAAAACACTAACACAAGAACAACAGGTTGTAGAGAGAATGCGTAATGAAGGAGGCTATGCTACATTAAAAAGATTGAATGAAATTATCGACTTCTCGACATGGAAAACAAAAACTCCAGAAGCATCTGTTCGCAGAATAGTACAAGAAAGTAAATATTTTTTCAAAATTCAACCAGGTTTATGGGCTCTTGAAGAATTTAGAAATACTATATTACAAAAATTTGAACTTAAAATAGGAGATAAACAAAGTGAAGAACAATTCAGCCATGGCTATTATCAAGGTTTACTTGTTGAGATAGGAAAGATGTATAATCAAAAGACTTACATTCCTGCACAAGATAAGAATAGAAAGTTTATAGAGTCGCGTTTAGGTGATATTTCAGACACGACAAAGTTACCATTATTTACGTATGAAAATTTATTAAAGAAAGCAAGAACTATTGATGTCATTTGGTTTAATGAAAGAGAGATGCCATCAAACTTTTACGAAATAGAACACACAACAGATATAAAAAACTCGTTGTCAAAGTTTTATGAACTTCAAGATTTTTATGCAGACTTTCATATTGTTGCTGATAAATGTCGAAAAAAAGAATATGAAGATAAATTGCATGTTTCAATGTTTGAACCTATCAAAGAAAGGGTTAAATTTTTAGATTACGGAAGAGTTGCTTCGGTATATGAAGGAATGCAAAAAATGAATAAATCAATTTGGTGGTAAAATATGAGAAAACAAGTTGATGTAAAAGAATTGATAGTATTTTTGAAGAAGAATAGATATAATTTTTACGATGTATCTGTAATTATTGGAGGATACATGACATCATATCATTGTATTTCTTATAGGAAACAATTTATTTACGATGAAGATTCTTTAGATGAATTAATCAAATGGACAGAAACTGAATTTTTGGAAGCATACAAAGATAGTACTTGGGTTATTGAAGATTATAAATTATTGTAAGTAACATAGTAAAATATGAATGAATATATTTTTTACACATCTGAGGGATATACTATGCCTCCAATAGAAAGTAAAGAAGCGGAGAATTGTCAAGTTTTAGGTCAGGCAAATGGACGAACACAAAAAGATGCAAAAGAGTTTTTGATAAAAGATAATCCATGGATAAAAGAATGTGGATTTGATATTCATAAGATGATTTGTAAACAAATTGTATCTGATAAGCAGATGAAACAAATTAATAAAGAAATAGAGTTTCTTATAAATTTATTAGATAAAAGACAGCTTGAAGAATATATACAGTGGTTAGACACTATGAAGCCATAGATATTTTGCAAAGACAAACTCAAAGACAATGGTACTATCTGGATTTCTGGCACGTATCACAATATTTTTTCTATTGCAAATTGTTTAACAGAATTAGGTTACAAAATTTTAAATGTGATAACATGGGTAAAAACCAATCCCCCACCAAATATTTCTTGTCGATACTTTACTTATAGTACAGAATTTATAATTTGGGCTCGCAAAAGCGAGAAAAAATCTCATTATTTCAACTATGAATTAATGAAACAAATAAACAATAACAAACAAATGACAGATGTTTGGCACTTACCTGCTATCGCCCCTTGGGAAAAATCGTGTGGAAAACACCCTACTCAAAAACCAATCAACTTGTTGGCAAGAATAATAATGGCCTCTACTCAACCAAATGAATGGATTCTTGATCCTTTTTGTGGTA
>RHMF01003587.1_pt1 | contig 12020 bp, 5 predicted proteins | sample 5365151 | NCBI WGS metagenome assembly RHMF01 (sample SAMN10266501, study PRJNA497801) | feces metagenome | isolation source: feces | host: Bos taurus | place: China: Prairie of Fairy Mountain | collected 2017-08-14 | reverse complement strand
ATCACCGATGTAAGATGCAACGTTGATGATAACCTCCTCGCCAACAGGCAGAGGAATACACTTTGTGCCACGAACAGCCATCAACACCTGGTAAGCATCGATAAGGCCTGTACCCATCTTATTAAGATAAGACTTAAGGTTGAGTGTACCACCCGACACATTAGTCTTAAAGCCATCGAGGTAGGGGTTGAGGTTAGTAACCGAGCTTACAACGATATCCTTCAACTCGGGCAATGTGAGCACGATGTTGTTATCCAAAGCGTAAGAGATAGCCAACGCTGCGATACCCGAAACGTGAGGACATGCCATAGATGTACCCTGGCTGAAGCCATACTTATCGTTGGGCAATGTAGAGAGCACGCAACCAGGCTCAGCCCATGTAACAGGAGCATACTCACCACCAGGAGCTACTACGTTGCAACCACGGTCGTAGTTTGTGTAGTATGTAGGAAGACCATCAGGAGCGATAGCTGTAACTGCGATAAGCTCGTTGTATGCAGCTGGGTAGCCCGCAACAGCCTTACCATCGTTACCCGCAGCGAAGATGATGATACCACCCTCCAACGCTGGAGAGTTCTTTGTCTCCATGAAGTAGTGGAATGCCTCGAGCTCTACGCTTGTCTGGCCATTCTCAAACTGCGAGTCGTTGGCAATCTGACCCGCCTGGAAGCCCCATGAGTTCTGCAAAACGCAAGCGCCATTGTCGGCAGCATACTCAACAGCCTTTGCAGTACCACCTGCACCAGCATCCTTACCGCCAGAGAGAATCTGGCAAGACATGATACGAACTCCGTCGCCGTTACCTGTACCACCAGCAACACCCGACACGCCGATGCCGTTGTTGTTTACCGCTGCTACAGTACCTGCAACGTGAGTACCGTGACCCTGGTCACCTGAGCGAGTCCAGGTTACACGGCCGTTGTGTGCAAAGTTGTAACCGTGAACATCGTCAACATAGCCATTACCATCATCGTCGACACCCTCAGCACCATTAGCCTCAGCCTCGTTTACCCACATATTATCCTTAAGGTCAACGTCCCTCGTCAACAACCGCTACGATAACATCATTGCGACCTGCGGTAATCTCCCACGCGGGGAAGAGGTTTACATCAGCACCAGCCTTAGCACCAGGATATGTCTCCTGAAGGCCAAGGTTGCGATAGTGCCACTGCTTCGAAAGCATAGGGTCGTTGTAGGGCAACTCCTCGCTGCGTGTCTGTGCGAACTGCGAGGGGTCTACCTCTGTAATCTCTGCTTTGGGAGCGATAACCTTTGTCGCGAACTGCACGCGCTCGACAGACTCCACTGCTGCGAGGCTCTGCGCCGCAACCTCCAAGTCTACGCTCTCGGGGAAAGCGACAGTAAACCAGCGGTGCATGCCACGAGCACGCTTAACATCGCCATTGACATTGAGGTTGAAGATGGGCTTAATCTCCGTAGCGCCAATCTCTGCTGCGATGGCGTCGATAGCTGAGCCTGAGCGAGTTGCACACTCTGCATTGAGGATTCGCTCTGCAGCCTCATCGTCAACATAGATAATCAACTCACCCTCTACAGCGTCGTTGGATGTGTTGACAAACTTCTTTGCTACCATGGCATTAGCGTCCACAGTTGCAGTCTCATCGACGGTGTTTGTTGCGCACGATACTGCGAACAAGCCTGCCAATGCAAGAAGGAAAACTTTTGTTTTGTTCATTTTAGTTTATAGTTAAATTGTTTCTTTCTCAGTTAGGGCATACACACACGCATACTTCCAAGATGCAAATTTACAAAAATTAAGTCAATATACAACGGCGAAGAGCGTTTTTTTTCATGCAAAGGCTCTCATTAAGGGCAATTTAGGGTATTAATATAATGCATGGGGCGGGGTGGCGAAATTAGCGCATTGGTTGGTTTCATGCCTGAAATCTTAAGATGTGGCATACCCCAAAAGAAGATTCCCACGGGATAGTACATATAGTACAGCCCGTGGGAACTTACTTTAAAGTTGTGTACCGCAGAGTGCGGTTTATCACAAGAAACTACTACAAGAAGGGAGCAACCTCAATAGCACGAGTTGCTGTTGCCTCCTCGATAACTGACTCGGGAATTGTGCAAGCCTCGTACACATAAGTTACGGGAGTTGCCTCCTTGCTCTTGAGTGTGAGGAGCTTACCATCCTCCGATACACCACCTGTGTATGATGTCTTCCAGTCGCCACCCTCGAAGTATGTGCCACTCAACACACCACCATCAACAGAGTACTCGCCATCGTAGAATACATAATCCCATGAGTATACCTGCTGGTACAAATCGAAGACGCCACTCTCAAACTTGATATATACGGCGAAGTCGTTAGCTACGCCATCAACAGAGATGAGCTTCCACTCGTTCTCAATCTTATCGAAGCCGCCAATCTTTGGACCGTTATTATTGTTACCATTGCAAGCTACAGCGAAGAGCACCACAGCTACCAATGCCAATGTCTTAAAAATCTTCATATAATTGATTTTTTATGTGTTCTACAATAGATTACAACCAAGCACCGTTGTCGTTGTTCTCACGAGAGATGATTACAACCTCCTTCTCCATGAGCTTACCGCCTGTTGTGCTACCACCACCTACAGCGTTACCACCAGCGATGTACTTAACAGTCATCACACCGATACCGGGCTTTGTGCACTTGATATAGATAGTGTTGTTGAAGAAGTCTGCTGTGGTGATGCCAAGGCGCTGCTTAACGTCGTCAGCGATAACGAACTCCTTCATCATAGTAACATTGATGTCACCAGTACCGATAATGTTACCGAGCTTGAGAGCATACTCCTCGTTAACAACTACGGGGATACAAGTTGCACCACGGAGGTTCATGATAGCAAGTGTTGCATCGAGCTTACCAGTACCCACCTTACCCTTGTACAAGCCAAGGTCGAAATCGTATGTGTAGATCTGGCCATTAGTATAGTATCCATGACGCTTCACCTTACCAGTAAGCATATCGTCGAAGTTGCGAACCGATGAAGTGAGGACATCGTAGAACTGTGTATTTGTGAGGCGGATGCCGTTCTCTACAGCGTATGAGAGAGCCAATGCTGCGATACCAGATGCGTGGGGGCATGCCATTGAGGTACCCTGCATATAACCGTAGTCCTCGTTGTAATACGTCACATTACCATTTGATGAGCGGTAAGGATCGGGGCAATCAGAGGGAATTGTAGAGAGCACACAGCCGTAGTCAACGAAGCCCTTATTGCCAATTACCTCGCTCTCACCACCGGGACAAGCTACATTACAACCCTTGTCGTAGCAAGTGTAGGTTGTAGGAGCACCATCGGGAGCGTAAGCAGTAACGGCGATAAACTCGTTGTAAGCACCAGGATAGTTAGCCGAAGCCGCAGCATCGTTACCAGCAGCAAAGATTACTACGTTGCCATCCATTGCAGCACAGCCACTCTGTGACTGGAAGTAACGAAGCGCTGTGAGCTCTACGCTATAGTATGTGCTATAGATGCTGTCTGATACAGGGCCGCTGTCTGAAGGATAACCCCAAGAGTTCTGCAAGATACATGCACCATTGTCGGCAGCATACTCAATGCCTCGAGCGTTGTTGTCGAGTGATGAGCGCTCATTACAGTCGAAAATCTGGATAGACATGATGCGAACACCATTGCCCGAACCGTCACCACCTGCAACACCTGACACACCTTTGCCGTTGTTGTTTACAGCAGCGATGGTACCTGCAACGTGAGTACCGTGACCAGAGTCACCATCATAACGGCCTTCAGAGTTGAACGCAGGGCGGTTCCAAGTGATGTTACCATTCATCTGAACGGCATTTACACCATAGATATCATCAACCCAACCGTTCTTATCATCATCAACGCCCTCTGCACCAGTGAGCTCCGCATTGTTAACCCACATGTTGGGAGCCAAATCGGGATGGTCATACTGAACACCCTCATCAACAACGGCTACGATAATCTCGGGAGTACCTGTTGTGTACTTCCAAGCCTGGTAAAGACCGATATCCTCACCCTCCTTTGCACCGGGGAAGAGCGACTGCTGGCCCTTGTTGTTGTAGTGCCACTGCAAAGCGAGCATCTCATCATCGAAAGGCTCCTCGCCAGAGCGTGTCACAGCAACCTGCTCCGAAGAAAGAGGCATAGCCGAAACCTCGGGCTTCTCAACGATAGTGCTGTACTGAACACGCTGCACAGAGCTAATCTCGGCAAACTTCATAGCGACAGTCTCGAGGTTAGCCTCCTTGTCGAACTTGATAACATACCAACGGTGCATACCCTGCGCACGCTTCGCATCACCATTGATGTTCATATTAAATACAGGGGCTACAGACTCCACGCCGAGCTCCTCAGCCACAGCGTCAAGCTGTACATTGCCAGAGCGTGTAGGGCTAGTGCTCCACGCCTCTGCAGTCTCCTCATCAACATAGAGGACGAGCTTGCCATTGGCAGCACCCTCAGGATTGTTGACGATCTTCGCGATAGGGTTCTTGTCAGCAGCTACGCCATTGCCCTCCATAACGGGATCTGCAACGCATGATGCTGCAAAGATTGCAACCAATGCAAACAAAGAAAATTTAACCTTACTCATAGTTATTTTTAAAAAAATTTAAGTTTTCGCAGTCTTTCTCGTTACAAAGGTAGTTAATATTTCGTTATTGCAAAATGTTACGGCCAAAAAGTGTGGAAAACAGGGCAAGAAGTTATAAAAACAGAGCGGTCTGCCCCAAATGGAGCAGACCGCAGTGTCATATGGATAATTCAGCGATTATCGCATGAGTGAAAGCTGTGCCTGAGCGAAAGTTGTTGCAACGGGAGTAGCGTTGATAACAACCTTAGCCTCTGAAGCGATTGCGCTGTCAGCAACGCAAGCCTTCATCTGAGCAGCCTTAGGAGCGAACTTAGGAGCGCTCTGTGTAGCTGCAGCAGGAGCGATTACAGTAGCAGGAGTGAAGTTGAAGTATGCACCCAACATGCCTGTTACCTGACCACCCTCGTAGCCGAAGATGAACATACCGTAGTATGTCTGGAGGCCTGAAACGACACCGTTCTCAAGAGTCATGACCATAGGATCCATAGTCTCATATGTCTCAACAGTTGAGCTCATGTAACTATAAACCTGTGTACGCTCCTGGTTGAAGTAGCCGTAGAGCATACCATACTGTGAACCCTCGTCCTCATAGCCGAGCAAGATACCCTCGTTAGTAAGAGTGCTAGTAGCAGCATCGTAAGTTACATACCAAGCAGAACCATCAACATCGTCGTGAATGAAGTAGAAGTCGTTGTAGCTCTTACCTGTGAGCAAAGAGAAGTTAAGTGTCTGAGCCTCCTCACCCTCACCGTCAGTGAAGCTGTATGTACCTACTGCTACATCACCATCGTACTCAGGAAGAGTGTACTCGAACTTGTGCTCGATAACTGTACCATAGATAGTCACAGCACGGAACAATACAACGTACTCAGAATCGTAGTTGTCAACGTTAACGCGAACTGTAACAGCACCTGACTCAGCCATCTTACCGAGGAAGTTCTCAGTGTACAAGTCTGCAGCGTAGTTAGAAAGGAGAGCGTCATCGTTCAAGCCCTGTGAAGCAGCGTTCTGGTATGATGCCTTAGCACCCCACCAAGCCTTCATAGACTTGAGGTCATCAGGATTACCTGCGATGTTAACACCAAGCCAGTAGCAAGCAGGAGTCTCTGCCTCAACAGCAGCCTTGTTCTCCTCAGCAGCGAATGATGCAGGAGCGCCTACCTGAACGTCGAGATTAACCTCAGGCATCTCACCTGTACCGTTGAAGTAGAAGTTGTAAGCGTAAGTGTCCTGGAGACGAGCCTCACCCTCAGCAGTGTAAGGAACAGCTACAAGAGTCCAAACGCCCTTAGTAAGCTCAACCTCCCACTTCTTTGTAGCTGCATCGCCCTCGAAGATAACGAGGTCCTCAGAACCTGCAACGATAGCCTCAGCAACCTCAGAAGGATCAGCTGTTACATCACCCTGTGCGAATGCGAACTTGTAAGTTGCAACGTCAGCACCGAATGCGAAGTTGAAGATAGCCTTTGCAGTAGCACCGTCAGCTGATACATACATACCATCATACTGGGCAACCATGTCGTAGTTTACGAACTCTACGCCAGGCATTAAGAACTGCATGTAACCAGTGGGGTTAGCCTGTGAGAAGTAGCCCTGATATGCACCACCATTGAATGCAGCGAGCTCAACAGAACCGTCAGTTGGGAACTTGATGATGCCGTCCTCAAGAACGATAGGAGAATCCATCCAAGTCAAGCAGTACAACTGGTAAACAGTACCACTCAAGGTAACGTCGATGTAGAGAGGATATGCACAAGCCTTTGAACCGTCAGAGAACTCGAGAACATCACCTGCAACAACATTGTTAGGATCAGTGATATCGAACTCAACATAAGTGTCACCCTCAGCAGTGAAGCTGAAGAATGTAGGAACACCACCCCACATTGCACCGATAGTAGCAGCAGCGTAAGCGTTCTTTACACGGATGCGGTTATCGTCCAACTCATGCTGCTCGAACTCTACATATGCACCTGCACCTGCGAATGCATCAGCCTCGTCCATCAAGCGGCAGAGAAGATCATCGAAGTAGATACCCTCGCCCAAAGATACCCAAGGCTCAGGAATCATAACAGTGAATGTGTACTCAGAGATAGCATACTTTGAAGCCTCAGCCTCATCGAGCTTGATAGAAACAGCATACTTCTTACCAATCTCGAGCTGTGAGCCGTCGAAAGTAATAGTCAAATTAGCCTCAGTAGCGCCAGCAGCGAAATCTACTGATTCTGGGATAGTGAACAACTGTGAAGGCTCACCCGCAGCATTCTTAGCCTCAGAACGAAGTGTTACAGATGCAGCAGCATCAGACTTCACGCGAGCAACTACGATATCAAAAGAGGTGTCAGCAGCCGTAACATTGATGGCAGCAGTACTTGGGAAGTAAACACCCATACCCTTGTCCTGCTCACCAGGTGTATAGTCTGCATACTGGTGCTCGCAAGATGCCAACGAGAGGACACCTACGAAAGCAAGTAGCAAACCTATGATATTAAATTTTTTCATACTCTTTCTTTTAATTGTGTTTTATACAGTCTTGAATGTCTATGATAATCAAAACTACTGAGCTGAACCAGCGCTCTTGAGTGTCATAGATGGATCAGGGTTATTCAAGCCCTTCAAAGCTGTGTTCATCTGAATCTCACCCTGTGGGATACAGTATGTCCACCAAGGAATACGACCATTAGTCTTGAAACGACGGTTCTCATCGTAGTTTGTACCCTCGAATGAAGTGTTAACACCCATATCCAAACGCTTCATATCGAAGATCATAAGACCCTCACCCCAGAACTCGATACCCTTCTGGAAGATGATCTCGTCAACGATATCGTTAGTCTGGATGATGTAGCTTGGATTACGATAAGCCTTAATGAAGTCCATAAGAGCGATCATAGCTGCATCGTTGCCCTGAGTGTGAGCCATAGCCTCCAACTCGATGAAGTACATCTCCTCGCAACGCATCAAAGGAAGAGCAACTGCACCAGCAGTCTTGTACTCTGTACGGTTACCCTGACCTGGGCGGAACTTGAAGAATGTGTAATCAGCGAATGCATTGTACTCGTCAGCGTTGCTGAGCAATGATACGGGTGCGATGTTCTCCCATGAGTTATCTGGACCCTTCATCAAACGCTTACGGAAGTCACCGTTACCGAGGCGCTCGTAAGAGAGCTTGCTAACACCTGGGTGAGTGAGAGGACCGTAGCCGTAGTCTGCCTCAGGAGCCATGTGAGCTGGGAACTGATACAAGTTGTTGATAACGGTATCAGTTGAGTGGTAGAGACCCCACATCCATGAAGAAGCCTTTGAGTTGAAACCTGTGATAGGGTTAGTCCACTCAGCCTCTGACAATACAGCACCACCGAACTCGTTGATAGCCATACGAGCGTACTCAGCAGCCTTCTGGTAAGCAGCGTTACCCTCGGGAAGCTCGCCGTTCAAACCATCAGTAAAACCGCCCAACCACATGTAAGCACGAGCGTAAAGACCGTAAACAACAGCCAAAGTAGGATCGGTAGGAGAAGTAGGAGTGTAGTCACCAGCAAATACCTCAGCAGCGAACTCCAAGTCGCTGAGGATGAATGTGAACATCTCCTCACGAGTAGCACGAGGATTGTTTGTTGCATCCTCCTCATTAGTCAACTCGCTTACGATAGGCACAGTAAGACCCTCAACAAGAATCTGCTGACCAGCATAGTCTGTACCATTCTCAACCTCAGCGTAGAGGCACTCGTACAAACGAGCCAAGTCGAGGTAGAACAACGCACGATAAGTACGAGCGATAGCAGAGTAAGCGCGCAAATCATCGTTACCCTCAACGAGCTTAATTACGTCGTTACAGTTCTTGATAACGGGATAGTAAGTGTACCATGCATAGCTTGCCATGTAGCCGTTCTCGGCGTAACCACGACCCCATGCAGCGGGATAGTAACGGTTATATGCAGGAGCGTTACCCTTTGACCAACCACTAGTTACGATAAGCTGTGCAGCCTGGTCATTGTAAACGCCCATACCGTGGTAACCGAAGTCACCATGCTCAGAACCAAGAGAAACGTACATCATTGAAGATGGGATACCCTTCAAAAGGTTCTCAGCTACGACCTCCATCTGACCAGACATAAGCTGACCCTCGGTGATGGTGCTCTCCTTAGGGAAGGTCTCTCTGATACAGCCGCTGAGCGCGAGAACCGCAGCGAGTGCAACAGCTGTAGTCTTAAATATCTTTGAAAATTTCATAGTCTTATACCTTTATTAAATTAGAATGTCAAGGTTACACCACCCGAGATTGTACGGATAGGAGAGTACTGACCAGTGCCTGTACCGCGTGGGTCCATACCCTTACGCTTAGACCAATACCATACGTTATCGCAAGCTGCGTAAACTCGCAAGTTCTGAATATGACCATTCCACCACTTAGCTGGGAATGAGTAACCAAGGCTGATGTTAGAGATATTCAAATAGTTAGAGCTGATCAAGAAACGATCAGATGTGCTATTCATATACTGGTCATCATACTGGAAACGAGGCTGCTGAGAGTCGCGGTTCTCAGGTGTCCATGCATCGTATACATCGAGGTGGAGGTTCTTACCAACTGTGTTAGCAGTAGGAGCTGACAAGTAACCAGCATAAGAACCATCATACATAGTACCACCGAGCTGGTAGTCGAATGCGATAGAGAAGTCGAAACCGTATGCGAACAATGATGTGCCGAAGCCACCGAATACCTTAGGCATTGAGCACATGAGAAGTTTCCATGAGTCGTTATCAGAGCTTACGTTCTGGTAAACATCAGTAATAGTCCACTCACCAACGGGGTTGCCATTCTCATCTTTGATATCGTTACCATCAGCGTCCTTCTCCTTCTTGAACCAGTGCCACTGTGCCTTACCAGTATCAGGATTTACACCAGCTGACATAGGCATGTAGTAAGTGTTCAAAGAGAGACCCTCACCAATGAATGTTGAACCGTTGATGAAACCTGCGTGGCCGTCAACTGTGATATCCTTACGTGAATCGGGCAAAGACAATACCTTATTCTTAACCCATGTAAGGTTAGCGTTGATTGACCATACAACGTTCTTAGTGCGAATAACATCACCGTTCAATACAACCTCGATACCTGTGTTGTACATATCACCAATGTTGTCATAGTATGATGAGTAACCCATAGATGGAGCTACTGGCACAGCAAACAACATATCAGATGTCAATCGGTAGAAGTAATCAACACTACCGCTCAAGCGATCGTTCCACAAACCGAACTCAGCACCGATGTTCAAGTTAGAGTTAGTCTCCCAAGTAATGTTAGGATTACCCTTCTGAGCGAATGAGATAGAGATACCATCGTTACCGTCGTTAGATACAGAGTAGAGGTCTGTGTAACGGTACATACCGATAGCGTCGTTACCCTGTGAACCATAAGAAGCCTTAAGCTTCAACATGTTGAATACAGGAGCGTTGAACCATGACTCACGGCTGATGATCCATGCAGCACCTACAGAGTAGAAGTTACCCCAACGGTGATCTGGGTGGAAGCGTGAAGATGCGTCACGACGATATGATGCAGATGCGAAGATACGACCATCGTACTCATACATAGCACGGAAGAAGTAACCCTCGTTTACGTACTCACCGAATGATGAACCAGAGCTCTTACCATCAACGATAGCACCGTTAAGCTCAAGGTTATCAGTTGAGTAAACGTTCATGCGGTAACCGCTCAAAGAGTAAGAACGCAAGTTGTAAGTCTCGTGACCGAGCAACAAGTCGAGCTGGTGCTCATCGTTTGCACCGAATGACTTAGAGTAAGTCAACAACTGCTGCAAGTTGTGGTTGTATGAACGACCGTGTGCCTTAGATACGATACCCTTGTTAGCAACGAACTGACCATAGTATGGGTTGCTCAAAGATGTAGAACGTGTCTCGTCGATAGTAACCGAACCGTTCAAAGTAAGCTTAAGACCCTCGATGATGTTGATATCAGCGAAACCGCTTACAGAGAATGCGTTACCCTCTGAGTAAGCCTGATCCAACCAGATGTTCTGCATAGGGTTAGACTGTGCACCAGAGAAACGTGTAAGACCCCAGATTGAACCGTCACCAGAGTCGTAGATAGGCCACTTCTCATCGTACTTCTTGCCAGGATAATCGTGGTTAGCCTTGTTGTCCTCGTACATGATGTTACCCTCGCCATCGCGGATATATACAGGATAGATAGGAGCCATATCACCTACAGCAGCAAATACGTCACCTACAGAACCGTCACCCTCGTTAGAAGATGAAGCACCATCCCAGTAGAAGTTAGTGTAGCTCATGTTACCACCAATCTTCAACCACTTCTTTGCCTGGTAGTCAGCGCGCAAACGTGCAGTATAACGGTGCATGCGTGAACCATCAGTAATACCTGTGTTATCCAAGTAACCGAATGAAGCGAAGAAGTTAGACTTCTCAGTAGCAGCAGCAACTGAAAGGTTGTACTCCTGACGGAATGAAGGATCGTACAACTCATCGTACCAATCATCAGGTGTTACAGTGTACTCCTGACCATTGTAAGTGAACTTACGACCGAGTGTAGCGTTAGGATTCAACTTGCCGTTAGAACCGATAAGAGTCTGACCTGCAGGTACAGTAAATACATTGTAACCGAGACCACCCTCACCGCTTGAAAGCATAGCAGTGTTAGCCTTAACGTGTGCAGCAGCAGCGTCACCACCATTGTTCTCCATGTAGTAGTTCTTCAATGCCATGTAGTGCATCTCATAGTACTGACCTGGGTCACGTGTGTACTCGTACAACTGACGAGCAGCAGCGTTAACACCCCACTTAGCGTCGAAGTTAACACGAGCGTCACCTGCCTTAGCGCGCTTTGTAGTAACCATGATAACACCGTTAGCACCACGAGCACCGTAAAGTGCGTTAGATGCAGCATCCTTCAAGACGGTCATTGTCTCGATATCAGCCATGTTAAGGTTGTTAAGGTCACCCTCGTAAGGCACACCGTCAACTACCCACAAGGGATCGTTGCCAGAGTAGATAGAACCGATACCGCGGATACGGATAGTAGGCTCTGAACCAAGTGAACCTGAACCCTGAGAAGTCTGAAGACCAGCAACCTTACCAGTAAGCGCATTTGCTACTGAAGAAGACTGAGTCTTAACAAGCTCATCAGATTTGATTGTTGAAGCAGAACCTGTGAAGGCCTCCTTCTTTGCAGTACCGAACGCCTGTACGATGACCTCCTCGATCTGCTCTGAGTCAGGAACGAGGGTTACGTCTACTACAGAACGACCTGCAACAGCAACTGTCTGAGTCTGGTAGCCCAAGTAAGAGACAACCAAGTTAGCATCAGAAGATGCCGCAATCTCAAAATAACCGGCAAGATCAGTTGATGTGCCTCGGGTAGTACCCTCGACTACAACTGCCGCTCCGATAACTGGAGA
>RHMF01003122.1_pt1 | contig 12022 bp, 12 predicted proteins | sample 5365151 | NCBI WGS metagenome assembly RHMF01 (sample SAMN10266501, study PRJNA497801) | feces metagenome | isolation source: feces | host: Bos taurus | place: China: Prairie of Fairy Mountain | collected 2017-08-14 | reverse complement strand
GAGCTTAGTGACGGCTCGATAGTAGATTTATATGAAAGTGATAAAGCAGAGCTTTCTTGCGTAAGATATACATTAGATGACTTGAAAGTAAATGATAAGGGTATCAGTGGAATTGCAAAAATCAAGTCATTGATTTATAACAAAACAAGAAAATAAAGAAGTGATTTATTTTGAAAATATATCAGAAAATAGATGAATTAGTAGGTCATACCCCACTTTTAAGACTTAATAATATTGAAAAAGAGTTTCAGTTAGAAGCAACTCTTTTAGTGAAATTAGAAAGCTTTAACCCAACGGGTAGTGCTAAAGACAGACCCGCAAAAGCAATAATTGAAAAAGCTGAAAAAGACGGAATTTTAAAACCAGGTTCAGTTATAATTGAGCCGACAAGTGGTAACACGGGTATTGGTCTTGCGGCAATCGGTGCTTCTAAGGGTTATAGAGTTATAATTATAATGCCCGAAACTATGAGCATTGAGCGTCAGAAATTAATGACTTGCTTTGGTGCAGAGTTAATTCTTACAGATGGTAGCAAGGGTATGAATGGCGCAATAGAAAAGGCAGAGGAATTAAAAAGAGAACTTCCAGAAGCAATAATTGCAGGGCAATTCACTAATGAAGCAAATCCTTTATCTCATTATGAGACAACAGGCCCTGAAATTTGGGAAGATACTGATGGTAATGTAGACATTTTCATTTCTGGTATTGGTACTGGTGGAACAATTTCAGGTACAGGAAAATATTTAAAAGAAAAAAACAAGAATATAAAAATAATCGGCGTTGAGCCAGAAAAATCACCACTTTTAACTAAAGGCGAGAGTGGTGTTCACGGGATTCAGGGAATAGGTGCAAATTTCATTCCTGAAACATTAGACAGAAATATTTACAATGAAATTATAGATGTTAAAGATGAGGACGCTTTAAAATACGGCAGACTTATTGCTAAAAAAGAGGGCGTGTTAGTCGGAATTTCATCGGGAGCCACTTTATTTTCTGCAATAGAAGTAGCAAAGCGACCAGAAAACAAAGGTAAAACAATAGTAGCACTTTTAACAGACACAGGCGAAAGGTATCTTTCAACAGCAATGTTTTCTTGAGGTGAAATGATGGATAAATTTCTCAACAATATGGACCTTATAACTGGTACTATAAAAGAATTAGAAGTTATAAATAAAAAATCTAAAATAAAAACAACTGATGGCGAGTCAATGGTTTTAAACAGAAAAGAAGTTGTTAAGGTAATTAAAGATTTACAGTCATTTTTATTTCCTGACTATTACACTCATAGTGAGGGTAGTGAAAATGTGCTTTCACAAACAGAGCTTCTTTTAAATATTTATAATCGACTTGCAAAAGTAATAAAAGGTGCTTGTGAATTCAATGGTACAGATTTAGTGTGCTCACCAGAAATTATCTGCGAAAAATTCATAAAGAAGTTGCCAGAAGTAAAAACTTTGCTTTTAAAGGATATTGAAGCACTTTACGAGGGAGACCCTGCGGCAAAATGCCGTGAAGAAGTACTTATTTGCTACCCAGGTTTTTATGCGATTTCTATTTTTAGATTAGCTCACGAATTATATAATTTAAGAGTACCACTTATACCAAGAATTATGACGGAATTCGCTCACGAAAAAACTGGTATTGATATTCACGCTGGAGCTACAATCGGTGAATATTTCTTTATTGACCACGGCACTGGTATTGTAATTGGTGAAACTACCACAATCGGTAACCATGTTAAAATTTATCAGGGTGTTACATTGGGTGCAAAAAGTTTTAAAGTGGACGATAACGGCAATCCGATTAAAGATATTAAACGTCACCCCGACATTGGTGATAACGTTGTTATTTATGCTAATGCAACCATTTTAGGTGGCGACACCAAAATCGGTAATAATTGTGTTATCGGCGGTAACGTGTGGCTTACAACATCGGTTTCTGATAATCAGACAGTTTATTATCAGGATAAATAGAAACCAACCCCAACAGTTTTTTGTGAACTGTTGGGGTTGATAAATTTAAAAATCAAGTTCTAATAATGAATATGTGCTTCGTTTGTTTTGGGTGTAAAGATTATTTACTTGTAAATAGAGATTATTAAAATCAACATCGCCATCTACAAGATAGTAAATAGTAACCTGTTTGTTACTGTTTGCATCGACAGAAACAAAATAAAATCTTGAGTCTGTGTCGTTTTCTGATGTTAAAGCAAACGCTTCATGTGTAACATGCGTATTGTCAGTGACTAAACTGTATGTTGAGCAGAACAACGAACCAGCAGTATTATTTATATTGGTTGCTTCAATAGTTACTGCAACAAGCTTTCTTTCAACAAATGTGACATCTTTAATAGTGTCGATTGTGTTTACGCCGTCACCATAAATAATTTCTTCACGATTGTAGCCTTTTAAAGTACCATCAGCATTTACTATTTCGGAAAACTCTTCTGTACCACGAATATTATTTTTATCTATTCCGTTTACATTGTCAAGGATTTCTGCTTTTACAACCTTAATGTTATAGTAAGCATCATTGTCGAAGTCCCAGCCGTTTTCACAAATCTCACCAGATTTTATAATCTTTTCAGTTTGTGGTGTATCTGCAACGAAGAACTCAGAATGTGGTACGCTTTCGTAATCGTAAACAAAGCTATCTTCTTCTGTTGCTTCAACAACCTTTAAATTGGTGAGGATTTTATTAAGCTCTTCTCTCGGAATATGGTTATTGAAAAAACATTCAACAACTACACCCTGATTTTTAAAGTAGATAAGTGCAAGGCTCATTTCATTCTCATTAAGTGTGAGAATTTCAGCTTCGTTTTCTCCAAAAGTAGTTTTTTCTGTGGTTATAACATTTTTGTATTCTCGTTTGTTTTCGGCATCGATTTTGAAGATATTAAACGAAAGCCCTGAGCCACCTTTATAATTATACTTATATGGTGCTTCTAATATAGAAAAATCATCAGAAAGATAACCTAATTCTAATTTTGCATTTTCAGGTGCTTCATTATAATCAATATCATCGTTTGTTACAGTTGCAGAATATCTGCCTGTTTTTTCGAGCCATTCACTTATTTCAGTATAAGCAAATGCAGAAATGCTTAAGAGAACACTTGTAACTGCTGCAACAGCCACTATTTTTACAACGCGATTTTTATTGTTTTGTTTTGTGCTATTATTCATAGAATCAATCTCCTTGAAGGCATCCAAAACGGCATTGTGAAAACCGTCAGGGATGTTGTTTTTATTATTAATCATTGGTTTTCACTCCTTTTTCAGTCGACTCTTGTTGTTTTAATTTTTCACATTCAGTTTTGAGCTTACCGGTAAAGCTCTCAATAAATGAATCAGCGCTTAATTCATCTATTGTTCTGAATGCTTCAAGAATGGTGTTTTTAATGGCAATTTCACAAAGATATGGGGAGTGTAAAATATCGTTTGTCATTTTGTAAAATAATTCTTCGTTCTGGAATACAAGTGCAACAAAATGCTCGTGTGTCAATTTTTGCTTTTTAGTACCAATTATATCAAGTGGACTACAGTTAAGAGCTTCGGCTAAGTCACCTAACATATCAAGTGTTGGCTGATTTCTGCCCGTTTCCCAGTAAGATACAGTCTGCCTTGTTACAAAGAGCTTTTCTGCCAGAGCATCTTGTGTTAAATTGTTTTCCTTACGAAGTCTTTTTATGTTTTTACTTATGTTTGCCATTATGTCACATCCATTCTGTGATTTGAGTATAGCATAGCGTTCTGTAAGAGTAAAGCAAGTATATGTTGCAAAAAAATAATGCCCACAAACTAAATTGTTTGTGGGCAGAAAAAATTAAAATCAGCCAATTTTCTTAGCATCTTTAACCTTGATTTTGCCAATGAATGGAACCTTTAAGAATCCGTTGCAGACATCCCCTGTGAATGTAAGAGAAATTTCGCAAGGTTTGTTACCAGGGAGAATATCAACCTTTGCTTCACCTGTTAATGTGTCGCCATCTTCTTTGATATTCTGAATGTCAATGTCAGTAACGCCTAAATCTTCACCAGGAAGTTCAAGGTCAATTTTATAGTTACCATTTTCATCCGCAATTGTAAATACTGCAGCACCTTTAAAAAGAATGTTGTCAATATCTGCTTGCCATTTACCAAGACCTATCATTATAGAGTCCTCCTCAATTTTTATTTATTTTAATCCTGCTACAGTGCGAAGAATTCTTCTTGCATCTGCAGTTGTAATTACATTTTTGTCAGTACCAGTTGTAATAACATCACCAGCACTTATTTGCTCTTTAGTAAGGGGGATTATATTAGCTGCGGCTAAAAGAGCAAGTCTTGCATCAGCAACTGCCACTCTGCCGTCACCATTAATATCGCCCTTTAAGGAAAAGTTGTTACATAAAAGAATAATGTATGTTCCTAAAGTGTCAGTTTCAAAGGTAGCAGATTTAAGAGATGGTTGATTTGTGAGTAATTCAATATCGCCAACTCTTGAAGAGAATACCTTTGTTGCTGTTGGAATGAGTTCTTGATGAGAAGCATCAAAATTTATTTTAAATGTTCCGTTAGGGACAGTAACCCCTTCCTGAGTAGATAAATAAATATCCACAACAAATCCATCTGTGTGATTAAAGCTACTGAAATCTTCGTTTATAGAGCTTAATGGGTGGATATCAACCTCCAGAGAAGCACCAGATGGGAATATGTTTTTCGTATCAGTAACAGAAATCCCTGCTTCAACATTTGTGTAAGTTGGTGGGGTGTTAATGTAATTAAGCCCTAATGACTTAATATATCTTGCTGGATATGAGCCCTTGAGAGCGTAAACGCCATCAACAAGATAATATTCCTTTGAACTGTCATTAGAGTTAATCCTTCCTAAAAAAGCATCTGAACCAATAGAGGTTATAGATTTAGGAAGATGAAGTGCAGTTAAATTATCACAATGTGAAAAAGCCATAGCACCTATAGTTTTAAGGTTATCGCTGAATCGAACACTCCCTAAACCCCAACAGAAAGAAAACGCTCTTTCGCCGATTGTTGTAACTGTGTTATACATATTAAGATTTTCAAGCTGATAGCAACGATAAAATGCATAAGGTGCAATTTCTGTAACTCCATCAGGAATTAAATAGCTCCCGGTTCTGCCAGCAGGGAAAGCTTTAAGAGTAGTTTTGCTTTTACTAAAAACAACACCATCTATTGAGCAGAAATTCGCATTAGCTTCGTTTACATCAATTTGTGTTAATGAGTCACACTCATTGAAGGCATTATTGCCTAACACATTCAAAGATGCTGGTAATTTTAAGTAAGTGATGTCAGAACTCGAAAAGGCATTTGAAGCAATTGCAAAAACAGGGAGTCCATCAATAGTTTCAGGAATAATGATTTTTGTTGCAGAGCCTATATATTTTCTAATGTAAATACGACTGCTCTGGGTTTTGTATTCAAAATCAGATTTTGATGCAAGTGTTGCAACAGTGCTTTTAGAAGATGATTCTGTTGCAGCTTCTACTTTAGGTGCATTAGGAAAAACAAAAGAAGCTGAAATTACAATCAATGCCAAAAGCAGTGAAAAAACGCGAAATTTTTTCATAGTCCGACTCCTTTCATAAAAATAAGAGTATATATCGAGCATACACCACAATTATACTTTAATTAAACGAGAATTTCAATAGGAATGTTTATACAATATTTAAAGTTTACAATTTATATAAAAAATAAAAAGCAAAGCCACGAAACTTTTAAGCTTCGTGGCTATACTTCATGCTTATTGCTTTTTAATAAACAGTAAGAACTTTACACAGGGCATTAAACAGCACGTGTAACCTTACCGGAGCGCAAGCAGCGTGTGCAAGCATATACTCTGCGTGGTGAACCATTAACAACTGCTTTAACTCTTTTTACATTTGGCTTCCAAGTTCTGTTTGAACGTCTGTGTGAGTGAGAAACCTTAATGCCGAAAGCAACATCTTTACCACAAAATTCGCATTTTGCCATTGAGCTGCACCTCCTTCTAAAAATTTTAGGTAATTTAGCCCTAGTGATAGAGCAACGCAAGTATAATAACATCTTTATTGTAGGATTGCAAGACTTTTTTGCGTATTTTTGTAAATTTTGCATTTTAGCACAAGAAAATATATGTTTTTTTAAAATATTTTTCTAAAATTGCTTGATTTTTTAAAAAATATCGTTTATAATGACTCTACCAACGAACATTTGTGCGAACAAATATGCGAAAAATCGATTACATATGTATTAAGGAGAAACAAAAAATGGCAGAAAAAATGGACAACAAAAGTAAAGCTCTTGAAATGGCTTTAGGACAGATAGAAAAAAGCTTTGGTAAAGGTGCAATTATGCGTCTTGGTGAAAACGCTTCCATGACAGTAGAAGCAATTTCTACTGGCTCAATTTCACTTGATGTTGCTACTGGTATCGGCGGTCTTCCAAGAGGTAGAATTATTGAAATTTATGGTCCTGAAAGTTCAGGTAAAACTACACTTGCGCTTCATGTTGTTGCAGAGGCACAAAAATTAGGTGGTGATGCAGCATTTATTGATGCTGAGCACGCACTTGACCCTGTTTATGCGGCGGCTTTAGGTGTAGATATTGATTCACTTTTGGTTTCTCAACCAGATGATGGAGAGCAGGCATTAGAAATTACTGAGCATCTTGCTCGTTCTGGTGCACTTGATGTTATTGTTGTTGACTCAGTTGCAGCTCTTGTTCCAAAGGCAGAAATTGAGGGCGAAATGGGTGACTCTCATGTTGGTCTTCACGCTCGTCTTATGTCACAGGCTTTAAGAAAATTAACAGGTGCGGTTGCTAAATCAAATACCGTTATTATTTTTATTAACCAGCTTCGTGAAAAAGTTGGCGTTATGTATGGTAACCCTGAGGTTACAACAGGTGGTAGAGCACTTAAGTTCTACTCATCAATCCGTATTGATGTAAGAAGAGTTGAGCAATTAAAGGGTGCGGGTAACGAATTTATTGGTTCACGTACAAGGGCGAAGATTGTAAAAAATAAGGTTTCTCCACCATTTAAAGAGGCAGAGTTTGACATTATGTATGGTCAGGGAATTTCAAAAGATGGTGAAATTCTTGATTTGGCTGTTAAAATGGAAATTATCAGAAAAAGTGGTGCATGGTTCTACTACGGCGAGGAAAGACTCGGTCAGGGTAGAGATAATGTTAAAGAATATATACGCAGTACTCCTGAGTTTGCAGATGATATTGAAAAGCAGGTTCGTGAAAAGTTAAAAGAAATGATGTCTGCCAAAAATCCTATTGCAAGGGCTACGACACCAGCACCTGCGAGTGAGCCTGTAACAAAAGAAAAGGCGAAAGCAAAAATTGATATTGCAGTGGATGATTAATAATGATTATAAAATCCAAAGTAGGTAACGGAAATAAAATTCATGTTTACATAGACGATGAATATGTCCTTACAGTTTATGATGACTATTGGTTTCAGTTTGGCTTTAAGGACGGTGAAACTATAACTGAAGAAGAGCTTGCTTCCTTAAAAAAGGAGGCAGGCTTTCGCCTTGCTTACGAAAAAGGACTCGACTATTTAACAAGGCGGTCTTATGCTAAAAAAGAGCTTTTTTACAAGCTGAAACTCAAATATGGAGAAGAAGCCTCAGAGCGAGCTATAGAAAAGCTTTCATATTTTGGTTATCTCAATGATGAAGAATTTGCAAGGATGTATGCAAAATATCTTCTGGAAACAAAAAAGTTTGATATAAAACGTATTTCTACTGAGTTGAAACTTAAAGGAATTGACAAACTTAAAGGAATTGACAGAGAAATTGTAGAAAATGTCACGAAAACTCTTGACAACGAGCCAATTCAGCGTATTATAGAAATGTTAAGCACAAAATTCAGTGATGGATTTAAGGATGAAAAAACAAAAAAGCGTTTTATAGCTAAACTCGGGCGAATGGGTTATTCGTGGAGTGATATAAAATCAGCATTTTCAGAATATGAAATCGATATAATTGGTAATGATGATTTTTAAATATTAGAGGTGTAAAAATGGCAAAAACAGTCGGAATGATAAGTCTTGGTTGTCCTAAAAATCAGGTTGATGCAGAAATAATGCTTAAAAAGTTAGTTGATGCGGGCTATCTTTTAGTTGATGAAGCAGAAAAAGCAGATGTAGTAATAGTTAATACATGTGCTTTTATTGAGGATTCTAAAAAAGAATCAATTGATAGTATTTTAGAAATGATTGATTATAAAGAAGATGGGCTTTTAAAGAGAGTTGTTGTAACTGGATGTATGGCACAGCGTTATATGGATGAAATTTTTTCTGAAATTCCTGAAGTAGATGCTGTAATCGGTATTGGAGCAAATGATGATATTGTTGCGGCTTGTGATGCTGTTTTAGATGGAGAGCAATATTCGGCATTCCCAAACAAAGAGGAAATGCCTCTTGATGGCGGTAGAATTTTAAGCACACCTGAATATTATGCGTATTTAAGAATTGCTGACGGTTGTTCAAACTGTTGCTCATACTGTGCAATTCCATCTATCCGCGGTAAATTCAGAAGCCGTAAAATTGAGGACGTTTTAGACGAAGCAAATGCTCTTTGCGAAAAGGGTGTAAAGGAATTGATTTTAGTAGCACAGGATACAACACGCTACGGCGAAGACCTTTATGGTGAATTGAAGCTTCCAGAGCTTTTAGATGAGCTTAATAAAATAGAAAAATTGCAGTGGGTAAGACTTCTTTATTGTTACCCAGAAAGAATCACTGACGAGTTGATTGATGCAATTAACAGAAATGAAAAGGTTTGCCACTATATCGATATGCCAATGCAACATGTAAGTGGCAAAATTTTAAAATCAATGAATCGCCCTGGCGACAGAGAAAGTTTAACTGCATTAATCAATAAATTAAAAGAAAAAATAAGCGATGTTGTAATAAGAACAACATTTATTACAGGCTTCCCTGGTGAAACAGATGAAGATTTTACAGCTCTTTCAGAATTTGTTAACGAAATGCAGTTAGACAGAGTTGGTTGTTTCGCTTATTCAAGAGAAGAAAACACTCCTGCTTACGATTTCCCAGAGCAGATAGACAAAGAAATTGCTTTGAATCGAGCAGATATAATAATGGAACAGCAATATAGAATCAATGACGAAAAACAAGACTCTTATCTTGGCAAAACCTATGATGTAATAGTTGATGGTTATGATTCTTATACAGATAGCTATTTTGGCAGAACTTATATGGATGCACCTGAAATTGACAACAATATTGTTTTTACCTCAGGTTATGAAATTGAAGTGGGTGAAATTGTTCCTGTTGAAATTTTCGACAAGGATGAATATTCACTTATAGGAGAAGCAGTATGAAAATGAATGTACCAAATCAATTGACAATTGTAAGAATTATTCTTACACCAATATTTCTTGCATTGTTTTTAGCACCTATGGAGCATCATTATTTAATAGGCTTGATTGTTTTTGCAATTGGTGCAATTACAGACTTTCTTGATGGTAAAATTGCAAGAAAAAATAATATCGTAACAGTTTTTGGTCAACTCGCAGACCCTGTTGCAGATAAAATTCTCACAACAGCAGCACTTCTTGCTTTTATGCAATTTGGTCTTTGCAATATCTGGATAATTATGATAGTATTATTAAGAGAATTTACTATTACATCATTCAGATTAGTAGCAACTGCTCAGGGCGTTGTTATTCCTGCCAATTTCTATGGTAAATTAAAAACCGTTTCACAAATGGTTTTCTCAATTTTAATTATGATTATGGCGGAACTTCACGATTTTGGTATTTTACCAGAAACATTCCCGTTGCAAATTGTTTCAAATGCACTTTTATGGGTTACTGCAGTTCTCTGTGTAATTTCAGGTGTAATTTACGTTAAACAGTCAATTAAAATTATAGATTTCTCAAAATAATAAAACAATTAAATTTTGCTACCTTGGAGGGTAAAATGCAACTTTATAACTCACTTTCACACAAAAAAGAAGATTTTAAAACAAATGAACCGGGCAAGGTTAATATGTATACTTGCGGTCCTACTGTGTACCACTTTGCTCATATTGGTAATCTTCGTAGCTATATTATGGAGGATGTTTTAGAAAAATATCTTCGTTACTCTGGTTACGATGTTAAGCGTGTAATGAATATTACCGACGTTGGTCACCTTTCTTCAGATGCTGACACTGGTGAAGATAAAATGGTCAAGGGTGCAAAAAGAGAAAATAAAACTGTTATGGATATAGCAAGATTTTACACAGATGCATTCTTTAAAGACTGTGAAAAGCTTAATATTAAAAAGCCAGATGTGGTTGAACCAGCAACAAATTGTATAAATGAATTTATTACAATGGTAGAAGGTCTTATTGAAAAAGGCTTTGCCTACATTGCTGGTGGTAACGTTTATTTTGATACATCAAAATTAGACGAATATTATGTTTTCAACAAGCACGACAGCGAAGAGCTTATGGTTGGCGTTCGTGATGGTGTTGAAGAGGATAATAATAAAAGAAATAAAAATGACTTTGTTTTGTGGTTTACAAAATCAAAGTTTGAAGAACAGGCTTTAAAATGGGATTCACCTTGGGGTGTAGGTTACCCTGGTTGGCACATTGAGTGTTCAGCAATCAGCTTAAAGCACTTGGGTGAATACCTTGATATTCATTGTGGTGGTATCGATAACGCATTCCCACACCACACAAATGAGATTGCACAAAGTGAAGCATATATTGGTCATAAATGGTGCAACTACTGGTTCCACGTGCTTCACCTTAACACAAATAGTGGTAAAATGAGTAAATCAACAGGTGAATTTTTAACTGTTTCATTACTCGAAGAAAAGGGATACAACCCATTAGCATACAGATTTTTCTGCCTTCAGTCACATTACAGAAAATCGCTTGTATTCTCTTACGAAAATCTTGACAATGCTCAGGGCGCATTCAATAAATTGCTTTCAAAAATTGCTGCGTTAAAAGATGATACAAATGAAGCAATTGACGAAGTAACAGTTAAAGAATTAACAGAAAAATTCAAGGCTGCACTTGATAACGATATTAATACGTCTTTAGGTATCACTGTTCTTTATGACGTATTAAAGGCTAAAACAAATGATAAAACAAAATTAGCGTTACTCGCTGATTTCGATAAGGTTTTATCTTTAAATCTTATATATGAAGCAAAAAAATTAAAAGAAGATAAAAAAGAAGAAGCTTCTTCAGTAGCAGTTGATGATGAATTCAGTAAATACGTTGAAGAGCAATTAGCTCTCAGAGCTGAGGCTAAGAAAAATAAAAACTGGGCAGAAGCCGACAGAATTCGTGACGAATTAACCGCTAAAGGTGTGAAAATTCTTGATACACCTGAAGGAGCGAAATGGAGTTTATAATATGTTAAATAGCAAGCAACGAGCTCAGTTACGAGCAGAAGCAAATGGATTAGACCCGATTTTTCAAATCGGTAAAGAGGGCGTTACAGAGTCGGTAATTGCCCAGGTAGAAGATACTTTTAATACCCGTGAGCTTTTTAAGGTTAAGGTTCACCTTGAAACATCACCTGAAACACCAAAGGAAATTGCTAATAAAATAGCAGAAGCAACAAAATGCGATGTAGTTCAGGTTGTTGGTGGTACAATAGTTCTTTTTAGAATTAACTTAATGTTAAGACAAAAAGCAGCCGAAAAGAAAAAAAGAGCAAAAGAAAAGGCTCAGAAAGAGGCTATTAAGAAAAGAACTGAGCGTAATAGACGTAAGTATGGTGGGCAGTGATTAGTTATTAGCCAATAGTTATTAGTTGTCAGTTAAAAAGCCAACTATTTTCAAGAAAACTATTGCAAAATAGAATGATGTATGCTATAATCAACTCGTACGAATACAAACAAGGAGTGAGAGCAGGAAGACCTGCTCTCACATTTATTTAATTGAAAACATTTAGAATGTGAAAAGAGGTGTGCTATATGGCAAAAAACACAGTTTCACTTGTTTGGGATTTAGTTAAGCCTTATGCGGATGAATTAGGTT
>RHMF01002823.1_pt1 | contig 12028 bp, 11 predicted proteins | sample 5365151 | NCBI WGS metagenome assembly RHMF01 (sample SAMN10266501, study PRJNA497801) | feces metagenome | isolation source: feces | host: Bos taurus | place: China: Prairie of Fairy Mountain | collected 2017-08-14 | reverse complement strand
CAAATATGATTACTAAAAAACATTACTTTACAGAAAATATTACTACATTACTACATTACATGTAATAAATGAGTAACAAAATGTAACAAAATGCCATTTTTTGAGATAAGCAATTGATTTATAATATAATAAAGAACAATTATATAGTATTATACGTATATATATATTAATATTTATATTAATATTTATATTAATATATATATACTAATATAGTATACCTATATTGATTTAACACACACATTTTTAAGCAGTTAATGCAAATCTTTGATTTTTGCATATTATGTGCACTCATTTTGTAATGTAGTAATGTAGTAATATTTTGTGTATAGTTGTAACGTTACATCGTGACACGTTTTGATATCTTGCATTAATTTTCAGTAGTTATATAAAAAAGACGAGTTCTGTAATCTACAAAACTCGTCATATTTCTTGTTTTATCCTTCAAATTCGGAGCCGGTGCTATCTCCGGTTATCGTCGGAATAGTAAGGTCAAAATATCCCTCCACAATGGTATCGGGCCATGGATTTATGATTATCGTACCCCATCCTGCTGCATTTGTATAGCTTACCTCTTTTGAATAAAGGCAACTTCTAAAAAATCGTTTTATATTTATGAGTTTTTGCTTGCGTATGCCGTAAAAAAGTTGTATCTTTGCAATACATTTCACAATTACGCTAATGCGATGTAATTGACTGGGGAACAATCAAAAAACATACTTTTGAACTATGGCAGCAATGCTTGTAATATTTTTCATACTCTGTGTATCAGTGTCCTCACCGGAATTATGGAATCACGAAACTAGGGATACAGAATTTTGGAGGCTACGCCGGCTCACAACTCATGGCTCATGGCGCAATGCCCAATCACTCTATACCCTTTGCCTTTCGACAATAAAGCACAAATTCTCAATGCTCACAAGACAAAAAGAACAAGACCACCCACAAAGCGGCATCCACTTGTTGTCTGCGAAGCGCGAGTGTGTATCCTAAAATCCAATTATTTCCAATGCCCGATGTAAAGTATCGGTTTCGGGTGTGATGTTTATCCAATTTATATCGTTGTATCGGCGAAACCAAGTCATTTGGCGTTTTGCATATCGTCGTGTGTTGGTTTTAATGTTTTCTACAGCTTGTTGCAAAGATATATTTTGGTCTATATATTCGAATATTTCTTTATATCCCACTGTGTTCAGTGCAGTATATTGTCGATATTGGCACACCGATTCTACTTCGTTCAACAATCCCATATCCATCATTATATCCACTCTTTTATTTATTCTGTTATTCAATGTTTCGCGCTCCATAGCCATACCTATTTTTATTATCTCGAACGGACGTTTTTTAATACCCTGTCGTCTTATTTCGGAGAATGGTTGTCCGGTGGTATAGCATACTTCCAAAGCTCGCAGTATACGTATGTGGTTTGCCAAGTCTACTTCGTTGTAATAGTCGGGATCCAAAAACTTAAGTTGAAACCTCAATTCTTCTAATCCCCCTTTTTCGTAATCGGCTCTAAGTCGCTGCCTAAGTTCGGGATCGGGGTCGGGCAAATCGGCAATACCCATACACAAGGCATCAATATACAATCCCGATCCACCCACAGATACTGCCACATCGTTATTTTGAAATATATTGCTCAAAACTTTTAATGCATCTTGTTCATACATCGACACATTGTAGTAATCCTTTACCGACAGATTGGCTATCAAGTGATGCTGTACAGCCAAAAGTTCTTCGCTCGAAGGGCGTGCCACTCCGATGTTCAGTTCTTTATAAAACTGTCTCGAATCGGACGATACTATCTCGGTATTATAGTGCTTTGCTATTTTTATAGCCAAAGCGGTTTTACCAATGGCAGTAGGTCCCAACACCACTATCAACTTCTTATTTTCTTGCATATTTCGTATAATCTAACAATGTATATAACTCTAATTATCGGCTTTGGGTTTCAGTCCCATTTTAGCAGCTTCGGTAAGCATAAATTCGTAGGCCTCGTTGTATGAATTGGGTATAATACCGTCTAATATGGCTTCTTTGATAGCATTTTTTATAACCCCTATTTCGTAGCAAGGCTGCATGTCAAACACCCGCATTATATCCTCGCCGTTTATTGGTGGCTGAAAGTTTCGTATTCTGTCTTTTTCTTCGATATCGACTAGTTTTTTGCGTACTATCTTAAAGTTGTTCAAATATTTTTGTACCTTTTGCGGATTTTTTGATGTGATATCGGCTTCGCATAGCAACATCAAATCATCTACATCATCGCCGGCATCAAACAACAATCTTCGCACCGCCGAATCGGTTACTATATCTTCGGACAATATTATAGGACGCAAATGGAGAGACACCAATTTTTCGACATACTTCATTTTTTCGTTCATGGGCAGTTTCAATTTGGCAAAAATAGTTTTTACCATCTTAGCCCCCTTCACTTCGTGTCCATGAAAAGTCCATCCTAATTTTTCATCGTATCGTTTAGTAGCCGGTTTTCCGATATCGTGCAATATGGCAGCCCATCTCAACCATAGGTTGTCAGACTGACGAGCCACATTATCCAACACCTCCAATGTGTGATAAAAGTTATCCTTATGGCCTCGTTCTTTTACCATTTCTACACCTTTAAGGTTGGCAAATTCGGGGAATATCAAATTCATCAAACCACTTTTATATAGCAGTTTAAGTCCCAGCGAAGGCACTTTTGAAAGCACTATCTTGTTTAGTTCTACTTCTATACGTTCTTTCGACACTATGCCTATACGCGAAGCATTTCGTTCGATGGCGTCGAAGGTTTTGTTTTCTATTACAAAACCCAATTGCGATGCGAAACGTATGGCTCTCATCATACGCAAAGGGTCGTCTGAAAAAGTTATATCCGGATCCAACGGAGTTCGTATTATGCCATTGTTCAAATCGTGTATACCCGAAAATGGGTCTAACAATTCGCCATAGCTGTCGGCGTTGAGCGACACAGCCATAGCGTTGATGGTAAAATCTCTGCGATTTTGGTCATCTTCGAGAGTTCCGTTTTCCACTATCGGTTTTCGGCTGTTGGCACGATACGATTCTTTGCGAGCTCCCACAAATTCAATCTGCCAATCCACTCCTTCGTATTGGTAATGAAACATGGCGGTACCGAAGTTTTTAAACACATTCACCTCTTTGTGCTTATTGATGCGATGAGCCACATTTACAGCCAAATCGATACCACTACCCACACATACTATGTCGATATCGGTACATGGACGCTGCAAAAAATAATCTCTCACCACACCGCCCACAGCAAAGGCTTTTATGCCCATTTGGTCGGCCACCTCTCCTACTATCTTGTATATCGGATGTTGTAATATCACTACTGTAATTATTTTTGTTGTTCGCCAAATTGTTTAACGGCCACCTTTTGACCTTTGTCGTTATAAAATTCCCATTCGCCTACGCGTGTACCATTTTCGTACATACCTTTGTAGTAAACATTTCCATTTTCGTGATAGATGATATGTTCACCATTGGAAATATTATTTATAAACGAGCCTTGAGCCTGTTTGTTTCCATTTTCGAAATAGTATATCCACTCACCTTCTTTGGCATTACCTTTAAAATAACCTTCCGAACGCAATTTGTAACTTGCATAAAACTGACATTGTTTTGCCGATTCACCATCTGTGCCTTCGACGGTTATAGGCATTCGGTCTTTGGTAATTTCCACTATTTTTATTTCCAAATCATCGGCAAATATCTTATCGCCGTTTTCGTAATAAAACACCCAATTTTCGCCTATGGTTGAGTTTGTAAAATCGGCTTTGGCAAACAAATTGCCACTTTCGTAATAATATTCCCACACACCATAGGGTTTATCATCTTTAAAACCACGTTTATAGCGTACTTTGCCCGAATTATAAAACATTTCTTCGGCCACACGCTGCTTTTCGCCGTTTATCTGTTTGGTTTCGTATACCAATTCGGGTTTTCCGTCGGCAAAGGTAAGTATAACTTCTTTTTGTGTTCTGTTGCACGACAGTGTAAGCATAAAAATTGCCAATGTTAACAATAGATTCTTTGTCATCTTATTATCCAATTATTAGTTAGTTATTTAATTTATCAATATCAATATAAACGGGCAAGTGGTCGCTGAAACCGCCTTCATATTTTGGTCCCGCATATGTACGATACAACTTATTTCCTCCAAATTTATTATCATGAAGCAATAAAAAATTTGGCGAATAAATATCGGCCCTGCCCTTTTTCACTTTCATCGAGGTTGCCCAACGAGGATGTAAATTCTTGGAAATCATCATTTGGTCTATATTCGACCATTCTCCTTGATACTTATACGTGCCCCCCTTATCCGAAATATCGGTCATAAGGTTTATCAATATGTTTTTATCCCAATCTTTTTCGTACGGCGACACACCGAGAGTAGACACTATGCTTTGGTCGAATGGAGTGTCGTTAAAATCGCCCATTATCACAATGCCGGCATTGCGATGACGCTGCACAATAGTATCTATCACATTTGCCAACTGTGTGGCGGCAAGAGTACGTTTGTTCTCGGCATATCCACCTCCCCTTTTCGAAGGAAAATGGTTGAGCAACAAAAACAATGTATCTTTTTCAAACACCGTACCCGACACCAATAGTATATCTCGTGTTTTAAAAGCAGAGTCGGCATCGTCAGTAATAGGTATCGGCTCTGAATATATCAGTTTAAAATAATCTTTGCGATAAAGCAAAGCCACGTCTATGCCTCTTTGGTCGGGCGAATCGTAGTGCACATAATTATATCCAAACTTATACAACGGAGTATTGAAACACAACTGTTTCAAAGTCCAATCGTTTTCAACCTCACACACTCCTACAACAACGGGCAAAGAATCGATACCCATCGATATTATAGTTTTGTAGATATTATTTTTCTTTTTTTCGAAACGTTTGTATCCCCAATGATTTTTGCCTTTGGGTGTAAAATCATCATCGTTTCTGAGACTATCATCAGAGGGGTCGAAAAAGTTTTCCAAATTCCACCACATCAAACGAATAGAGGCATATTCACTCTGTCCTATCGCAGTCAGAGAGAATGAAAGCAACAATGCTGTTGACATCAATATTCGTTTGGTATTCGACATAGTGAGTTTTATTTTTTAGAAGTTTTGGTTTTCTTTATTGTACGAAGAATATCCACCGAATATATCAACAAACCAACCCATATACAGGCAAAACAAACGATATGGGATTTAGTAAAACTTTCGTTGTACAACAATACCCCTAAAAGCAATTGCAGTGTTGGCGAAAAATATTGCAAGAAACCCAATGTAGACAAAGGTATTCTTTCGGCAGCCTTGCCAAACCATAGCAGAGGCAAAGCAGTTACCACACCTGCACCCAACAACAATAATGTGGTGCCGAGATTAAAGGAATTTAAAGCGCTGCTGCCCGTAACGCACAAAAAAGTTACATAGGCGAAAGCGAGAGGCATAATCCACATAGTTTCGACAGTGAGAGCAGCCGTAGCATCTATAGCCATTTTCTTTTTCATCAAACCATAGATGGCAAACGAAGTAGCCAAAACCAACGATATTATAGGAAAACGACCATAATCTATGGTGAAATACAATACTCCGACCAATGCAAACAATATTGCTATTTTTTGCGAACGATTTAGTTTTTCTTTAAGAAACAACGAGGCAAACAATATCGAAAACAAAGGATTGATATAATAGCCCAAACTTGATTCCACTATATAATGATGATTTATGGCCCAAATATAAAGCCCCCAATTCAATGTCATCAACAAACCCGTAAACAATAATAACATGTATTGTTTAGTTTTCTTTATATGGTCGGACAATTTCATTTTTCGCATAGTCCAAAAAAACATTGCCATAAACACACACGACCATATTATACGATGGCAAAGAATTTCGACCGACGAAACATGTTCCAACATCTTCCAATAAAGAGGAAACATCCCCCAAGTAAGATAACATATTACACCATACAATAAACCTTTTCTATATTCCGAATGTTGTGTTTGCATACTATTCCAATAGATAAATATTATACTATTACAAATTAATCTGTAGTCAAAATATGCAAAAATAATACTATGTTTAGATTTTTCAATTTACATAACAGACTATCTATAACCTTTTTGCAGCGATATGTGCATACAAAAAGGATTTTCAAAGGTACTGAAAATATACTGATTTTAGAAAAAAAAGAAAAATATTTTTTTGCCAATCATGCCATATTTGAAATAAAATATATATCTTTGCAACACAAAAATCTTATCTTTGAATAAACGAAAATTGCTTTTTCTTATTCAAAACCAATAATTTCCAAAATAAATAAGTTCTAAACAAATAACCAAAAAACACATTTTTAATGTACAGTAAAGACGAACTTTCAAGTAAAGCTCATGTCCAATTGATAGAAATAGCCAAAGAATATGGCATTTCTCGAGCCTCGAAATTATCGGCACAAGAGTTGGTGTACAAAATTTTAGACCATCAAGCTGCGTCGCCCGATAATGATGATAATGCAAAAAAAGAAAAAAAAGCATTGCCTAAACAACGCAGGACAAGACTAAAACCTACTCCTATTGCCGAATCGAATGTGGGTGGCAACAAAACTAACAATCAGACTGCTGTAAATGTAGAAAAAGAAGTCAAAGAGGTTAGCGCCGAAAAAAATATCGATGTAGATGGCATTCATATTCCGATAATACCGAGTGTAAACCAAGCAGTTCCTGTCAATCTTTCATTTAAACATCCCGATATTATAGACACATCAGCGGATACAATCAGTATCGAGGTAGAGAAAAAAGAGGTAAAAATGAATGCCGGTTCGCTAATTATCGACCCAAGCAAATTAGACGGCATAATAAAAAATCCCGAAACAGTACTATCGGAATTAGAAAGACCAAAAAAGAAAGCCCCGGTAACTGCAAATTCCAAGAAAGTAAAACCGGCCAACGAAAATATAAAAACAAACTCTCCTTCGAACAAAGAAAAAACAAATCATAAAGTTGCCGTTGAACAACCAACAATCGAAGTAAAAGATACCGTTTCTATACCTGTAGAAACTCCGGAAAACAAAGAACCAATAGTAAAAAATACGGAACCCGTAAAAACTGAAGATTTTGTACCTCAACCCACAAAGAAAGTACGCCCCGATTATCCGTTCGAAGTAGACGGCGCAGTAGAAGCAGAAGGTGTATTAGAAATAATGGGAGATGGATTTGGTTTCCTTCGTTCGTCAGACTATAACTATTTAAATTCGCCCGATGATATATATGTATCGCTATCGCAAATAAGACTCTTCGGACTTAAGACAGGCGACACCGTAAAAGGCACCATACGCCCTCCAAAAGAAGGCGAAAAGTTTTTCCCGCTTATAAAAGTAATGGAAATAAACGGTCTAACTCCCGAACAAGTTAGAGACAGAGTACCTTTCGACTCGCTTACGCCATTATTTCCCGAAGAAAAATTTAAACTTACCGGACATCCACAAGAAACAGTATCTACAAGAATAATCGATATGTTTACGCCCATAGGCAAAGGGCAACGCGGTTTGATAGTAGCACAACCCAAAACCGGTAAAACCACACTTCTTAAAGAAATAGCCAACGCTATAGCCTACAATCACCCCGAAGTATATCTTATAGTACTTTTGATTGATGAGCGTCCCGAAGAAGTTACCGATATGCAACGCAGCGTAAACGCCGAAGTTATAGCATCGACTTTTGATGAACCTGCTGATAGACATGTAAAGATAGCCAATATAGTATTGGAAAAAGCAAAACGTATGACCGAGTGCGGACACGATGTTGTTATAGTACTCGACTCCATCACACGCTTGGCCCGTGCTTACAATACAGTGGCCCCTGCATCAGGAAAAGTATTAAGCGGTGGTGTTGAAGCCAATGCTTTGCAAAAACCAAAACGCTTCTTTGGTGCAGCCCGTAAAATAGAAAACGGCGGTTCTCTTACAATAATAGCCACAGCCCTTACCGAAACAGGCTCGAAAATGGATGATGTGATATTTGAAGAATTTAAAGGTACAGGTAATATGGAGTTGCAATTAGACAGAAAATTATCAAACAAACGCCTATACCCTGCCATCGATATTGCCTCTTCAAGTACTCGTAGAGACGACCTTTTGATACCTGCCGATGTATTGAACAGAATATTAGTATTCCGCAATCTTTTGGTAGATATGAACTCGGTAGAAGCAATGGAATTCTTGAAAAAACACATGTTGCCCACTAAAAACAACGAAGAATTCCTATTTTCAATGGACAAATAAAAACAACAAACTATGAACAACCCTATTATAGATATAGAATCGAAAATAGAAAGTTTTACAACAGAGTTGATACAATTTTGCAAACCTTTAATGCTAAACAAAAAGTATTCTTCGGCAGTATCGCAACTGCTAAACTGCGAAAGCAATATAAGAATGACTATAGAGTTTGCAAAAACTGTTGAAACATCGAAGGAATGCTACGAAAAATTAATGCTTACCAAAGAAGAATTGCAACTGATGGATTATTTTTTAAAGTCGCTACAAAATTACGATAACGAAACAGTAACGAATCTTCTTGGCAAAACAGCTGAAATTTTATCAGACATTGAACCTTTGATATCCAATATAAAGAGCGAAGAATAAAAGTTCGATACATTATATTTATTTTTGGAAAGAGTTTATTTATACAATATAGATAATTTATAATACCACGTTTCAAATACTTTTTGAAATTGTGGTATTATTTTATTCTTATCTTTGCCACCATATTATTTACTATAGGCAATTTCTAAAAATTGCTTTATCGGTGATTTGTGGAATTTTACTAGAAATTCTTTTGATTGAGCATAGCTGGCTATGCGATTGAAAAAGAAATAGAAATATTTCAAGAAAAAACACAACGTTGCGATTAAGCGAACGTTGCGATTAAGCGAGTAAAGAGCAATGCCTAAGCATTAGCTATTTCGAGCGATAGCAACATCGACGAAGTCAACCACGCAAAAGTTCCAAAGAATACTCCTTTGTTTATCCGAAACGTGGATTTTTTAGAACTTGCTTGTATTTTTTTTGTACAAAAGGCATTATATAAAATAATTTTTGTATATTTGCAGAGTCATTTCGACATAGAAAAGACTTTTAAGTAGTTAATAATTAATGTCTAATCCAAAAGCAAACAATCTGATGGAAAAGAGAATTGGAACTATATCAATCGTAATAAACGATATTAGTGCTGCCAAGCACGTAAACGAAACACTTTCGATATACGGCGACTGCATTTTGGCTCGCCAAGGTTTACCTCTCCATAATAAGGGATTACATATCATCACCTTGATTATAGAATCCACTACCGATAGGATTAATGCCTTGAACGGCAAACTAGGCCGATTGCCCAACGTGGAAGTAAAAACCATAATATCAAAAACCTCGATAGAATAGCATTAAAAAGTATTTGCGGGTCTATTCGAACTTTTGTTCAAATGCAAAGGTTTATAGCATAGCAGATAATTTTGACAAATAATTTTCCACAAGACTGAGAAATAAAAAAACGCAACTATGAACATTGAAGAACGCAACAAAGTTTTTATCGATCGCGACAAATTATTCTCGCTTATCGACGGCAAAACGCCAACACAAAACGAAGTAAACGAAATTCTAAACAAAGCCATTAAACTACAAGGCTTAAACTTGGAAGAGGTAGCCACCCTTTTGCGTGTGGAAGATGTAAATACCATACACCAAATTATGGAAACAGCAAAGGTGGTAAAAGAAGAAATATACGGTAAACGTTTGGTATTATTTGCCCCTATATATACAGGCAATATTTGTGTAAATAACTGTACCTACTGCTCGTTTCGCAAAGACAACAGACTTATAAAACGCAAAATCCTTACTATGGACGAGATAGCTCAAGAAACCAGAGCTTTGCTCCAACAAGGACACAAACGAGTTCTACTTATATGCGGCGAAAATAACAAAAACGGCACCGACTATATGGTAGAAGCCATACGCACCACCTATGGTGTTAAAGAACGCGATGGCAAAGACTACATCCGTCGTATAAATGTGGAATTGGCTCCTATGGAAGTAGAAGACTTTGCTCGCCTACATGCCGAAAAAATAGGTACATATGTATGTTTCCAAGAAACCTACGATCCCGTACTTTACAAACGCTTTCACCCTGCCGGAACACCAAAGGCCGACTACGAATATCGCCTTACAGTAATGGATCGTGCTATGGAAGGTGGCGTAAACGACGTAGGAATAGGTGCCTTATTTGGACTTGGCGATTATCGCTTTGAAGTATTGGCCATGATGGAACATGCGGCACACTTAGAACGTTGTTACGGTTGCGGCCCACACACCGTATCGGTACCTCGCATGGAACCCGCCGTAGGTGCTCCCGATGCCGAAAATGTCCCCAATCCGGTAAACGACGATGACTTTAAGAAAATAGTAGCTATCATACGTATTGCATTGCCATATACAGGTATAATACTATCCACTCGCGAAAATGCCACAATGCGAAACGAACTTATCAACTATGGTGTAAGCCAAATAAGTGCAGGTAGCAAAACAAATCCAGGCTCGTATGCCCACGACGAAGACCACACCGGAAGTCAATTCGCTTTGGGAGACCACCGCGATTTGGAAGAAGTAATAACATCGTTTGTAGAAGAGGGATATATTCCATCATTCTGCACAGGATGCTACAGACACGGACGTGTGGGCAACGACTTCATGGACCTTGCTAAACCGGGATTGATAAAACAATTCTGCTTGCCAAACGCCATGTTTACTTTCAAAGAATATTTAGAAGACTTTGCTTCGCCCGAACTTAGAGAAAAAGGTACGGCACTGATAAAAGAAATGCTTAAAACAGTAGAACATCAAAACCTTGTACCAAAAATAGAAGATAATCTCAATAAAATATCTCAAGGCGAACGAGACCTATACTTCTAAAAAACAAAACTCCCAAGCAAATATAAATCTTGGGAGTTTTTTTGTAGAACAACAATAATAATCCGACAGTAAATATTAATCGAACCTCTACCCTACTATTGTCTGATTTTTCCTCGCGAGGAAGTATTATCGTCCACGCGATGTTGTCGGAAAAAGATCACGAGGAAAATTCAACGAGGTCGGGAGGAAAATTTATATTCAAATTAACGACTTCAAAACAATTATACACCAACATAAAAGTACTCGGCATCAGGTTTTAAAGCGCAACAAAAACAGACATATCAAAGTATGCCACAATAATCACGACACCACTCATAAATGGAAAAGAATTAAGAACAGAAAATTAAAAATTATGACTATGCGACTTAAGACCCGTAAGTATTATGGTTAGACATCGTAACTATGGGGTTTAGAGTAGCTAAACCCCAGGTTGGGGATAAGCAAGCGTGATGTAAATACATCGTCAATCAAACTAAAAAAAGGAAATAAAAAAAGGGCAAGCTACTTATATCGCACCGCTACAACCAAACACCCTTGCTGTATTCCTACCCTGGGGGATTCAATGGGAGCTGGTCGTACAAGACTTACCCAATTGCAAAGGTACTACTTTTTTTCGATATAACAAGCCTTTTGAGACAAAAAAAAGAACAAAAAATCATATAATCCTAAAAATCAAAGACATTGAAAAGCGAAAAAAATTTCATATTTAAGCAACAAAATAATACAAAAGTGATGAAATAAGCAGCGAAAATCGTTTTTTTGAATACTTTTTGCTACAGAAAATATCATAACGCAAATAAAACTCTGAATACTTGATAATTAAAGAAAATAATAGCAAAATACCAATTAGTGCTATATTTAGCATATAAAATAAACTTTTTAGAACAAATCTTCAGTAATTTTTCAAGCTATAAACAAATTCATCAAAGAAAAAAAACAAAACTTAACCTCATGAAATAAAGCGAAATAAAAGAAGTGATAAAAATTTTTCTTGCACAGTTTCGGAAAAGGTAGTATCTTTGCACAGTGATATCAAAATAATATCATA
>RHMF01001518.1_pt1 | contig 12029 bp, 11 predicted proteins | sample 5365151 | NCBI WGS metagenome assembly RHMF01 (sample SAMN10266501, study PRJNA497801) | feces metagenome | isolation source: feces | host: Bos taurus | place: China: Prairie of Fairy Mountain | collected 2017-08-14 | reverse complement strand
CCATACTGCTTGCGTATGTCGAGCTCGCCAATCATCTTGCCCGCCACGAGCGATGTCTCCTCCACGGAGAGGCGGTAGAGGTTGTCTACCACGCCATATTCCTTGACGAGGCTCTTGAGCGACTTGCCGCTGCTGGCACTGGCTCCGCTCAGGGCACCGGGCTTGGAGAGGAACTTCTTGCTCAGGGGCAACAGCAGCAGAGTGCCCACTACGGCGCAGATGAGGCCCACGGGCAGGAAGGTGAAGAAACCCAGTCCCTCGAAGCCGCCCTTGATGAGCTCTTCGTTGATGATGATGTTGGGGGGCGTACCGATGAGTGTCATCATGCCACTCATGCTGCTGGCGAAGGCAAGCGGCATGAGCAGTCGGCTGGGGTTCATCTTCACGCTCATGGCCATGCTCACCACGATGGGTATCATGATGGCTACCGTGCCCGTATTGCTGACGAAGGCGCCCATGCACGAGGTCACTGCCATCACGAGCACGAAGAGGCGGGTCTCGCTATTGCCGGCCAGCTTCATCAGGCGCGAGCTCACCATCTTGGCCAGTCCTGTCTGGAATATGGCTCCGCCCACCACGAACAGGCCTATCATCATGATGAGTGCCGTGCTGGAGAAACCCGACAGGGCCTCCTCGGGCGTGAGAATGCCTGCTACCATCAGGCATACGAGGGCACACAGGGCTACAATGTCGGAACGTATCTTGCCGTTGATGAAGAAGGCTACCGACAGTGCCAGTATCGCTAAAGTCAAAATTTGGTCCATCATTACCGTTGATTTTTTACCTTTTTTTACCTATTATATAATGAGAAGTGCAAAGATACGGCTTTTTTTTGAATGTGTGGGAGGGCTGCACCTCGGAATAAAAAAATAAATAGATTTATTTTGTTCTCCTCTCGGCTTGTTGTATCTTTGCAGAAAATTTCATATAGAGTTATGATTAATCGAGTACTTATCAGACTGAAGGTGATTCAGGTCATTTATGCCTACTATCAAAACGAGGGCAAGAATGTAGAGACTGCAGAGAAAGAATTGTTTTATAGCTTGTCAAAGGCATACGATTTGTACAACTACCTGTTGCTGTTGATGGTAGAGGTGACGCGCTTTGCCGACCGCCGTATCGATAACCGCCGCCACAAACTGCGCCCTACATACGAGGACCTCAACCCTAACACTCGCTTTATCGACAATGCTTTCATGGCACAGCTTGCTGCCAATGAGCAGCTGGCGAAATTTTGCGAAAACCAGAAGCGTACGTGGGACGACGAGGGCGACTTCGTGAAGCGACTCTTCGAGCGGATTGAAGAATCAAAGGTTTACCAGGAGTATATGGCTAAGGATAGCCTCACCTATGAGGACGACCGTGAACTGTGGCGCAAGCTGTACCGCACATTCGCGCAGAACGACGAGATAGATGAGTTGCTCGAGGAGCAGAGCCTCTACTGGAACGACGACAAGGCTATCGTAGACACCTTCGTGCTGAAGACCATCAAGCACTTCGAGCCCGAGAAGGGGGCCGAGCAGGAACTGCTGCCCGAGTATAAGAGCGACGATGACAAGGAGTTTGCCCGCAAGCTGCTACACAACGCCATCAACAATGCCGAGGCATACCGCAACCTGATGGAGCAGAATGCGAAGAACTGGAATATGGAGCGCCTCGCCTTCATGGATATCCTCATCATGCAGGTGGCATTGGCCGAGATACTCTCGTTCCCCACCATCCCCACGACGGTGTCGCTCAACGAGTATGTGGAGGTGGCCAAGATGTACAGCACACCCAAGAGCGGAAGCTTCGTCAACGGTATGCTCGACACAATTGTTAATCAATTGAAAAAAGAGAACAAATTGCGCAAGGCTTAATTGAATATTGCGTATCTTTGCAAGAAATATTAATCATTAAAAAAAAGTAAACGAATATGTTGTTATTACAAGCACAAGCTGGAGGCGCTGCCTCATTCTTTGCATCACCCATCTTTATGATTGTGTTGATGTTTGTCATCATGTACTTCTTTATGATCCGTCCGCAGCGCAAGCAGCAGAAGGCTATCGAGGCTTTCCGCAACAGCCTCAGCGCAGGTCAGCAGGTAGTGACCAGCGGCGGCGTGTACGGTACCGTGAAGGAGATCAACAACAACATCGTGGTGCTGGAGATTGCTCCCAGCGTGAAAATCAAGATTGACAAGTCGTCAGTATATGCCGACATGTCAAGCAACGCTCAGCAGAAATAATGCCAAAGCAACAGCCCCGTCAGTTGGAGGCAACCAAACGATTTATTAGAAACTTCCTGCGTATCAACAATAGCAGGGAGTTTTTCGTGTTTTTGTTTTTCCTGTTGGTGGCCTTCATCTTCTGGTATCTGACCACGATGACGGGTGAGTATGAAATGGAGTATTCGCCCAAGTTGCGCCTCAAGAACGTGCCTAAGGAGCTGATGGTGATAGAGCCGCTGCCCGAGCGCATCGATGTGGTGCTCAAGGACAGGGGTGATAAGCTGGTGGAGTATAAGGCGCGGGGCAAGTTCAAGGAGCTGGTCATCGACTATGGCCAATATCCCAATGTGGCGGGGCGCACGGCAATCTATGGCAAGGAGCTGCCCAAACTGATTGGGGCGCAACTCTCGTCGTCGACCCAAGTGGTGTCGCTCTCGCTCGATACCTTGCAGTTCTATGTGGCTCCGTCGCGCGGAGTGAAGGTGCCGGTACGCGTCAAGGGCCGTATCGAGGCCGATGGGCAGCACGGAATCCATCGCATCAGTGTGGTGCCCGACAGTGTCACCGTATATGCACCCTCATCCTACACCGACTCGCTCAAGGCGGTATACACGCCCGAAGTGCATTATGTAGGACTTACCGACTCGGTGAGCGAGACCCTCACACTGGGCGCTCGCCGTGGTGTCAAGTATGTACCCGCCGAGGTGCAGCTTCATGTGGCAGTGAGCCCCTATGTGACCAAGTCGGTAGATGTGCCCATCAGCGGCTACCTCTTCCCCTACGGCGTGTCGCTTAAGACCTTCCCCTCGAAAGCCAAGGTGACCTTCCGCATCAGCCTGGAAGACTATAGCATGGTGACGGAGAAGGACTTTGAACTACAGATACACTATACGCAGATTCAGGACAATCCCTCGGGAAAGGTGATACCTCGCCTGGTGACCCAATCCGATAAGGTATATAATGTAAAGGTAGAGCCTGCCGAGGTGGACTATCTGCTTGAGGTCAACGCACTGCCTCAGTTAAGTAATCCCTGATATTGGATATGCGTGCACCACATCCATACAAGATTGCCATTGTGGGTGGCATCGGGAGCGGCAAGTCAGTTGTGTCGCGCCTGTTTCGCATGATGGGTGTCCCCGTGTACGATTGCGACAGCGAGGCCAAGCGGCTGATGAATGCCGATGCTGCCTTGCGACTGGCCTTGACCGAGGCTATTGGTGCGCAGGTGTACGGAGCCAACGGCTGTGTCGACCGTGCCTTCCTCGCCTCCTATATGTTCGGTCATCCCGATCGCGTGGCCCAGGTCAATAGCATAGTCCATCCCGCTGTGCGTGCTCATTTTGCGGCTTGGGCTGCTGGTGCAGGTGCGCCGATAGTGGCTGTAGAGACCGCCATACTCTTTGAGTCGGGGATGGATGCCGACGTTGATGCCATTGTCATGGTATATGCCTCGGAGGAGCTGCGTCTGCGGCGTGCCATGCAGCGCGATGGGGCCGATGAGCAGTCCGTCCGCAGGCGTATGAGCAATCAGATGGCTCAGGAAGAGCTTTTGGCACGGGCAACTTATCGTATCGGTAACGATGACACAGACTCACTCATAGCCCAGGTGCGGCGTGTGATAGGGGAGATAAGTGAAAACGTATGTGACAACACGCTTTTTTCTCTGCCATAGCTTTTGCATTTCGCTCAGATTTCTTACATTTGTATTTCAATTAAACCATAAGAAACTTTTCAAGTCAAATTTATAAACCATTAAAAAGAAAAAACTATTATGCTTAAGACTATTTTGACCATTGCCGGCAAGCCCGGTTTATATAAGCTCATCTCCAGTGGACGCAACATGCTTATCGTGGAGGCTATCGATGCCAGCAAGAAACGCCAGCCGGTGCATGCTGCCGACAAGGTGGTTTCGTTGGGCGATATCGCTATGTATACCGATGACGAGGAGGTGCCCCTGTGGCAGGTGTTGGAGAATGTGAAGACCAAGTGCGAAGGTGCTCTCTGCGCTATCGACTACAAGAAGGCTTCCAATGAGGAGTTGGCCGACTTCTTTGCCGAGGTACTCCCCAACTATGACCGCGATCGTGTATATATGTCTCACGTGCGCAAGCTCATCCAGTGGTACAATATCCTCGTATCGGCAGGTATCACCGAGTTTGCTCCCGAAGAGCCCGAAGCCGCTGAAGAGGAGGCATAATCCCCTTTGTTGACACTACGCAATATCAAAAAAACAGTAAATAACGACAGAATGATGAAGAAGTTTCTTACCGTATGTATCCTTGCCGGTACCGTATCGTTGGGTGCCAATGCACAGGGATTGTCAGGGCTGTTCAAGTCGCTGACGGGTGGCACCAAGACCGAGACCACCACAGAGACCACTACCACAGAAAGTGCTACTGGCTCTAATGTATTGGGCAATGTGCTTGGTACGCTTGCCGAAGGTGCTACAGGCACTGCTACAACCGATGACAACACTGCCGCTTCGGGCTTGCTGGGTGGCTTGTTGGGCACATTGGCCGGTAACGGTACCACCAGTGCGAACGACGACGGCACAGCACTCACTACCGACGGTGTCGTATCAGGCTTGCTGGGCTCTATCTTGAATGCTTTTACTACCGTTAACCAGCAGACAATTATCGGTACCTGGAACTTCAAGGGCTCAGCGTTCGTGTTTGAGAGTGAGAATGCGCTGGCCAACCTCGGTAGCGATGCCATCGCTTCGCAGGTAGAGGCCAAGGTGGATAAGTATCTGGCCAAGCTCAAGATTCAGCAGGGCTCCAGCACCATCACCTTCAATGAGGACAACACGTGCGTGTTTACCGCAGGCAAGAAGTCGCTCAACGGAACCTATGAGTTCAATCCCGAAACCAAGGAACTGAAACTTACCTATGCCGGACTGCTCTCTACCACCGCTTATCTCGTATACGATGCAGGCACGATCAATATCGTATATCAGAGCGATGGCTTGTTGCGCATCCTCAAGGCAATTGGTTCGATGAGCACCAACAGCACCTTGGCGCTGCTCAACACCTTGCTTGATCAGTACGATGGATTGCGCATTGGCATGGCATTCACCAAGTAATCTCTTTCTTGATTCATAATAAAAGCACGCGAGGCTATGGCCCCGCGTGTTTTTTTGTAGTGCGTTCAGGCTTTTTCTTTCCGCTTGCGGTACAGCTGGTATGAGTTGAATACGTTGTGCCATACGCTGTAGCATCCGCCGGCAATAGCTGTGACGGGCGTGAGGAAGGTGTAGGCCATCCAGATGGCAAAGACAGTGTTCTTCTGCCCAATGGCTTGTCCAGCAGCAATGTGGTCGCCCGAAGAGCGCCCTATCCTGCGCCCTACGGTGAACTGCGCCCAGCAGCAGACGAGCGTGACGAGGGCTATGCCGAGGAGCGTGGCTACGGGTACGTTGCTGTGGACGATAGAGCGTGTGGTGACGGCGATGGCCATGGTGAGTGCTACGGTCCATAGGTAGAAGGCGGCATCACCGGTGTTCTGTAGCCGTCGGGCCAGGCGCGGCATGGTGTATCGGATAAGCCATGCCAGCAATAGGGGGCAGATGAGTGTGGGAAACACGCGGCGCAGCACCAAGAGAAAGGTAGCGAGGAAGGTCTGCCCTTCGTGCGGATTGACCAGCGGCACGATGAGCGGGATAAACAATGCAGCGGCGATATTGATAAGCAGTATGTAGCTCGTCAGATGAGCGGCACTGCCACCGAGCTTGGCACATACGACAGCGGCTGCGCATGCCGTGGGGCAGATGAAGCATATCATCGCACTCTCTACAAGCAGTCGGCCTGGCAGGTGAGGGAAGGCGATGAGCAGGGCTGCCATCAAGGCAAACATGCCCACCTGTATCAGCAGCAGCCAGACATGCCATCGGCAGGGCTTGAGCTCGGTAGGGCGTAGCTTGCAGAAGGTGAGGAACAGCATGCCGAAGATGAGCGCGGGCTGCAGGATACTGATGCCATGGCTCACCACAGCGCCTGTGCCTGCGGGCAAGGGTAGGGCTGCATAGATGAGGTAGGAGAGGGCACCCAGTACCATGGAGATGGGGAGTGCCCAGTTCTTGTAGAAGCGGAGAAGCATTATACAAGGTGTGCTATCAACTCCTCGCGGTCGCCATAGAGCATGTCGATGACGGGAATCTCTATCATCGTGTAGGCACCGGGCTGCTGACGCATGGTAGCACGGGCTACGTTGACCAGCACCTGGCTGGTGAGGGCGGGATTGTTGATGCGCATGTTGAACTCGAAGAGCTGGTTCTGGGTCGTGCCCGATACGCCCTTGCGAGTGAGGTTCACGCCGTGGCCCATATCCTTGAGGTCGTCGACGCAGGGTACCTGTATCACGTGGGTCTCATCGTTCACGAAGTAGGGGTCGGCCTTGATGGCAGCAGCCACCTCGTCGAGGTTGTAGCCCTCCTTGAGTTCGATGTATACCATGCGGCGATGGATGCCGGTGCCTACGGGGATGGTCATGGAGAGGGCGTTCTGTACTCCCTCGATGGCCTTCACGGCTACGGTGTGGCCCATGCTCATGCCGGGACCGAAGTTGGTGTAGCTGATACCCTTGGGAGCAAGGCTCTGCATGAGTGAGCGCACGATGGAGTCGCTACCCGGATCCCAGCCTGCCGAGATGATGGCTACGGTGCCGTGCTCCTTGGCTGCTTCATCGAGCGAGCGGCGCAGGTCTACAATCTTGCTGTGGATGTCGAAGCTGTCGACGGTGTTGATACCCAAGGCGAGGCACTCGAGTGCATACTGCTCTACGCTGCGTGTGGGAGTGGCCAGGATGGCTACATCCACGTCGCTGAGCTCGCTGATGTGCTTCACTACGGGGTAGGGGGCCAACTCTGCGGGGCGGTCGGCATCACCATTGCGGCGCACTACGCCTACCAGTTCCATATCGGGTGCTGCTTCCAGTGCTTGCAGGGCAAACTTGCCTATATTGCCATATCCTACGATGGCTACTCTAATCTTTTTCATCTTAATCACTATTGATAAGTTATCCTATAATGGGCGCAAAATTAATACAAAATTTTGGGATATAACGCGGACACGCAGCAAAATGTTATCTCCTTATCCATATCTTGCGGGTAGCTGTGCCCTCTGCTGTGGTGACGCTCACGATGTAGGCTCCCTCGGGCCATGCGGTGGTGTCGATGGTGGCCTTTGCCGTTTGTGGGGCAATGGCGCTGACGGCCGAGTTGCCCACCGTGAGAAGTAGGTGGGAGGATTAAAGTATGGGTTTAAAATAAAAGAAGGTCGTCATCCCGACGACCAATCTTCCAACTTTAAAAATCTAATACCATGAAAAACACGATGCAAAGGTACGGCTTTTTTTTATACCTGCAAACTTTTTCAAAGAAAAAAGTGTTAGACTTACACTTTTTAACACTTTTCTCTTAGGTTTTAGGCTAAAATTTACATTTTCGTAGATATTTGGGGTGAAAAGTGAAAAATAATTACGAAATGTAGGGTTCGCGCGTGTAGGGGGATATAAAAAAGAAGGTCGTCATCTCGACGACCAATCTTCCAACTTTAAAAATCTAATACCATGAAAAACACAGTGCAAAGGTACGGCTTATTTTTGAACCTGCAAACTTTTTTGAAGAAAAAGTGTGTTTTTAACACTATTTTATGCTTTTTCTTGTTTGAAAAGTATAAAACTACGGATTAAAAGCCAATCCGTGGTTTTAATTACAATCTATAATTACGTAAGGTTTTCTGCCTACTCTACGTATAACACCAGTCCTTTGAGGTATTCGCCTTCGGGATGGTAGATGCTGACGGGGTGGTCGGCAGGTTGTGTGAGCTGGTGCAGTATGCGCACGCGACGGCCCGACATGGCGGCAGCGGTGAACACTGCGGTGCGGAAATTGTCCTTCGTCACCACCTGTGAGCAGGAGAAGGTGAAGAGTATGCCACCGGGGCGTATCTTCTCGAAAGCCTTGGCATTGAGCTTGCGGTAGCCCATAAGTGCATTGCGAAGTGCATCTTTGTGTTTGGCAAAGGCTGGAGGGTCGAGGATGATGAGGTCGTACTGGTCGCCCATGCGGTCGAGGTACTTGAAGGCATCCTCGGCAAATGCTTCGTGGCGCGTGTCGCCGGGGAAGTTGAGCTCCACATTGGCGCGGGTGATATCGATGGCGCGTGATGAGGAGTCTACCGAGTGCACCAGTTCGGCTCCGCCACGCATTGCGTAGAAGGAGAAGCCTCCGGTGTAGCAGAACATGTTGAGCACCTTGCGTCCCTGCGAGTAGCGTTCCAGCAAAGCTCTGTTTTCGCGTTGGTCTACGAAGAATCCTGTTTTCTGACCGCCCAACCAGTCTACGTGGAAGCGTAGTCCGTTCTCTATGGCTATATCGCTGGCCGTGGACAGGCTTCCTTTGAGGAAGCCGTTGCCTCCATCTTCCGAGGCCTTGTAGGCGAGCGTAGTCTCTGACTTATAGTAGATGTTGTCGATGACGCCATCCAGCACTTCGGCCAATGCGTCGGCTATCTCCATGCGGCTTACGTGCATACCTACCGAGTGGGCTTGCATTACGGCTGTGCGGTCATATACGTCGATGACGAGCCCGGGCAGTCCGTCGCCCTCACCGTGTACGAGGCGGAAGGTGTTGTTTGGCTGACGATTGGCTGTCGGTGACTGGCAATTGGCCACACCGATGCTCTTGCGCGCATCGTAGGCTATGCGGAGGCGTTGAAGCCAGAAGCTGCGGTCGATGGCGATGTCCTCGAATGAGAGCACACGCACGGCGATACTGCCTATCTGCACGTGTCCCACGGCAAGGAAACTGCCGTCGGCGCTGACTACACGCACTACATCGCCCTCTTCGGGGCGGCCTTCTATGTGATGAATGGCACCGGAGAATATCCATGGATGGAAGCGCTTGAGCGATTCCTCCTTGCCTTTCTTTAGGTATACGGTCTTGTACATTTGTTGACTAATCTATGGGTGTGTGATTATTGCGTTATTTGTTTGGCAGGATGATTATACCTCCACTTTTACGATACGGACCTGGTGCTTCTGTTTCAGTTCCTCCAGATGCTTGTATATGCGGATGCAGGCCCACGCATCAGTGGCGGCATAGCTTTTCTGGCGGTCGGTGAGCACATCGGCTTCCCAGTTGGTGAGTCGCTGCGATTTTGAGATTTTCTTCTTGAAGAGCAGGGCATATATCTTCTGTAGGCTCTGTGCTTCGATGCCCATCTCTTTTACGTAGCCTTGCAAGTCGAGGAATCCGTTGGGCTCGAAGCTGTGTTTGCGATGCAGGCTGTGGACATCGTCTTTCAGCGACAATCCCACCTTGAGCTGATTGCTTTGCAGCAACTCGATAAGAGCGCTGGGCATACCGATGTAGTTGAGTCGGAAGAGGAAGCAAGTATCTTCGGTCGATACCTGCATCAGTGACACCTCGTAGGTCTTGCCTCTGGCAAAGCTGGGGCGGGTCTCCGTGTCGATGCCCAGGATGGGAAAGCTTTTCAGGTAGCTCACGGCTTTTTCCACGTCGGCCGCGGTATGTATCACGATGATGCGTCCGCTGAAGAGGTCGGTGGGCATCTCGGCGATGTCTGCTTTGGCGATGTTGCTGGCTATCTCAATCATCTATCTCCTCCTCTTCTTCCGTGCTGTTGTATTTCACCTCGTGCAGGGCACGCATCGTGTTGACCAGCGTCTGTCCCCAATAGCCGATAAAGTGCTCTCGGCACTGTGCCAGTGCATCGTGCATCGTCTCGTTGAGTCCGCTGCGGAACTGGCATACGAAGTCCTTTACCACCTGGTATATGTCCGTGAGGTCTTCGGCGATGCTCTTGCGGATGGGTGTGTCGCTGTACTTCATGTCTTCAACGAATACGTCGAGGTAGTCATCGCAATCGGCCATCAGTTCCTGCAGGTTCAGGCGTATCACCTCGTAGTCATCCTCAGTGACAAAGGCCTCCAATCCATCTTCGCCCATCACCTCGCATTCGGGAATCATTGATGCCTTGATATATAATAAAGGTAGTATCTTGAGCAGTGTATCCACAAACTCTGCTCGCTTCTGTCCTTCGCTGCGTTCGATGAAGGCGCAATACTCTGCCGCTACGGTGACGAACTCTACCGAGTTGCGTTCAAATATTACTTGTGATGTCTGTTTCATAAGACTCTCTCTCTAATTTATTGCAAAGATACGAAAAAACGAGCGAAAAATAAAAGCAGTGGAGTAAGAAAGATAGATTGCAGTGAGTAGTAGCCTCTATTATTATCTAAAGGATGTTAATTGCGGTAAATGGCGGTGAAAGAATTCAGGGTTGATGTCTTGTGAAAAAGCGAAAGTATTCATAACTTTGCAAATTCAAGTATTATATAGAGTATACACGATAAGGATATGGCTACGCAGAAGAATACAAAGAAGGAAAAGGTGAAGAAAGAGAAGAAAGAAATCAAGTGGATACAGAGTATCCTCACTGCGATAAAGAACGAAACGACACAATTCATTGTGGGGCTACTGCTGGTAATGGTAGCTCTATACATGCTACTGGCCTTCAGCTCGTTCATCCTCAATGGTGGTGCCGACCAAAGCGCTATGGAGCCACAGACCGTAACTGAGGCCCTTGCCAATACCACTCCCGACAAGGTGGAGAACGCTACCGGGCGCAGTGGCGCACACATTGCGCAGACCCTCATCAACGGCTGCTTCGGCATTTCGGCCTATTGCATAGCCGCATTCATGCTGGTGCTGGGCCTCAATCTCATGCGCACATACAAGTTCAACCTCAAGCACTGGGGAATCTGCTGCGCCACCATCCTCGTGTGGGGCTCCTTGTTCTTGAGCATTACTGTTGACCGCTGGTTTGTTGGCTCGGGTATCTACTGGGGTGGCTACCATGGTCATAATGTATCAGAATGGCTCAGCGCTCAGTTTGGTATGCCCGGTATCATCATCCTGTTGGCAGTGATAGCCGTCTTGTTCTGCATGTACCTCACGAGCAATACGATAGAGTTTATCCGCAAATTGCTCCACCCCAAGTCGTTGCTTCCGGGCAAGGATGAGGAGGAGAAGGACGGCTCTGTGCAGGAGGACGATAGCCTGAACGCAGAGGTGCCCTTCAGTATCGAGGAGCAGCCTACCGAGATAGAGTGGAGCACAGATAATCAGGAATCGGATACTCAGGAGGAGATGGAACTGGAGATTGTCGATGTCCCTTCTGACGAAACAGAACAAAACCCTGCCGAGAAGCAGGAGGAAGAGGCTGAATTCACCATCGAGGTCAACGAAGAGGAGGTAGCCGAGAAGATTGTCGAACCCTACAACCCCAAGCTCGACCTCTCACGCTACAAGTACCCCACCATCGACCTGCTCAACAAGGGTAACGATGATGCTTTCCTTGTCGACCGCGACGAGCAGAATGCCAAGAAAGACAGCATCATCCAGGCGCTGCGCAACTTCGGCATCGAGATATCCTCTATCAAGGCCACCGTGGGCCCCACCATCACGCTCTACGAGATTACCCCTGCCCCAGGTGTGCGCATCTCGAAGATCAAGAACCTCGAAGACGACATTGCCCTGACGCTTGCTGCCTTCAGTACCCGTATCATCGCCCCCATACCCGGCAAGGGCACCATCGGTATAGAGATTCCCAATGCCAATCCCCAAGTGGTGTCGATGTATTCGGTCATCAATAGCCGCAAGTTCCAGGAGACTACCTATGAACTGCCTGTAGCCATTGGCAAGACTATCACGAATGAGATACTCATGTTCGACCTCTGCAAGATGCCCCACCTCCTCGTGGCAGGTGCCACCGGTCAGGGTAAGTCCGTTGGTCTG
>RHMF01001136.1_pt1 | contig 12031 bp, 12 predicted proteins | sample 5365151 | NCBI WGS metagenome assembly RHMF01 (sample SAMN10266501, study PRJNA497801) | feces metagenome | isolation source: feces | host: Bos taurus | place: China: Prairie of Fairy Mountain | collected 2017-08-14 | reverse complement strand
AGACTTTGAGAGAGAAAGCAAAGTCCGAAAATGTGGAATTGCCCGACACGACTATTCAGGCATTCGTTGAGGCAATGCAGAATTTCGGAAAATGACGAATTCAAGAGGGGAAATTTTCCCCTCTTGAATTTTCGTCTTAATTCCTGTATACCTATAGGTTTAGTATGTATACTATTTCCTATAGGTTTACTAGGTATTGCCATAGCCTACCTTTCCTATAGGTTTAGTATGTAAATAACGTTAATTATTGCTAACAATAATCAGAATGTTCAAGAGTTCGGACAAAATTCAATGAACGGTTTAAAATTATTGTCAGCAATAAAAATAAATCAAACACCCATTATGGAAAAAATGAAAGGAAAGATTTTTATGTACGACAGAGAATTTCAGAATTTTTTAATCAACTTAGACAAGGAAAAGAGTCAGAGTGAGAAAGTAAGAGTAAATCAGGCGTACGGTATCTATCATGACATCGTAGAAACAGAAGATAAATTCTGTTTCCTTGTTGACAACGGAAAAGAGATTAAAGTAGTTTCTCAAATGACTGCTGATGATGCTATAGGCTTTATAAAAGCACTTACAAAGTGCTCAACTAACACTATCTTTTACGGTCAGTTAGTTCTTGTCGCTTGCGGTATAATCAACGATTACTATTCAAAAGTAGACAACCGTTTTAAGAAGTTTTTTGATAATGAACTGTCAAACATTCTTAGACTTCTTTACAAAGAGGGAAAAATTGACAATCTATTCATTTCAAAAATCTTAGGCATTAAAAAGTCTAAGCTTGATTCTGTGTTACGATTATTGTCAGCAATAAAAGACACAGAGGAGTATACAGATACTGATTCAGTTACACCTGAAACAAGAAAAGAAGTCAGAAAAGCTATTGCAAGTATACTTAATCAAATTAATGGTGAACATAATGATTAAGCTAAATTCTCTCCTGCTGTCATTCGACAGTCTGCACAAGTGCAACTCTAAGAGTTATATGTTCATAATGCTAATGAAAGACGGCAGAATAGTAGATGTTATGGAGTATAACGCTCACTATTCAAAAGTTCAGGACTTCAAGTTTTATGATGTAATCAAGATGTACGAACCCATTATGGAAGATGTGGGTATCCAGTACAGAGTTGCAATTCAAGAACCTGTATAAAATTATTGTCAACAATAATTTTAATAAATCAATCTCTTATTTAAGAAAGGAAAATGTATCATGAAAAACGAAATCGTAAGACTCACAGAGGAAACACCTGTTTACTGCTCTCTTGTTGCAGAAAGCAGAAAAGAAAAGGCTATTCTCTACAATGCCGTTGAGAATCCCACTCACAAAATCTCTGAATTCATCAATAAGAACATTAAGTTCATCAACGTTCACATTGAAAAGGTTCAGTTCATGGAAAAGGACGAAAACGGCGAACCTACCGGTGTTGTTCATGACGGTATTAAGACAGTTCTTATCACTCCAGAGGGTGAAGGTATTATCTGCAACTCTAACGGAATCGCACGTTCGCTTTTCTCCATGTTTCAGATTTTCGGTACTCCCGATACATGGGACGGTGAACCTATGGAAGTAACAGTCAAGCAGATTGAAACACCTAAAGGCAGAACATTCAAGCTTGAAGTTGTGTAATTATTATTAACAATAATTAAAAGGGCAGATTTATCTGCCCTTTTTTGTTATCGAGGTGATGTATTATGGCTTTATATGAATCTTATGTTAAGATGATTAATGCAAGACTAAAAGAAGTTTACAATTATTTTGGAGAAAAATCACCGGAATATCAAGATTTAGCAAGTGCAACATTTTCAGTAATGGGACAAGAAAACGTTCTGTTATCAATAAACCCGAAAAAGCCTTTAAAGGTAATTCGGTCTAAAAAAGCAAATGAAGAAAATCCCTTATTGTATCAGGATATGCAAGATATATGGCGCACTTTCACTGATTACGGAACGTTAAGACAAATGATACAAAGAAAACTAAAAACGTATAAAGATGAATTAGGAGACGAAACAATTTCAGAAATGAAGAAAATGTGGAATAGTCGTAAAAAAATTATTGTTGACAATAACGGAGAAAAAATAGAAGTTGAAGAAAGAGAAATCGTAAAAGATTTCATTAGAGAAGTTTCACAGCAAGAATACAACTATAAATATGATGATGATGAAATTTACAAAAATATAAGAGATTTAGTATATGATATGAATGAAGAAGAAGTAGAGGATACAAAGTACAAGTCAGAATTAAGGGACTTATGGGAAACTTTTCATAGAACAGGTAAAGGGATAAGAGATTCTAAGTTTGACGAAATAAAAGTGAAATGGGACGTTCTGAATTCGTCTTATGAAGATGAGATAAAAGAAAAGCTGGGGATTAAATCTGTAAGAGATGTGTACGATTCTTCTGTAGAATCATATGATATAGGCTCAAATGAATAAGGTATATATTGAAGATTTGGAAGATTTTGAGTTAGAGGACTTAATTGATGGGGTAATAATGGACTCTCAGACTCTTTACGATTCCAAATCGAGACAAAAATATTTAAATATTCCAGCTGGTTTTGATATAGAGACAACAAAAATTATTGTTAACGATAAAATAAAAACAGCCTACTGTTATCATTGGCAGTTAGGATTTGGGGATTATATAATAAAAGGTAGACGTTTAGAGGGTATGCGAAAAGTATTTGAACTAATAATATCATCTATAAAATCAAACAAAGAAAACTGCAAGATATACATTTTTGATGCCAATCTCGGATATGAATGGCAATTTTGCAAGCACTATTGGAAAGAAATGGATATAACAAAGTTGTTTGCAAAATCAAAAAGAAATCCTCTTGAAATAGAAATAGGAAAAACTATTGTAATGCGTGAAGTTTTAGGATTATTTGGTAATAGCCTTGCACAAATAGCCAAAAACTATTGCGGAATAAAGAAATTGGTTGGTGATTTAGACTATAACGAAATAATTTTATCGTCAACAATAATGACAGATAAAGAAATAGGATATTGTGATAGGGACGTAGAAATTCTTGTTACTCTTGCTAGAGAATACATTTATAAGAATTATCTTGTAAAAGGCGGTGAGGGTCAAATCCCATTTACAGCTACTGGAATAGTAAGAAACAGAATTAAAAAAGAATTAGGAAAGAACCTGAAAAGTGAACGTAATTATATAAAAGAATGTATGCCGACTAAAGATGAATATGAACTTTTCAGAAGATACCTTTTTAAAGGCGGTATATGCGGAAGTAATATTGTCAAGATGAATGTAATTTATGAAAATTGTGTAAAAGGTGCTGACATAACTTCTGATTATCCTTATCAAATGTTGACAAAAAAGTTTCCAATGGGTAAACCAATTATTGTTGACAATAAAAGGTTTATGGAAGATAATAAACCATATATTGCTATAATAAGATTTAATAAATTTAAATCTAAGAGTACTCACGCTTTAATGAGTGCTCATAAAGCACTTAACAAAGAAGAATTAAAGGGCAATAAAGGAACATCTGCTTGCACTATTCTTGATAATAATAGAATACAATATGCAGAAAACATTGAACTTGTACTCAATGACGTTGAATTTAAATCTTTGAAAAAAGTGTATAAATGGAAAAGAGCACAAGTATTAAAATGTTGGAAGTTCAATGATGGATATTCTATACTACCAACACATATGAGAAAAGTTTGTATTGAACAGTATCTTAAAAAGGAAGAACTAAAAAGTTCAGAAAAGACGGAAACGCAAGAGTACAGAGATGCAAAAGCTTTTGTAAACTCCATTTTTGGAATGTGCGCTACAGCACTATTCATGGAAGAATGGGTTTATGATGATGAAAAATGCGATATATGGATAGAAGAAGATGAAAACGGAAACAAGATAACAAAAGATTATGAAGAATGTTGCGAACTATTATTTTTATCCCCATTCTGGGGATTCTGGATAACATCATACGCAAGAGAAATGCTTATTGACGTTATTTCAAAATTTCCTAGAGCCATCATTCAATATGATACTGATTCAGTCTATTACTTAACAAATACCGAACAATCAGAACCGCTTGAAAAATATCTTGAAAACAAGAATAGAATCATGAGAGAAAAGAACGATATTCTTTTCTTAGGAAATGAACACATGTTATCAATCGGAACATGGGACTTTACAGAAACATTCAAAAAGTTCAAGGCATTAGGAAGTAAACGCTATATGTATGAAACAGAAAAAAAGGGAATAAAAGTAGTATTGGCTGGTTGCAGAAAATCTAAAAAAGAGGGAAAAGAGGGAATTTCAACACTTGTTTTGCAATGTGAGGACAACAACAAAAAGAATGGAACAAACATATCTCCTTTTGAATTCTTTAGCAAAGACGGTATGTTAATTGATGAAGAACATTCCGAAAAGTTGTGCTCATTATATGTAGACGATGAAATTATTGTTAGCAAGAAAGACAGGGACGGAAATGTTGAAGAAATTTATTGTCCCTCTGCTATTGTACTTGAGCCTATTCCATTTAAAATGTCAATGGGTAAAGTTCATAAAGAATTATTTGAAATTGCTGTTGAAAGATACATGCAAAATTCTACTGAAAGAAAGGTTTATGACATATGGAAAGAGTTAAAAAAATTAAATACATCGACAACGACCCAACTTTAGGAATTTCGTACGACTGGAATTTAATAACTAAGGAATACAGAAAGTTAGGTATTCCGCCAGAATACGATATTTCTGATATTTTACCTCTTGGCAATGAAGCCCTGAAATGGTATATAATAACGTCAGAACGTTCGGTTGGAAAGACCACAAATATTCTGCTGATTGGAATGGTTATGAACACTCTTTACGGAACAGTTATTCAGTTAGTTCGTCACCATATCGCAAAGGCTAGCTATTATGAAACTTTGTATGATACAATATGTGCATACAACAATGGGCAATATATAAAGAAACTTACTAATGGAGAATTTAACTCCGTTACCTACCATTGGAAAAATTTTTATTATAGCAAGATTGACGAAAAGGGAAAGAAAGTGCGTTCAGAAATTCCTTTTTGCGTTTCGCTTGCCGGTGACGAATGTTATAATCTTTGTTCATTTTATGAAGCACCTCTTGGAGACTGGGTTGTGCTAGATGAATGTTTCAATGAATCCAACACTCCTGAAGAATTTGTTCACTTCTGCCATCTACTTAAAACAATCGTCCGTGACAGAATGTCAGACAAGATTATTCTTCTTGGCAATAATTTAGATATAAACAATATTTGGTATCGTCAATTGATGATACACAATGAAATGCGCAAAATGAAAAAGGGAGAAAGTAAAATAGTTTACACTCCTGAAAAAATGCCAATTTTTGTTATGTTTCAAGAAAACAGAATGCCCGAAAAGAGAAGAATATTTAACTTCCATCATTTCGGATTTGGCAACCCACAGCTTAACGCTATAACAGGTAACGGCTCATGGAATGTAAAACAATATCCATTAACAAGAATGTTAAACGACAGAGAAGAAATTCTTAGAGGAATATTTATTTCTTATCATGGGGATTTGTTTCTTGAGTTAGCATTTATATCATCTTCTAGCGGAAAATTCATTGAGGTTCACCCCACTTTGGAAAGCACTGCTAGAAATGGAAAAATAATATACACATTAACTTTTCCAAAATATGAAAAAGAAGTTCTTTTTGGATATGACAAGCTTTCAAAGCAGATTCTTTCAATGATTGAAAGAAAAAGAGTAGTGTTTTCCGATAACGAAACTGGAGATTTGTTCCAGAAGTTTATATATGAATCGAGAGGAAAACAAATTTAATTATTGCTAACAATAAAATAAAGCCCCATGCATCGCATGGGGCTTTTCTTATACATAAACTCCGCTTTCAAGCAGTAACTTGATTTTACTCTTTTCTTCTTCTGTGCATGTCATTCCTGAAACATCTGCATTTACGCATTTGATATAACCTGAAAAATTGCTAATCTTGCCGTATTCTTTAGCGTTTGTTGAATACCCTACAGTTGATTTATAGTGCATTGGTTTTGAATATATACCTCTTTTTATTTGAACGTATGCTGTTGACGGACAAGCCAAATCTGAAAATCCTGTTGCACCACTGATATAATTACAGCCAATACCTGATTGAGACAAAAACGAATTTTCAAGCATTTTTGAACTTATTCTTGACTGTTGAAATCCTAAAGCAGAACTGCCAATATCAAAGGCATCTCCTTTTAAAGCAGTTTCAAAAACATTCAATCCGCCTTGTAACATAGATAGCATAGCAGAACCGGATTTGAGCATGTTATTTTCAAGTCTAGTTTTAACTTGAGCGGAATTTGTAGAGGTTATGGGAATTGAAAAACCGCACATTCCCTTTTCAATAGCCAGATTATACCTCTCAACATTATTGTCAACAAGAATTAGGAAAGCTGTACATTCACCTGAATTAATATCAATAGCGTACTTACAAGATATTGATTTTCCTACAACATCTGACGGATTGAGTTGAACAGTTCCGCAATATGGAAGATAAACAGAAATAACTGTATTTACATAGTCTCGATAATCTCCGTATGTTTCAGGTATTGCAACAGTTCCTAAATCTGCAATTCCAACTGCATAGTTAGCAACATAAAGATTGCTAGAACCTTTAATGTCAAGACCTAATTTTCCAGTTCCTAAGAACAATTCAGAAGCCGATTGCAAAGACGTTGACGGTAGTAAATTTGTTACGTCAAATGGGAACATTGTCAGACTTATGAAAAAATTCATCACTGCTGAAATATCCCATGTTCCTGTTGCCTGCTGTACATTTGCCCAGAAATTTTCTACCATATCCATTGTTACGGTATCATCATTAAAAGAAGTCCAGAGAATTCTTCCTAAATTTGACAATTGAGCACCTGTCATAACATAAGTTGTAACAAACTGATTAGCGATAGAAAACGGTCTGGTGAAATTATTGCTAACAATAACACCAGTTTCAATATCTGGTTCAGGGTCTGTGTCGTCCTCATCTTCTGGAGTTGGTTTGTCTGAATCTGTATATTCACTAGCTTGTGCGTTATCTAAACGATACCAGAGAGGTAGTAAAGATTGTAAGTCAGACTGCGTTCCTGTTTGTAACCCTAATGTGAATTCGTTCATATCATCTGGATTAAAAGTCGGATAGTATGCAACGTCATCAGAGTAGCCGTAAACGTTAGAAGTTGTCCAGCGATAAAGGGAAGCATTCTTATATACATCTTCAATTGTTTCTTGCCAAAGTAAACCAACTGGGTATGCACTACCGTATCTTTCATTAAAAATATATGTTCGACCCTCATTATTGCTATCAATAATATCCCAGTTGCCTACTCGATTCAAAAACCATTCAGAAGCTATAAAAGTTCCATCTAAATGCCCTATGAACGGCACTGTAATAACAACATTACCATCTTGCGTTTGTGTTTTAGGTAAGCACTTATACATATAAGGATTTTGATTATATATATTTAATCCAATTGTACCAAACTCAACGCTATTGTTTTCACCAAATGTCACACTACTTTTCGTTTCGTTTAAAATTTTATAATTTGATTGTGTAAAAATTTGAGGTCTAAAGTTAGTATATGCTGTACTATTATCATCATAATAACTGTCACTGTCAAAGTAGCCTTGCTTTAAAACAAAACGTGTATTATCAGGAGTATCATAATAGCCATCATTAGTTAAATCACGTCTATAGATAGTATATGTTCTGCTATTGTAACTATCAGTTAGTGTTATACTTCTAATGTCATTATAAAAATCTAGGAAATCTGCAATAGACGTAAATGTCACATAGGAATGCGGAGCATAGCTATCGTTATCAATACCTAACAATACAAAATCTAAAGCTAAATTTCGCATTGATGTAGCTTGCGGGTGAAAATTATTGAGCAAATATTTATCAACACCGGAGGTATATATAAATTTAGATAAATCAGTATCGAAAACATAATTTGAAATAAACCACATTCCAGTACTATATATATGTGCTCCGTAACCAATAGACGGATATGTGCTATAGTCGGTTATATCAGTAAACGATATTTCATTAGTTTCTGCATTATATGTTGCTTGTGTAGTTTTTTGCCAACTGAACCAATGCTTCATATATCCTAAATAATATGAATCAGGAAACGTTTCAGTTGTAATTGGTATATTTTGAATAGAATTCGTTAGTTCCATAGAACCGTTATTACCGGTAGTACCAGTTGTTTGAAACAGATTATTTATATTCATTCGTCATCGTCACCCCCAAAAAGTGCAACACTTACAAGATATGCAGTAATTGCGGACGTAATTATTGTTAACAATAATTCAAGGAACATAATTAGCACCCCCTATAACCCTTAATGTATAAGGATAGTCATTATAATTAAAATCAAAAGGATTGTTCGGAAAAGCAATAGTATTGCAAGTACGCTGGACTTGTGCAGGGATTGAATCATTAAGATATTTGTTTCTGTTATCTTGACTTTTATTAACATAAACGTCAAGACCTAATATCTCATTTGCATTTGACATCAAATAATCCTCATAACCACTAACTATCATTCTTCCGCCGGATAAGCACCTTACATCATGATTCATGAAATAATAAGTATCCCACTCCGGAATATAGAAATAATTATTGTTAGCAATAATTGAACTGTCGTAATTTAAAAGCAATGCTGGATTTGAAACAGAACAATCATTATAAGGACTAACCTGCTTAATAAGCGGAGTTCCTAGAGTCTTGACAATCTTTTTAGGATTGTCAGATACTTGATAAAAGTTAACTTGCATAATATACACCACTTTCTATTTCACTTACAATCATAGCAAGAAAAATTGGCATAATTCTATATTTTAAACGATTTGAAACTTCTCTTTTCTGTAACTCTTGCTTAGAAAAGATACCACTTGAACCGTGTCTGTTTTCAGTTACATCTTCTGTTCCTATCAAAGAATCGTTTAAATTGTTATACTCTTGTTCGACTTTATACTCATTGAATTTGGTTGTTGTTCCGTAATTTGTAAAGTTATCTCTAATAACACCATCTGTTTTGTTTTTTGAAATATTTTTGAAATCGTTGTCTCCGTATTCCTCAAATGTTGTTCCCTGTCCTACGTTTTCATAACCCTCAAATGTTTTGTTTCGTGTGCCGTTAGTTTCAGTTATTGCTTGACCACTTGGTGTTGTTGTTATTTTTCCGTTTCTTGTGTTGTCCCTGTCTGTATCTGTAGTCATTGTTCTTTCAGAAAAATAGTTTTCGTATGGATTGTATTCTTCCGAAAGTGTGAGAAATATTCTAGCAAAACCGTTAGCAATATTTACTGTTACGAATTGTGCAATTTCAGAAACAGTGTATTCATTTTCTGAAAAAATTACCGGAACATCTCCATATTTTATTTTTGCTTGAGTAACAAGAGGGTCTGTGTTTGTTTCTATCCACTGTCTAATAGTAGAATAAAGTTCGGAATCGCTTAAATCAGAAAAGAAGTCCGATACATAAGAAAAGAACTCATTCGTCAGAACTTGGCTCACTGTCATTTTCTTTAACCTCACTTTCTTCTTTTGTTTCTTCTGAATTATTGTTAGCAATAATATTTTCGCTCAAAATTGATTCTATCCTTTTCTTCCATATTTCAGAAAAATCAAAAGATAAATCATGACCTTTTCTTTTAGCTTCATTAATTGCATCTTTTCTAGCACGATACCATGCTAAAGCCATAACAATTGAAGCATCATCATTTTTGTTGAGTTCATCAACGCTGATTTGAGCCTGTTTGCCATTGTCGGTAGTACCTAGACCTAGCAAAAAGAATAATCTTGAAATGTAGGAATCATGCAAATGTGAAAGATATTGCAGATATTGCGACTTCTGAACGTCAGTAATATTTACAAGCTTTATGTCATCTTCTCCGATTATGTCACCAATATTTGCTTCCATCAAGATGGTATTGAAATCTCCATTAGCAACATCTTTAATGCACTGGTCTATTCTGTTCTTTGTCTTTCTGTCCCTTGCAACAGGAATAGGGTGCTGACGTGAATAATGAACATTATTCTTGATTGAAAAATCAATATCGGATAAGGCTTCTGAATACTTCTCAACGAATAAATCAGGATTTCTGAGAGGTGTGTTAAAAAATACAAGAATATCTTTGTTATCTTTCCAGTCCTTAAACTTGTATTCTTTTCCGGTGAAATCAAAACATACACAATCTTTGAACCAACCGTCAGCATATCTCCCATTTCCTAAATCGACAGGATAAAACCATACAGGAGTATAATCAGACGTATCTGTTTTGATTAATGCGCTCATTCCTACATCTCTTACAATTTTGTCAAGCAATTCAGGTCTATATATCTTTTCGTCCCATTCAAACATAACTGATACAACAGATGTTATGTAATTTTCATACATGTTATCATCTCTTGCAATCTTGTATTTGTTTTTGAGTTCTCTATATAAAGTAGTCATTTTAATCACCTCTTAGAAGTAATGCACGCTATATTTCAAGCGTGCATTATTGTTAGCAATAATTATGCAACATCATCAAGCACGAATACAACACCGTTGAGCATAAGATTGTTGATGTAGCGGTCAGTGAACTGATGTTCAAAAAGCGTAATATCCTTAATATCATCACGCTGAACACCTGTTCTGTGTCTTACGATTGTGTGCATAATTGCCCACTTGTCAACCATAAGACCAACAATATTTGAACGGTTTACTTCTACTCCGTCCTCGGAAATTACACTGTCCTCACGTCCAGCATTGATTGTTGTGAGGTCAGAGAATGTGAGAGTTGAAGAAGATGTTCTTAAACCCTGCCATGCTGGAATCTCACGATAGCCTTTCAGACGAACGAAATCTTCGTGATATGTTGTAGAGTACAGTTCTGTTTCCATTAAGCCGACAAAGTCGCTGATTACCTGAAATACAAATCTATCTTCAGGAATGAATTTGCCTGTTGTGGTGCTGTCCATAGAGAATAAGGTTGTCATATCTGTAAGAAGTGCTCTGTACTTTTTGAAAGTCTTGTATACAGAACGGAGACAACCATTATTGTTAGCAAGAAACTGTGCAACTGTCATAGATGAAGTGCCTGTCATGTTGCAATACTCCTGAACAAGATTTACAACATTTACATGACCTGCCGAATTTCCGGCATTTAATTTTTCAATGATATAGTTATTACGATTACTTGCTGACATGCGGGCGATGTGATACTTATTTGCATTTTCAGCGGAAAGCTGTACATAAGATTCAAATCGTTTAAGACCGCTTGCTGATTCAAAGGCTGTGTTCATCTGTGTGCCTGTAAGTGCAAACGGAATAGCCCACGAACTTGTACCACCTACTAACTGTTCTTTGACGACAGGTAAGTAAACTGTGTTAGAACCGATAGTTGTAGTACCGCTCTGGATAACGTCCCATGCCCTGTTAGCTCTGACTTCCGGCATTTCCGTGTTGATAATCTGTACGACAGCACCAAACTGTTCAGAGTTCTGAAAGAATACATCATTGTATTTGTCAGTCCATGATGAGTCGGTGTACAGCACATCAACATACTTTCCCGAAAGCGTGTTAAGAAACTGTTCTTTTTCTCCCCAGTCCCATGAACTAGCCTCTTGAATCACATCATCATACATCTGCTGTGAAATGACTGTTTTACCTTTTGCTTGGTCTGCAACTGCATTTAAGAATGCGTTAGCCTGTTCATTAGCCATAAATAACAACTCCTTTTATTGTTAACAATAATTTGCCTCATTGAATATGTGAAAAATAGAAAAGAGGATAACTCCCTTGTTATAGATTAGGAAAGAGGGTTGGAAAATGGCTTAAACAACCCTCTGTAGTAGTGAGGCTCTACTTTCCTTATTATTATTATAGCATATTATTTGAATTTTGTCAAGTTACAGATTAGTAACAAGTTACAAATGGTTACAAAACGGTAACAAAGAGCGATTATACAGAACGTAATATTCTATTGAAATATTACAGGTCGTTTTACC
>RHMF01001224.1_pt1 | contig 12034 bp, 15 predicted proteins | sample 5365151 | NCBI WGS metagenome assembly RHMF01 (sample SAMN10266501, study PRJNA497801) | feces metagenome | isolation source: feces | host: Bos taurus | place: China: Prairie of Fairy Mountain | collected 2017-08-14 | reverse complement strand
GCCTTGAACTATATGGGCTTTAAGGCTGGTCAGAAGTTGATCGGTACTAAGGTTGACTATGTGTTCCTCGGGGCTTGCACCAATGGCAGAATTGAGGATTTCAGAGCTTTCGCCTCGGTGGTAAACGGACTCAAGAAATCGCCCGATGTGGTGGCTTGGCTCGTGCCAGGCTCGTGGGCAGTAGACCAGCAGATTCGTGAGGAAGGGCTTGACAAGGTGCTTGAGGCAGCAGGCTTTGAGATCCGTCAGCCCGGATGCTCGGCTTGTCTGGCGATGAACGACGATAAGGTGCCGGCAGGTAAGTTGGCGGTATCATATCAACCTCAAACCGCAACTTTGAAGGTCGCCAGGGCCCTGGTTCCCGCACCATTCTCGCATCCCCCCTCACCGCCGCCGCAGCAGCTATTTCGGGTGTCATTACAGACCCCCGTGAGTTTTTCCCTCCTCTTGGGAGGAGGGATTAAGGGTGGAGGAGATAAAAACGGTCTAAACCAATAATAGATTAGGTATAAGAGTTTATTCACTCCACCCCTTGCCCCTCCTCTCGAGAGGAGGGGAGTATGGAGAAAAATAAAGAAAGATGAAACAGAAATTCAACGTTATTACATCTACTTGTGTGCCACTTCCGCTGGAGAATGTGGATACAGACCAGATTATCCCAGCCCGTTTCCTGAAAGCAACGACGAGGGATGAACGCTTCTTCGGCGACAACCTGTTTCGCGATTGGCGATACAATGCCGACGGAACACTGAATCAGGACTTTGTGCTGAACAATCCCACCTATAGCGGCTGTATCCTTGTGGCAGGCAAGAACTTCGGTTCGGGCTCTTCTCGAGAACATGCCGCCTGGGCTATTGCAGGCTACGGATTCCGAGTGGTGATCAGCAGTTTCTTTGCCGATATCCACAAGAACAATGAACTCAACAACTTTGTGCTTCCGGTGCAGGTGAGTGAGAGTTTCCTCGCTGAACTCTTCGCCAGTATTAAAGACGATCCGAAGACGCAGGTTAAGGTCGACTTGCCCCATCAGACGGTAACCAATCTCGCAACGAACCATCAAGAACGTTTCGATATCAATGGCTATAAGAAACACTGCTTGATGAACGGTCTCGACGATATAGACTTTCTGGTAGAGAATCAAGATAAAACACGCTTATGGGAACAGCAGAACAAATAGGCCAGTATCATCGGCTACAGCCGTTTGTCGAGATTATGGACTCGACGCTGCGCGATGGTGAGCAGACGAATGGTGTGAGTTTTCTTCCGCATGAGAAACTGATCATTGCCCGTATGCTTCTGCATGATCTCAATGTGGATCGTATAGAGGTGGCATCGGCGCGTGTTTCGGAAGGCGAGAAGGAGGCCGTGAGAATGATTTGCCGCTATGCCGAGAAGATCGACAAGCTCGAAAGGGTTGAGGTGCTTGGTTTTATAGATAACAATAAGAGTGTTGATTGGGTTGATGCCTGTGGCTGTCGTACGATCAACCTGTTGGCTAAAGGCTCTCTTCGACATTGTCAGGAACAGCTGCACAAGACTCCTGAAGAACATATCGATGATATCCGGCAGACGGTGCGTTATGCCCGTAGCAAAGGTATGTCGGTGAATCTCTATCTGGAAGACTGGTCGGATGGTATGAAGGAGTCGCCTTTCTACGTGTATCAGGTGATGGACGAGTTGTGTGACATCGGTATCCGTCGGTTTATGCTGCCCGATACGCTCGGCATCATGAATCCGCTTCAGTGTATTGAATATTTCCGCAAGATGATCAAGCGTTATCCCGATGCCCATTTCGATTTTCATGCCCACAACGACTACGATCTTGCTGTGTCGAACTCCTTAGCAGCCGCATTGAGCGGAGCAAAGGGACTGCATGTAACGGTGAACGGACTTGGAGAGCGATGTGGTAATGCGCCGCTGTCGAGTGTACAGGTGATTCTCAAGGACCAGTTCCATGCGAAGACCAATATCAATGAAGACAAGCTGAATGATATCTCCCGTCTGGTGGAGAGTTATAGCGGTATAGCTGTTGCTCCTAATCAACCCATCATCGGAGATAACGTCTTTACCCAGGTGGCTGGTGTTCATGCAGATGGTGATAAGAAAAACGGTCTCTATCAGAATGCATTGATGCCCGAGCGTTTCGGTCGCCGTCGTGAATATGCCTTAGGTAAGAATAGCGGTAAGGCTAATATCGCTAAGAACCTCGAGGAACTGGGACTGGAACTGACACCAGAACAGACTCGTCGTGTGACGCAGCGTATCACCGAATTAGGAGATAAAAAGGAAATAGTGACACAGGAGGATCTGCCTTTTATCGTCAGCGACGTGCTGAAGCATGATGCACCAGAAGATAAGGTGAAGTTGCTCAGTTATGTGGTCTCTACAGCATACGGTCTGAAGCCTGGTGCGAATATAAAAGTCGAGATCAACGGAAAGCAGTATGAGGCTAGTGCAACTGGCGATGGTCAGTATGATGCTTTCGTGAAAGCACTGCGCTATATTTACCGTAAGTATCTCGATCGGACGTTCCCCATTCTGCAGAACTATGCTGTCACTATTCCTCCGGGAGGCCGTACAGATGCCCTTGTGCAGACGGTGATTACCTGGAACGATAATGGACGTATCCTTCGTACCAGAGGTCTTGATGCCGACCAGACTGAGGCAGCCATCAAGGCAACCTTTAAAATGCTGAATATATTTGAAAACGATAAAACGAACGAGTTATGAAAATGAAAATTGCAATTCTTGCTGGCGATGGTATCGGACCAGAGGTGATGAAACAGAGTGTAGCAGTGCTTGATGCGATAGCAGACAAGTATGGACATGAGTTTGAATACGAGGAGGCCATCTGCGGCGCCCACGCTATAGAGGCGGTGGGAGACCCTTATCCCGACAGCACCCACGATGTGTGCATGCGTGCCGATGCCGTACTCTTCGCGGCTGTCGGTGACCTGAAATACGATAACGATCCTACGGCGAAGATTCGTCCTGAGACTGGTCTGCTGGCTATGCGAAAGAAACTTGGCCTTTATGCCAACGTGCGACCTGTAGTCACCTTCGACTGCTTGTTGCATAAGTCACCGTTGAAGGATGAACTCATCCGCGGGGCAGACTTTATCGTGCTGCGCGAACTGACTGGTGGCATGTATTTCGGTGAGAAGCATCAGGATGATAATATGGCATACGATACAGACATCTATACCCGTCCGGAGATTGAGCGTATTCTGAAACTTGGTTTTGAGATGGCTATGCAGCGCAATAAGCATCTGACGGTAGTGGATAAGGCCAATGTGCTGGCAAGTTCACGTCTGTGGCGTCAGATAGCTAAAGAGATGGAGCCCCAATATCCTGAGGTTCGTACCGACTATATGTTTATCGACAACGCCTCGATGCGTGTACTGACGGAGCCTCGTTTCTTCGATGTCATCGTTACGGAGAATACCTTCGGTGATATCCTGACCGATGAGACGTCGTGTATCACGGGTTCTATGGGCTTGCAACCCTCGTCATCTCTTGGTGAGCATACACCTCTGTTCGAGCCCGTTCATGGTTCATGGCCTCAGGCAGCAGGTAAGAACCTCGCGAATCCTTTGGCACAAATTCTTTCTGCAGCGATGTTGCTGGAGCATTTCGGACTGAACAAGGAAGGAGCGCTCGTTCGTGAAGCTGTCGATGCCTCGCTTAATGCTAATGTCCGTACACCTGAGATCCAAGTCGATGGTGGCGCTAAGTACGGCACACGTGAGGTAGGCGAGTGGATCGTTAATTATATTAAGCATGCGTAATATATTGGTATTGCTGTTTTTCCTGGTGGCTGTCTGTGCTGATGCGCAGACGCCTCAGGAATGGCGCGATTCTATCTCAACGCTGATTGAGGCCATACGGAAGAACCCTCAGAGTCTTGATCTTCGGTTGAAAAAGGCTGAGGCCAACATCAACCTGCAACAATGGGAGTATGCCCGTGATGAGTATAGCGATGTGTTGAAGCTTGATGATAAGAACCTCGCGGCGCTTTACTTCCGTGCGTTCTGTCACGTCCAACTACGTCATCTTGATTTGGCGAAAGCAGATTATCAGACCTTTCTCTCCATCAGTCCTCGCCATTTTGAGGCCAATATGGGTTTGGCACATGTCTATCAGAAGATGGGTCGAAAAGGTGATGCGATGGATCAGCTGAATCATGTCGTACAATTGTTTCCTGACAGTGCTGAGGCTTATGCAGGTCGTGCGGCCTTCGAGACCGATCAACAACAATACGATGTAGCCATTTACGATTGGAACGAAGCTATTCGTCTAAACCCCTCCGAGGCAGGATACTACGTTTCTAAAGCCGACGTCTACCTCCGGCAAGGTCGTCGTAAGGAAGCTCGTTCTGTTCTCGATGATGCCGTATCGCATGGTATCCATCGGGGTGCCCTACAAGAATGGTACGCCCGATGTAAGTAAGAGAGACGTCTGCCGCTTTTACCGAGGGAATCGGAGTTAAAACGACAGATAGGGGTTGTAACGGAGTTCTTCGGCGATGGTTGTCTTGGGACCGTGACCGCTGTAGATGGTGGTTTCTGCAGGGAGCTTAGCTACTACATCATGAAGGCTTGCCATCAGGTCGTTGTAATTGCCACGATCGAAGTCGGTGCGACCTATACTCATTTTAAATAGTGTGTCGCCAGAGAAGGCTACGTGCTCCTTTTCGCAATAGAAAATGACACCACCTGGTGTGTGACCAGGGGTTTTGAGTATCTCCAGCTGATGGTTGCCGAATCTGATGATTTCATCGTCTTCAAAATAGTGGCCAACAGGCGGGAACTTACGTTTTAACTCTACACCGACGATAGATTTGAACTGACCAGGCAAATCTGTTATCAGGAAATCGTCTTCTGCAGCAATCTCTACTTTTAATCCGTAAGCCTCGTCGATGGTGTCGATACCGTAGTTGTGGTCGAAATGTCCATGTGTAGCCAATAGGTGGACGGGCTTCAGATGGTTATTGCTGATGTAGTTGAGGATGGCAGCACGCTCTTCCTCGTAATAGGCGCCACAGTCAATAATAACACATTCGTTGGTTTCGTCGCTCACCACATAGGTGTTCTCAGAAAGCAGGTTGCATACAAAAGTCTTGATATTCAGCATAATCGACTATAGGGGTAGATATATAATATGTTTCTCCTTGAACCATTCTTCATTAAAGAACTGGCTGATTTCCGTCAACTCCACAATCTTGTGAAAAGGCTTAGTCTCAGTTTGCAGGTCGCCGCCTTTCAGACAGATGATACCATTAGGAAGCGCATTATGCTGGTTGGTGGAGATGTTCTTACGCACAATCTTTACCAAGTCGGGTAGGGGCATCACAGCACGACTGACCACGAAATCGTATTTGCCTTTTTCTTCCTCACCCCGCAAATGTTCTGGATGACAGTTCGTTAGTCCGATGGCTTGGCTTACTTCTTGAGCTACTCGGATTTTCTTGCCTGTACCATCGATGAGCTTGAACTGGCATTCTGGAAACAGAATTGCTAGGGGAATACCGGGAAAACCGCCACCCGTACCGAAGTCTAGAATCATAGTGCCGGGTTGAAAACGGATGGTCTTGGCAATAGCCAGCGAATGCAGCACATGGTGCTCGTAAAGGTTGTCTATATCTTTCCGTGAGATAACATTAATCTTGGCATTCCATTCGCGATATAATGCATCAAGGGCATCAAACTGCCGATTCTGTTTCTCCGATAGTTCTGGAAAGTATTTACGGATGATATCTGCAGCCATGATTAATAGGTGAATGAGTTTTTCAGTAAATCCTTGATGTCACTGAAAGGAATGATCAGCTCTGTGGAACCAACATTGTAGGGCGCTATCTCGTAAGGGTTATATACGAAGGTAATGGTCTCCTCGCCAAGAATGAAGTTCTCGGAAGGGAACATGTCCATAGAGTAAAGATATCCTTTGTCGCGCAGCGCACTCATGGTGCTGCAACCGGTTTTTTCCCTTAAAGCTTTCAACAAGATTTCTTTCAGCGGCTGTTCGTAGCCTGGTGCGAAGATGTCTGCCAGCGTCAGTTGGCGCCCAGTCTTAGCCTCAAAATTCATGGTGAGCAGCTGATTGATGCCGTGTGCACCACCTTCGTAATAGTCGACGGTTGCCAAATACACGTATGTTCCCTTGCTTCCTTTTTGAGTGGAACAGGTAATCACATAGTGATACTGATACCAAGAACGTTTGGTCGTATCAGCACGATCCTCATTATAGAGAGGCAGCATTGTCTTCAGGTATGAATCCGTATATTTGTTGGCGAAGGCTTCTGCCGCTAATTGCATGGTCTCTTCTTCCTCATCAAGCAAGCGTTTCATCACCGTTGCGTTGATGACCTCTCCTCGGTGACCATTGCTTTTTGTGGCTTCTTCCATTTGGATGTGTACCATACAGGTAGGCGACAACTCTTCGTTCGAAAGTACAACGGTCTTATCGGCAGTAACCGTCTCAAATTCGATGTCGTTCTCGTCACTGTCTCTGCAACCTGTCAGCAGGAGTATTGAGCACAAAAAAAGGAAAAAAGTCTTCTTAATCATCATTTTATTGTAGAATTTATCGGCAAAATTACACTTAAATTACCAAAACAGCAAATTTCTCCTCAGAAAATATTAATTTTGCACCCAAATTTTAAAGAAATGAAACAAAGAACGCTCAAGGCAGCCCTTTTTGATTTGGATGGTGTGGTTTTTGATACGGAACCGCAGTATACTGTTTTCTGGGGTGGGATTTGCCGGCAATACCATCCGGAGCATCCTGGGCTGGAGCATGAAATTAAGGGTCAGACACTGACGCAGATCTATGATCGTTGGTTTAGTGGTGACCTTGAGGGGGAACAGGCCTCGATTACCGAACGACTTGATGCCTATGAGCAGAGTATGACCTACGATTTTATCTCTGGTTTCGAGTCTTTGATAGCAGAACTACGTGGAAAAGGTGTGCTGACAGCAGTTGTTACCAGTTCTAACATACCCAAGATGGAAAGTGTGTATCGCTATCAGCCTGTGTTCAAGCAACTCTTTGATGTGATTCTGACTTCTGAGGATTTTGAACGTAGTAAACCTGATCCTGACTGCTATCAGAAAGCGGCAGAGCGTCTCGGTGTTCAGGCAGATGAGTGTATCGTATTCGAGGATAGTTTTAATGGACTTCGCGCTGGTAAGGCTGCTCAGATGACTGTCGTCGGATTGGCTACCACCAATCCTTTCGAGGCTATTGAGCCACTCTCTGATATGCAGATTACCGATTATCAGGATATGGACTATGCCACACTTGTTTCATTACTTCGTATAAACGGATAATTCTTCATGAACTCGCAAAATACACCTGTACATATCCGCCTGTGGCATCGTGATTTCTGGCTGATGGCCATAGCAAATCTGCTGCTGACGATGTCGGTCTATATGCTTGTTCCGACATTGCCTCACTGGCTGACAGAAATACATGGACTTACTGCCGTTGAGACAGGTGTTGCAATGGGCGCTTTTGGCTTTGGACTGTTCGGATTTGGGGCCTTTGCTTCATTTTTGGTGCAGCGTTATCGCCGGAATCAGGTATGTGTGTGGGCGGCGCTATCGATGGCTGCTATGATTGGTATTCTCTATTATGTGGATATCAAGTTGTGCCAGTTTATGGAGTTCTGGTTCGTTTTATTGGAGCGTTTCCTTTTTGGAGCCTTCTTTGGCTTGGCTCAGATGGTACTTACAAGTACGTTGATCATCGATACGTGTGAGAGTTATCAGCGTACGGAGGCTAATTATTCTGCTTCATGGTTTGGCCGATTTGCACTTTCCTTAGGTCCTTTAGCAGGACTCTTGTTACAGGAGTTTGATGGTTTTGATTTGGTGTTAATTGCTGCCGGTGGTGTGGCTGTGTTGGGGGCTGTTTTAATACTGTTGGTCAGTTTTCCTTTCCGTATACCCGAAGATCATATTCCGATGGTATGCCTGGATCGATTCTTCCTGCCTCATGGATTCCCGCTTTTTGCTAACCTGCAGCTGGTGACGCTGGCGATGGGATTGCTCTTGTCTTTGTCGCTGTCAGAGTTGTTCTTTGCGATGATGATGGCGGGCTTCTTGCTGGCTATAATTGCTCAGCGTTTTGTGTTCCGCGATGCAGAAGTGAAGAGTGAGGTCGTTACAGGTTTGATACTGATGGGTGCTGCGCTGTTGATGCTGTTGACGCGTACTCAGCAAATTGTGTGGTATGCGGCACCAGTGTTCATTGGTTTTGGCTTAGGAGTCATAGGCTCTCGGTTCCTGCTTTTCTTTATCAAACTGAGCCGGCATTGTCAGCGTGGTACGTCACAGAGCACATTCTTACTCGGGTGGGAGAGCGGTATCGCTTGGGGACTAGGTATCGGACTAATATTCTTCCGTGGCGACAGGCATTATACGCTGTTGGCATCACTATTGCTTGTCATACTGGCCCTGGTGTTTTATCACTTTACGCACAATTGGTTCGTTAAGAACAAAAACAGATAGTCGTTTATAGTTAGTATAATAATTAAGGTGTATGAACGCTTTTAAAAAGAAGAAAAGATGGCACTGCCTGTCAGGACAAGAACCCACAGAGATGGATAAGACCATCATGTATTGGGAAAACAAGGGCAAACTTGTTCCTACGCGAGAGTTGATTAAGACCCCTGAGCAGATAGAGGGTATTCGCAGGGCAGGTGTCGTCAATACGGGTGTACTGGATGAGGTCGCCAAACAGATACACGCTGGGATGAACACATTGGAGATAGATGCCATCTGTCGCCAATATTGTGAAGAGCATCATGCAATACCTGCCTGTCTGGATTATGAGGGATTCCCCATGTCGGTATGTACCTCCATCAATGAGGTAGTTTGTCATGGTATTCCTAAGGAAGAAGATGTGCTTGAAGAAGGAGACATTATCAACGTCGACTTCACGACGATTCTGGATGGCTACTATGCTGATGCCTCTCGTATGTTTATTATTGGCAAGACGTCGCCAGAGAAGGAACAGTTGGTAAGGGTAGCTAAAGAATGTCTTGAGATTGGTATGGAAGCCGCTAAACCTTACGGATTTGTTGGCGATATCGGCCATGCAATCGAAAAGCATTGTAAGAAGTATGGTTATGGCATCGTACGTGATTTGGCGGGTCATGGTGTTGGCCTGAAATTCCATGAGGAGCCTGATGTGAACCACTATGGTCATCGTGGAACGGGGATGCTGCTTGTGCCTGGTATGGTGTTTACCATCGAGCCGATGATCAACATGGGTACATGGCGTGTATTTATCGATGCCGATGATCCGTATGGTTGGGAAGTGATAACAGAAGATGAGAAACCAAGTGCTCAGTGGGAGCATACGCTCGTTATGACTGAGCATGGGGTAGAGGTGTTGACTTATTAGTTTACAGTTTACAGATGATTACTCAGAAGGGTGATATATATATATTAGGTATAGAGTCGAGCTGTGACGATACATCGGCAGCCGTATTGAAGAACGGTGTGCTGTTGTCGAATGTTACAGCTTCGCAGGCTGTTCATGAAGCCTATGGGGGTGTCGTTCCTGAGTTGGCATCACGTGCCCACCAGCAGAATGTGGTACCTGTAGTTGATCAGGCCATCAAACGTGCTGGTATCACAAAAGAACAACTGACGGCTGTCGCTTTTACACGTGGTCCGGGTTTAATGGGCTCGCTGCTCGTCGGTGTTAGTTTTGCCAAGGGGTTTGCTCGTTCGTTGGGTATTCCCTTGATAGATGTGAATCATCTGCAAGGTCATGTGATGGCCCATTTTATACGGGAATCGGAAGAAGACCAGCACCAACCACCGCTGCCTTTCCTTTGTCTGCTCGTCAGTGGTGGTAATTCCCAGATTGTGAAGGTTAACGCCTACAACGATATGGAGGTGCTTGGCCAGACGATCGACGATGCTGCGGGTGAAGCCATTGACAAATGTTCGAAAGTGATGGGATTAGGCTATCCTGGTGGACCAATCATTGACCGTCTGGCGCGTCAGGGTAATCCAAAAGCTTTCCATTTCGCTGAGCCAAACATCCCTAATCTCGACTATAGCTTTTCCGGTCTGAAAACTTCATTTCTGTATTCAATGCAGAAATGGGTGGCAGAAGATCCTGATTTTATAGAGCATCACAAAGAAGATATCGCAGCTTCATTGGAATGGACAATTGTGGATATTCTCATGAAGAAACTGAAAAAGGCAGTAAAACAGACTGGTATCAAACACGTGGCGGTAGCAGGCGGAGTAAGTGCTAACAATGGTCTCCGTAATGCTTTTTATGATGCCGAAAAGCGCTACGGGTGGACTATTTATATCCCCAAATTCAGTTATACTACGGATAATGCTGCGATGATAGGTATTGTGGGGTATTACAAGTATTTGGATGGGGAGTTCTGCGCTATAGATGCTCCCGCTTTCTCTAAGGTGACATTTAAATAGATTATTGATATGGATTTTGAAAGTAAGATTATTAGTCGAGAGGTTAGTGAAATACTCTGGGAAACGGAGAAGACCGTAGGTACTGCCGAGAGTTGTACGGGTGGACGCATTGCCGAAGCTATCATATCGGTGCCAGGCGCATCGAAGTATTTTAAGGGTGGTATCATCTGCTATGTCAATGAGATTAAGGAGAACCTCTTGGGTGTGGACCCTCATGTGCTGGAGGAGAAAACTGCTGTGTGTGAGGAAGTTGCAGTGGCAATGGTGAAAGGCGCCTGCAAGACGCTGAATACCGATTATGCCATTTCGGCCACTGGTGTTGCTGGTCCTTCTGGTGGTACGAAGGAGATTCCGGTAGGTACCATCTGGCTTGCTTGTGGAAGTCTTAATCGGGTTGTCACTCTGAAGGTAGAAGAAGATCATGGACGCGATATCAATCTTGCTATTGCTACCAATAAGGCTATGGAGCTGTTTTTGAACTTCTTGAAGGAAGAAAACGAGCCTCGTCCCGTTTGGGAAGGTTAAAAAACTTTAATTCTTTCTTTTTCTAAACTTGCAATGAATTGAATCTCAATTAAAATATGTACCTTTGCACGCTGTTTGGAATAAGTAAGTGTAAATCACAAGTAAAAAGGTAGATAGAAATGTCTAAGATTTGTCAAATTACAGGAAAGAAGGCACAGATAGGTTGCAATGTGTCTCACTCAAAGCACCGCACGAAGAGAAGCTTTGATGTCAATCTTTTCAGCAAGAAGTTCTTCTACGTGGAGGAGGATTGCTGGATTCAGCTGAAGATTAGTGCAGCTGGTCTTCGTATGATTAATAAAGTAGGTCTTGACGCTGCCTTGAAGCAAGCTGTTGCTAAAGGTTTTGTGGATTGGAAAGACATTAAAGTGATAGGAGATTAAGAAAGATGGCAAGCAAGAAAGCAAAAGGTAATCGCGTTCAGGTGATTCTGGAGTGCACTGAGCATAAGAATAGTGGTATGCCCGGTACCAGCCGCTACGTGACTACTAAGAACCGCAAGAATACGCCTGAGCGTATGGAACTGATGAAGTATAACCCCATCCTGAAGAAGATGACTCTTCACAAGGAGATTAAATAATACGACTGAAGTATGGCAAAGAAAACCGTCGCTACCCTCCACGAAGGCTCAAAGGATGGTCGCGCTTACACAAAGGTAATCAAGATGGTTAAGAGCCCCAAGACTGGTGCTTACATTTTTGATGAGCAGATGGTTCCTAACGAGGCCGTTAAGGACTTCTTCAAGAATTAATCTAATTTTACATAAAAAAGAGAGGCTGCAAGTTAAATTGCGGCCTCTTTTTTTGTTATGTCGTGGATTTTAATTAACTTTGCACGCGTTATATATAGCATTATGGGTATTTTTGGTTTTTTCAATAAGGAAAAGAAAGAAACTTTAGACAAAGGTCTGGAGAAAACGAAGACCAGCGTATTTGACAAACTGACCCGTGCTGTGGCTGGTAAGTCAAAGGTTGATGATGATGTGCTGGATAATCTAGAAGAAGTGTTGATTACCAGTGACGTGGGTGTAGATACCACGTTGAAGATTA
>RHMF01001134.1_pt1 | contig 12038 bp, 8 predicted proteins | sample 5365151 | NCBI WGS metagenome assembly RHMF01 (sample SAMN10266501, study PRJNA497801) | feces metagenome | isolation source: feces | host: Bos taurus | place: China: Prairie of Fairy Mountain | collected 2017-08-14 | reverse complement strand
CAGGACCTGTCCAAGAACCTCTGATCTTGTTTGCTGCGTCAGAGTCGTCGATGAGATCCCACTCAACCTTCAATGTGAGTACCTGTCTGCCATCCACTGTCTTAGGATTCTCAAGGCTCTTTACATTGATGCTTCCTCTTACTGCCGGAGCATGCTCGTCGAGATTGAGCCAATGCTTCTCGAGATAGTGGAAGTACCATACACCTCTATATCCGTCTGAAGACCATGTAAATCCTCTACGAGAGTTACAGAAGTCATATCCATCCATGAAATAGTAGTTTGAACTCTGGGCAGGATCGAAGATATCGTCGTAAGGACGTCCCATCTTGCTCACACAAAGCTGATAGTCATAATCTGTGATTGCAAGGTCTGGCTGAATCTTATATACATCCTCCTTACCAACGACAGGGGCAGGATTTCCGTCTGCATCAAGTCCGAGTACGAATTCGAAGATCATCGCATCTCCATCCGGACAATAAACCTCGATTCTCTCATCCCAAGGAAGTTTCTTCTCCTCCTCATTGAAGTCACGAGGCTGGAGGCTGAGTCGCCATACATCTGCGATTGGAAGCGGCTCCATAGCAGTTGTCTGAAGCTGCTCAACGAATGCGAGAGTACCCGACTCGATCTTAGACATATCGCAGTCTACATCGTCCTCGAGTGTTGAAAGAACTACTCTATCATCGTCAGTCGAAAGGTCTGAGAATGCGATCTTGCCTGACCAAGTTCCCTTGACTCTTCTTGAAGCTGCGGTCTTGAAGTCATAAACGAGAGTATAGATACCTGTCTCCTCATTGAGATCAACATCCATAGTACCCGAAGTCACATAGTCGATTGTACTTGCAAGGTTGCTGTCGATCTGGTATACATATGAACCGAAGGCGTATGATGATCCGCCTGATGAAGTCATTGTAAGTCCATAGAGGATGGAGAACTCGGTCGCGTCGAAAGTACCCTTTACAGTATATCTTCCCTCATCGAGTTCCGGTAGTTCATCTCCTGAGATAAGATCAGCAAAGAGGTTGATTGTAAGGAGAATACCAGGTCTGTCATAAGTTGACTCGTCGAAGTTCTCTGTGTAAAGTGTAAGCACGTAGTTGGCTGTGCCATAACCATAGAGGTTTCCGTAATAGAGGCCCACGAGGTTAGGGAAAGGCATATCCACGATATCGTCGTTGACCGTCACCATTGTAGGAGCGACAGCGTTGTAGTCAGCGAAATCAAGATCACCGTAGAATGAATAAGCGACTGCCTGCTCCACACCGTCCTTTGCGATGACGAAGTCCTCTGTAACGATGTCATATCCTCCATCAGGGGTTCTTACGATATCGATGGAACCTGATCTGATTTCATATCGGCTCTGAGTATGTCCCTCAAGACGCACTACGTACGAAGTCGACGGGATGATCGAAGGCTCGCCGGCCTTGGTCTCTGTAAGCGAATATCTTCCTGAAGGGATATCGAATGACTCACCTCTTCTGAGAAGCGGCGTATTGAGTTCAAGAACGAGCATATCTCCCTGCGAATCAAGATAAGGTGCTCCGAAACCGTCACGGTAGCACGCTGCATCGCTGAGCACGAGATAGAAGACACCGGAGTTTGTCCTGTACTTGTCAGTATAATAAATGCCGAAACCCTGGTCATTGAGTTCAGTTGAACCCTGGTTCAGGATAACGGCAGAAGGGACATTCTCTTCGGGTGCTGCGGCCTCTTCCTTGCAGCCAAGGGCCGAAAGGAGAGCGAAAGCTGTACAAAAAAGTATATTTGCGAATCTTTTCATCTTCATGATCTTTATTTACGTTGTAATAGCACAACTTGACAAATATAACATTTATATTGCAAAAAACAGCAATTTATCATGAGAAATAAAGACAATTTCAGGTACTCTCCACTATTTATCCATCAGACGGAGATTATGAAGGCCGCAGTCAGTATGGACAGAAGGAAGATCCGCAGCGGATACTCGTAGAGTATGAAGCCCCTTTCCCTGATGCGGAAGATCCTTGCGAAAAGCCCTGACAGGAATTGCCTTGAGCATCATATCAAGTTCCTTTTCAAACCTGTTGTAACCCCTGAGCACAACCTGATGTATTCCTTCAGAAAGGTAAACCAGAACCTTCTCATTTCTGGACTTTGTCCCGTATGGGTTCAGATGCTTCATGATGCTTCTGCCATCAAGGACGAACTCGACTCCATTTCCGGAGCAGATCTGGAATTCGGCATAACCAGGAGATGTCACATTCAATTCTCTGACAAGCAAATACGAGCCAGGACCGGTCATCCTGAAACTCACATCATCTTTATCGGAAACACTCATGGCCGAGAGTTCATCAGAAGTATGGACCTTCCACTGGAGCGGGCCTGTGAAAGTTGAGCCGCGAAGCCTTGAATGAAAGGTCTTCCCCATCTCGAACTCAGCCTCCGGAAGTTCAGCCGGAGCATCTGCATCCAATGTAAGTTCCGATATGTTTCCATCGATTTCAAGAGCGACTTTCCTGCCTGCTTCCTCCTCCGTATAGACAAGACATGAAGGCTTGTCATAAGTCCAGGTGTACGCCACGGTACTCTTATAGTTCGAGTAATAGTCAAAGCAGGAATAACTGTAATCCGCCGAGCCCGAAGAAGGCCTGATTTCCTTATCGAATTCCAGACATATAACCTTTATGTCCATAGGGTCTGAATACATGGTCTCATCAAGAGCAACCTCCACATTATCAGCGACTTTCTTTGCCTTGACGCCTTGCGTATGAACCTTCTTGAGACGGTAGCCGTCCAAAGGGAGCACTGCCTTTCCATCCTCCGGACATGAACCACTGAGAATCATATACAGAAGGCGACCTTTTCTTGTCACAGCGCCCCAGGTGAAGTCCTGTCGGAACGGCGAGGCCTCTGTGTCATAAACGGCGTAAGAATGAGCATCAAGCCACTTTCCTATAGACAGAAGGACATCCTTTTCAAAAGGCACGACAGCGCCCTTAGAATCCGGGCCTATATTAAGAAGATAGTTACCTCCGTGTGAAACCACATTTATCAGGCTTCTCAACTTCTCAGCCGCCTTATCATCGACCCTTCCCCTCTCCTGCCAACTTCTCCAGCCCCAGGTCTCGTTGAACATAGAGGCAGCGCTCTGCCAAGGGGTCTGAAGTGAGCCATCAGGGTAGAAATTATCAGGCATCACGGCAAAATCATACATATCGTTTCCAAGTCTTCCGCTGACCATACAGTCAGGCTGAAGAGTCTTTACAAGGTCATAAAGTTCCTTGCTCTGCTGAGGAGTCAGCGCTCCCATATCGAACCAGAGTTCGGAGATCTTTCCATACTTTGTGACAAGTTCGGTGACCTGGTCCTTGTTCAGTTGATGATGCTGTGGAGTCACAGGATCCGCATTATGGCTGGATATAGGATATGCATGAGGGAAGTTCCAGTCTATCAATGAGAAATAGAGTCCGAACTTAAGTCCGGCGGAGTCGCAGGCCTTGGCAAGTTCACCCACATAATCCCTACCTGAAGGAGTCATCTCCACGCTGTCATAACCTGTAGTCGCAGTATCGAACATACAGAATCCATCGTGATGTTTCGATGTGAACACGATGGAGCGCATTCCTGCCTTCTTGGCAAGCGAGGCAATCTCATCGGCATTGAAAGAAACCGGATCGAATTCATAGGCTGCCGCCGCATACCAGTCGCCGAAGATTCCACCGTGAGACTGAATCTGCTCACTATATCCGCTTGTGACAGGCTTTCCGTCCCATACACCTCCATACCAGGAATAGAGGCCGAAGTGTATGAACATGGAATATTTGTCTGAATGCCACCTGTCAAATGAAGCATTGTCAAGGTTCATCGCAGACAGCGGGAAGGTCAGGCAGAAGATTGCCAGCAGGAGAGAAGATATGTGTTTCATAAATAATCCAAATACACACAAAGATAAATAAAACCACCAATAATTATTATATTTGCATGATTTAAGTATATACAAAGTATATAAATTACAAAAGCATATGAAAGGAAAGATCATTTCTATCACTGCACTCATCGCAGTTATTGCAGTGGCTGCCATTATCTACGGCAAATTCTTCTTCGTCTTCGGAGAAGGCGTGAAGGCAGGAGAACTCAATTTCGTCGTACATAAGGGCTATGTCTTCAAGACATATGAGGGCAGAGTCATTCAGGCTGGCTTCGGCAAGGGCAAGGGTGTCAACGCCGGCGCTATCCAGTCATATGAATTCGATTTCTCCATCACAGACAAGGCGATTGCCGACTCGCTTATGCGCTGCGGAGGCAAGACAGTAGAGCTCAGATACAAGGAGTATCTCGGAACCCTGCCTTGGAGAGGAAAACAGAAATACATAGTTGACGGCATCGTTTCAGTAAGAGAGTAAAAAGAAAAATATATGAAAAGATTCACTTTGATCCTGGGCACACTGTGCCTGGGATTATCATTGTCAGCTCAGAGCGGCGTGATCAAGACAAGACCGGCAAACGACCCTGCCGGCAAGATTCTCACTATGGAGGAGACAACCCTTTCTCGTGAACTCAGCCCGGCAAACCTCTACTGCAGTTGGGTTGACGCAGGCTCCTTCATAATGCACAAGGATGGCAAATGGCAGTCATACAGCATCGCTGACGGCAGCATAAAGGACTATAAGGCTGCGCAGAAGGAGTCAAGAGCGAAGGCTGGAGACAAGATTCCAGCAGACGCTGCGAACTTCAACTACAGCAGCAAAGGCGAGGCGGCATTCACCAGCGGCCAGAGCCTTTATCTCTGTGATAATGAGGGCAATGTAAAGCCTATAGCAGTAAGCACAGACAAGGAAATCACATACGGTCAGTACGCTAGCCGTAATGAGTTCGGCATCGACGGAGGTATCTTCTGGGCTCCAAAGGGCAGCAAGGTAGCATTCTACCGCAAGGACGAGAGCAAGGTAAGCACCTTCCCTCTTCTTGACATCACCACAAGAACAGGAAGCCTCAAGGAAACAAAGTATCCTATGGCCGGTATGGACTCGGAGAATGTAGGGCTCGGCATCTATGACCTTGCATCAGGCGAGACTGTATATATCAAGGCTGAGGACTTCGGTCGTGAGCAGTATCTCACCAACATCAGTTGGACTCCGAATGACGACTTCGTGCTCGTCCAGGTCCTTGACAGAAACCAGAAGAACTGCCACCTCAATGTCTATGACGCTTCTACCGGAGATTTCGTGAAGACTCTCCTCACAGAGAGCGACGAGCAGTATGTTGAGCCGCTTGACCCGGTATGGTTCATCGAGGGCAGCGACAACCTGTTCCTCTACAGGACCGCAAACCGCGACGGATACCGCAACCTCTATCTTTGTGACATGAACGGCGGCATCACAAGGCTCACAGCGACTGACGCTGACGTAGCATACGTTGCCAACGACGGAAAGTATGTATACTACACTTCTGCGGAGGTTTCTCCTGTGGAGAAGCACCTCTTCCGCATAGGTATCAAGGTAGGTAAGGCAGCGGCGGTAAAAGGCATTGCTGCAGTGAAGGCAGGCAAGACCGAAAGACTTACCACCGAGACCGGCTGGCATGACATCGCCATGAGCCCGGATTGTTCACATTTCATCGACTCATGGAGCAACCTTACAAGTCCAAGGGTGATTGACCTCTGCACAGCGGACGGCAAGACTACGAAGAACCTCCTCACAGCGGCAGACCCAACCGCAGCATATGCATACAGCGAGATTTCCCTCGGCAGCGTGAAGAGCGCAGACGGCCTTTATGACAATTACTACAGACTCATCAAGCCTCTGAACTTCGACCCTTCAAAGAAATATCCTCTCATCGTCTATGTATATGGCGGTCCACACTCTCAGATGGTCAAGGACACATATATGGCGGAACTCCGCAGATGGGAAATGAACATGGCGCAGAAGGGCTATATCGTGTATGTGCAGGACAACAGAGGTACGCAGAACAGAGGCCTTGAGTTCGAGCAGGCCATCCACGGACAGTGCGGCCAGGCAGAGATGGCGGACCAAATGGTAGGCGTACGAATGATGATGGAGCAGCCATATGTAGATACAGAAAGAGTAGGTGTTCATGGCTGGAGTTATGGTGGATTCATGACTATCTCATTGATTACCAACTACCCTGAAGTATTCAAGGTTGGAGTTGCCGGAGGTCCTGTGATCGACTGGAAATGGTATGAGGTAATGTATGGCGAGCGCTATATGGACCACCCTGACAGAAATCCTGAGGGCTACGCGAAGACCAGTCTCATCAACAAGGCCAAGGATCTCAAGGGCAGACTTCTCATCTGCCAGGGCGCTATCGACCCTGTGGTTCTTTGGGAGCACAGCCTCAGTTTCGTAAGAGAGTGCGTGAAGAACAATGTCCAGGTAGACTACTTCCCTTACCCTTGCCACGAGCATAATGTGAGCGGAAAGGACAGAGTGCACCTCAACGAGAAGATGACAAGATATTTTGAGGACTACCTCTAAAAACGTCACTAGGGTTACCTTTAAACGGGTCATCCAATAAAGGATAGAAATCATGGAAAGATTCAGAATAGGAATAATTGGAGCAGGACACATTGCCGAAAAGATGGCGTGGACCCTGACTCAGATGCCGGAGACAGAGCCATATGCAGTTGCTTCACGCAGCCTTGAAAAGGCTCAGGCTTTCGGACAGAAATATGGTTTTGCCAAGGCCTATGGAAGTTATGAGGAACTTCTTGACGACCCAAATGTAGAACTCGTATATGTTGCGACTCCCCACTCACACCACCACGCACACGTGCGCATGTGCCTTGAGAAGGGCAAGGCAGTACTCTGCGAAAAGGCCTTCATGCTCAACAGGGCACAGGCTGAAGATGTGATCAATCTCGCAAAGGAGAAGAACGTCTTCCTTGCAGAGGCTATATGGACAAGATATGAGCCTGCAAGACAGATACTTGACGAGATCATTGCCAGCGGCGAGATAGGAACTCCGACCTTCCTGAAGGCAAGCCTCAGTTACCCTGTCGAGGACAAGGAGAGAGTACGTAAACCGGAACTTGGAGGCGGTGCTTTGCTCGACCTCGGCGTATACTGCATCAATTTCGCACTTATGAACTTCGGCAGCGAGATTGAAAAGATCAACTCTACCTGCAGAAAGAATGCAGAGGGTGTGGATGTCCAGGAAACATTTACATTCCAGTACAAGGACGGCAGGACAGCGATGCTCGCAGCATCGGTTCTCTGCGCAGACGACCGTCAGGGCATAGTTAGCGGCGACAAGGGCTATGTGATTGCAGACAACATCAACAATCCTCTCAGATTCGACATATACCGCAGAGGTGCTGAACTGGTAAGAAGCGTGCAGGTACCTCAGCAGATCACAGGCTTCGAGTATCAGGTGAGATCCTGCATAGAGGCGATAAGGGCAGGAAAGATCGAGCCTGACGCAATGCCACATTCTGAGATCCTGAAGGTACTTGAGATAATGGACGGCCTCAGAAAGGAATGGGGCGTCGAATTCCCCAACGAAATGAACTTTTAACAGAAGAGACACGAAAAGATGAAATCGATCAAGGAAATATACAAGATAGGAAAAGGCCCGTCAAGCAGTCACACGATGGGTCCATATAAGGCGGTGACATCCTATATGGAAAACCATCCTGAGGCTGATCTCCTGCATGTAACCCTATATGGTTCACTGGCGGCCACAGGCAAGGGACATCTTACAGACGAAGCCATTATGGATGCATTCGCATCGTGGCACTGCAGTGCAAGAGACACTGCCGAAAGCAAGGAAAGGCTCAAGAGAAATGTCACGATAGAATGGAAACCTAAAGACATCCTTCCCGTACATCCCAACGGTATGAAAATCGCTGCCATCAATCATGATGGCGATCTGTATGACAAGTGGACATACTACAGCATCGGAGGCGGCGACATCATCTGTATGGAAAATCCTATAGAGAAAGAGGGTGACGAAAGTATCTATCCCCTTACCACAATGACTGACATCCTCAATTGGTGCAACAAGACAGGAAAGTCATTTTGGGAATACGTGGAAGAGCATGAGTCCCCTGCTATCTGGGACCACCTCACTGAAGTGTGGAAGGTGATGAAGGAGGCAGTCGAGAGAGGTATCGAGGCAGAGGGAGTGCTCCCTGGCCCGCTCAACCTCCGCAGAAAGGCCCTCAGTTACCACGTAAGAGCCTTCGGACAGGGCGACACATTCAAGACCAGAGGACTTGTTTTCGCATATGCCCTTGCTGTCAGCGAGGAGAATGCTGCCGGCGGCACTATCGTGACGGCTCCTACCTGCGGTTCTTGCGGTGTAGTGCCAAGCGTACTTTATCATATGCAGACAAGATATAAGTTCAGCGACACACGCATCATCAGGGCACTTGCTACCTGCGGTCTGATCGGCAGCGTCGTGAAATGCAACGCATCAGTATCTGGAGCAGAGGTAGGATGTCAGGGTGAGGTCGGAGTTGCCTGTGCAATGGCGGCTGCGGCAGTGGCTCAGCTTATGGGCGGCAGTCCTTCACAGATAGAGTATGCTGCGGAAATGGGCCTCGAGCACCATCTTGGACTTACCTGCGACCCTGTTTGCGGCCTTGTGCAGATTCCTTGTATCGAGCGTAACGCTTATGCTGCAGCACGTGCTGTGGATGCAGGTATCTACGCGCTCTACACTGATGGACAGCACCGAGTATCCTTCGACCAGGTCACAAGGGTGATGAAGGAGACAGGACACGACCTTCCATCCCTCTACAAGGAAACAAGTGAGGGAGGTCTTGCCAAAGGTTGGGAGTAAGATTACTGACGGCCTCTGCGGAAGAAGAAGGACTTCTGTTCCTTCTTGCGCTTGATGTCGCGTTCCACAAAGACTTTTTCAAGATTTTTAGGATCCAGTCCGGTATAATACATTACAGATGATGTGGTCATCGGAGTAGGAGTAAAGTCCTGGACCTGATCCATATACAAGCCTTGAAGTGCAGGGGTTCTCGCGAGCCTCTGCATTTCTTTCATACCGCAGCCTGGATGGCCAGAGATGAAATACGGCACAAGTTCGCATTTCCTTCCACTGCTTCTTACAATATTGTCGAACTCGATACGAAGACGCTCGAAAAGTTTGAAGGAAGGTTTGGCCATAAGTTTGAGAACCGAGTCCTCGGTATGCTCAGGAGCCACCTTCAAACGACCGGAAGTATGCTCAAGAATGAGTTCCTTGAGATATGGATATGAAGTCTCATCAACAAATCCCTTTTCATCAAGGAAGAGGTCATATCTGATCCCGCTGCCTATATATGCGTGTCTGATGCCTTTCACAGCAGCAATACGTTCATAGAGTTTGAGCAGTCTCTCGTGCGAACGGTCCATGTTCTTGCAAGGTGACGGGAAGAGGCAGGATTTACGACGGCACTTGCCGCAGAGTTCAGGATTCTTGCCCCTCATTCCATACATATTTGCTGTCGGCGCACCTACATCGGAAATATTTCCTGCAAAGCCAGGAAGGCCGTTGAGGTTCTTGATTTCCTTGATGATGGACTCCTCGCTTCGCGACTGTATGAACTTGCCCTGATGGGCTGCGATGGTACAGAAATTACATCCTCCGAAGCATCCTCTATGAGTATTGATGGAGAACTTGATCATCTCATAGGCAGGTATATGCTTGCCCTTATAACGTGGATGCGGAAGTTTGGTGAACGGCAGATCCCAGAATGAGTCCATCTCCTGCTGAGTTGCAGGCGGCCAGGTAGGATTGATCTGCACATATCCCTTGCCTACAGGCTCAATGAGCACAGGAGGCTGAAGCATGTTCGCATAGGTCTCGATCACATGGAAATTCTCCGCGAAAGAAATCTTATCCTTGCAGCAACGTTCATATGAATTGAGAATCACTGCGTCCTTCGCCTTGCTCTTGCCGTCCATATAGAAGCCCAACTGCGGGATCTTCCTGATATCGTTGATATTACGACCGGATTCTATTGCCTTGGTGAATTCGATGATGGTCCTTTCGCCCATTCCATAGCAGAGCCAGTCAGCACCGCTGTCAACCAGGATGGAAGGCTTGAGGCTGTCCTGCCAATAGTCGTAATGGGTCACTCGTCTGAGCGAGGCCTCGATGCCGCCGATGAGCACAGGAATGTCGGGATAGATTTCCTTAAGGATCTTTGTGTATACAGTAACGGCATAATCCGGACGCTGACCGGCCTTGCCCTCCGGTGTATAGGCATCATCAGAGCGCAGGCGCTTTGCCGCAGTGTAATGATTGACCATCGAGTCCATTGCGCCGCTGTTCACGCCGAAATAAAGACGTGGAGCGCCAAGTTTCCTGAAGTCGCGCAGGTCGTCTCTCCAGTTAGGCTGAGGCACAACCGCTACCCTATAGCCATATTTCTGCAGCCATCTCGCAATGACCGCTGTACCGAAAGAAGGGTGATCTATGAATGCATCACCGGTAAAAAGGATGACATCTATATAGTCCCATCCAAGTGCCTTTACCTCTTTTGCAGAGGTAGGTATCATATATGCCTCATTATGCTCCATTTTGCAAAAATAGCAATTATTGACCACTACATGACTATTGTTGGAAGTATTTTAGTACTTTTGCAGCCGGAGTCCGGAATTTTCCGGTCTCATTACCTTATGAAAGCAATGAAGAAACTTATCATACTCACAATAACCCTCATCGCAGCCATTTCCTGCTCAGAGAAGGCGCTGCATTTCATCGGTGGAGATGTAACCCTTGACAAGGGAGCACAGGAAATCATAGTGAACACCGACGTCAGCATAACCCAGCTTATGGTGACAAGTTTCATAGGGGACGAAAGGGATACTCATAAGGTAGGTCTCAGCAACGCTGGCGAGACCATCATCTGCGAAGGTGAATGGTTTACCCTTACAGTAGACAAGGATTCGGCAAAGAACCTCAATGTGAGCCTTACTGCAAATGACACAGAAAAAGAACGCAGGCTCGAAATCACAGCAAAACATCTGTGCTTCGAGCCCGCGAGTATTTCTATTATTCAAAAAGCCGATTAGTCGTGGAGACCTCTTGAACGGAGGTAAGAGATAAGGAACTCCGGACGGTCTGTCTGGATCATGGTAACACCCATGTCTACTACTGGACCATAGAATTTCTCTGCGCCGAGTTCATAAGCAGCATCATCGTCATAGTAGCCGCAAAGTGAACCCCAGATTGTATTTGCCCATACCTTTGAACCACCGTCAATGATAGCCTTCATGCAGTCAGCAACCTCCTGGTTGTTCTTCTGCCAGCAAACCTCATAAGCGAGCTGTGTACCTACGCCAAGCTGCTTGTACTCATCGAAAAGTTTCTGACCTGCAGGCTTGTTGATGTCGATGATAGGCATATACATGAAGTTGTTCTCGTGTGAAGCGAGTTTGTCCTCAACTTCCTTGAGAGGCTTCTTGCCCTTCATAAGAATCTGATCTACAACGCCAACCTTCTCGGCAACAGCGATAGCTGCATCGTAGTAGTTCCAAGCATGGTCAAGGTTAACCACGATTCTGTCCTTACATACTGTAAGAGCCTCCTCGAGAGTAACGATTCTAAGGCTGTCTGTAACTACGTTATGCGCTCTTCTGAGCTTGAAAGTCTTGAGCGAATCAAGTGTAAAGTCTGAAACGAGACCCTTGCCGTTAAGCATACGGTCGATAGTCTTGTCGTGTGAAAGAACGAGTACGCTGTCCTTTGTCATCTTAAGGTCGATCTCAACGATGTCGACACCCATTCTGATTACAGACTCGATTGCAGGGATAGAGTTCTCAGGGAAGTTTCTCCAGTCACCACGATGTGATGCAACAATCACATAATCAGATGTAGGGTCATTCATCTCAGCGAGAATCTTCTCAGCACGGTTAGCATACTGAGGCTCTGTTGTGCAGGCAGCCAAAGCGACTGCAAGGAAAACAAAAAATATTCTTTTCATGGTGTTTAGTTTGTATTAATCCTCAAATGTACAACTTTATCTGCGATTCACAAAAAAAGAAGACGGCCTTTGTGACCGTCTTCTTAAATATTACAATTGAGTTATTTAATAGAAA
>RHMF01002022.1_pt1 | contig 12047 bp, 12 predicted proteins | sample 5365151 | NCBI WGS metagenome assembly RHMF01 (sample SAMN10266501, study PRJNA497801) | feces metagenome | isolation source: feces | host: Bos taurus | place: China: Prairie of Fairy Mountain | collected 2017-08-14 | reverse complement strand
CAATACTGTCTTCAAACACAGTGCGCTTGTTGTTGAACACACTGGCTACTTCGGCACGGCGCTCCATCAACGACGAGACGAGCAGTCCCAGTACGAAGACCACAGCCATTGAGCCTAAAAACAGAACCCACCCTTGCCATTTCTTTAATGTCTTTGCCATAATATCTTTTTTTTATTGTTTTTACTTCCTCAGCATTCCTTGCAGCCAATCAGGGACGGGTGATGGCGGCAATGGGGTTACAAACTCCGCATTCGGTGTAGCCATCAGCGAGTTCATGCCACTGTGAGGCACGTTGCGATGACAGTCCCAGCACACCTTACCTCCCTGAGCCTGCTGCTGCATGTAACTCATACGTCCCGTCTTTACAAACTCCTGATTCAGTTGGGTGTGGCAGCGTATGCAGTTGTCCATCACCACCTGTCCCGTCAGCGTCTCGGCCATCGGTGCCTGACGCTCGGCATGGGTCACAAAATAGGCCGTATGCTTCAGTCCGTCCATCGCCTTGAAACCATATTTCAGGGCGAGGTTCTGGTGGGGCACATGGCAGTCGTTACACGTAGCGTCTCTTCCGTGTGAGGAATGGTTCCAAGTGGCATAGTAAGGTGTCATGATGTGGCAGTTCACGCAGGCCGACGGGTCATCGCCCACGAAATAGGTATGTGCCCTAAGCAGATACATAAACAATCCGCCAAGACCACATATAACGCCAGCCACAACCAATAGGCCAATCTTCTGACGATAGGAAAACCAATCTTTAAAGGATAGTAGTTTGCGTAGATCCATATTTATAGCTTTGGCAGCAAATATACGAAAAATATTCGGTATTTCCTAACAAACCCGCGTTTCCTTAACAATATTTAAGGAGTTTGCACCTCTCAAGCAAGTCTGGATGCTGGAGATTGGGCTGCCGCTCACCATCAGCGCGATTGGTGCTGCTGCCGTCTCGTCACCACGACGGAAGCACCCATCGAGAGCAGTAGTACGCCAAAGATGATGGCGAGGCTCATTGGGGTAGGTACCTCGATGTGGGGCATGTTGATGTTGAGGCCCATCAAGCTACCCAGCGCGTTGATGTATTCGTTCATGGCCAGCAGCATCTTCATGCCGACGAAGATGAGGATGACGCCGAGTCCATACTTCAGATAGGTGAAGTAGCGCGAGATGGCAGCCAGCGCGAAATAGAGGGCTCGCAGTCCGAGGATGGCGAAGATATTGCTGGTGAGCACGATAAACGGGTCGCGGCTGACGCTGAATACGGCGGGTATGCTGTCTACAGCAAAGGCCACGTCTGTGGTCTCGATAACCAGCAGGGTGATAAACAGCGGAGTGGCCAGTCGGCGTCCGTTTTCAACGATGAAGAACCGTTCGCCGTGCAGCTGGTTGGTGACGGGGAAGAAGCGTTTGAACAGTCTGACAATGACGTTGTCGCCGGGGTTGCCTTGTTGCTTGTCGTCGTGTGTGAACATCTTGCCACCCGTGTAGAGCAGGAACAGACCGAACAGACCCAGTATCCACTCGAACCGCTCCACCATCGCAGCACCTGCAAAGATGAAGATGCTGCGCAGGACGAGAGCGCCGAAGATGCCCCAGAACAACACCTCGTGCTGGTATTTCCGCTCGATGCCGAAAAACGAGAAGAGCATCAGGAACACGAACAGATTGTCCATTGACAGCGACTTCTCAATCAGATAGCCTGCCAGAAACTCCATGGCCTTTTCGTGTGCGTCGGTGGGGTAGAAGAAGTAGATGCCGGCGCAGAACACCAGCGACACACCTATCCATACTGCTGTCATCTCGAGGGCCTCCTTCACATTCACCTCATGCTGTCCTTTGCGTCCGAACATCTTCAGGTCGGCCACCAGCATCAGCAACACCAATACGTAAAATACAATCCAAGCCCACAAGGGCAATTCTATTGTCATAACTTCTTAACTCCTTTAACTCCTTAACTCCTATAATCGGCTGCAAGGACGGTGCAAACCGAATGCAATCGAGCTCGCTCGAATTGCTGAGGTGCAGCCCGTTCTCGCAAAAATTTTTTGCAAAGGTACTCTTTTTTACACACGTAGCCAAATGTGAATTGTTACAATATTGTTACGCAACAGTATTGTAACACGATTTTCTTGCTCAGAATGCCGGATGACAGTAACTTTGCAAAGTGAAAATATAATTTTTGAGAGAAAAAATATGGAAACAACACAAGATTATCTGATGGTTTCGCTCAAACTGCTGGGCGCTCTAGGCTTGCTGATATTCGGCATGCGTATGATGAGTGAGGCGCTGCAGAAAATGGCAGGACCACAATTGCGACACATTCTGGGGAAAATGACTACCAACCGACTGATGGGCATGCTGACGGGAACCTTCGTTACCTGTGCCGTTCAGTCGTCTTCGGCTACTACGGTGATGACCGTCTCGTTCGTATCGGCAGGACTGCTGACGCTGGCACAGGCCATCTCTGTCATCATGGGTGCCAATATCGGTACCACGCTGACAGCATGGATCATGTCGCTGGGCTATAATGTCGACCTGACCAATTTCGTCTTCCCCGCCTTCCTGATCGGTATGGTGCTCATCTACCGCAAGCGCCACCGCTACGTGGGAGATTTCCTGTTCGGTATTGCCTTTATGTTCCTCTCGCTGGTCATGCTCAGCACGGCAGGCAAGGAGATGGACCTCGAGCATAACGAGGCGGTGGTAGCCTTCTTCGCATCGTTCGATACGGGTAGCTATCTGACCATCATCGCCTTCCTGGCCATCGGTACCATCATCACCTGTATCGTGCAGTCGTCGGCTGCCGTGATGGCCATCACCATCCTGCTCTGTTCGACGGGCGTGCTACCTATTTATTTAGGTATAGCGCTGGTGATGGGCGAGAACATCGGAACCACCGCAACGGCCAATCTTGCTGCCTTAGGAGCGGGCACCGAGGCTCGTCGCGCAGCCTTGGCCCACCTGATGTTCAATGTGTTTGGCGTCATTTGGGTGCTCTGCGTGTTCTATCCCTTTGTCAATGGGGTTTGCCAGCTGGTGGGCTACGACCCCACGATGAGCGGTCAGACGGAACGCCTGCCGGTGGTGCTGGCTATGTTCCATACCTGTTTCAATATCTGCAATACCACGTTGCTCATTGGCTTCATTCCGCAGCTGGAGCGCATCGTGTGCTGGCTGTTGCCGAAACACGAGTCGCCCAAGCAGGAGGAGCTGCGCCTGCAGTATATCCAGTCCAGTCTGATTCAGACTCCTGAAATTGCCGTGCTGCAGGCACAGAAGGAGACGGCTCTCTTTGCCGACCGTGTGCTGCGCATGTTCGATATGGTTCGCCAGCTGTTCGACGAGAAGGACGAGAAAGCCTTCGACGACCTTTACAGCCAGATTATCAATCAGGAAGACTTGACCGACCAGGTGGAGATCGAGATTGCCAACTATCTGGAGAAGGTGAGCAACGACCATCTGAGCGACGAGACGAAGCAGAAGATCCGTCAGATGATGCGTGAGATCAGCGAACTCGAGAGCATTGGCGATGCCTGCTACAAACTGGCACGCACCATGAGCCGATGCCAGCAGGCCGGACAGCAGTTTACCGATCGTCAGCGCAGCAATATCCACGAGCTGATGGCGCTCTGCCACCAGGCCGTAGAGCAGATGTGTACCGTGATGCGCGGCCACCGCAGCGAGCACGATATCCGCGAGACCTTCCGTCTGGAGAACGACATCAACCTGATGCGTCAGCGGCTGAAGACCGACAATATCCGTGCTGTCAACGACCACGAATACGACTACAGCGTCGGTACGCTCTATATCGACCTCGTCAGCGAGTGCGAGAAGCTGGGCGACTACGTGGTGAATGTCGTCGAGGCCCGATTCGGAAAATAAGCCCGTAAATATTTGGCTTTTTCACTACTTATTCGTACTTTTGCATGCAACATGGTACAGAAGCACATACTTGTAGTCGACGATGAACAGGACCTCTGTGAAATCCTGTGTTACAACCTGACAGCCGCCGGTTTCCAGGCCGAGGCGGCATATTCGGCTGAAATGGCATGGGAGAAAATCGTAAATCGTAAATCGTCAAATTGTAAATGCTTTGACCTTTTGCTGCTCGATGTGATGATGCCGGGCATGACAGGCTTTGAGCTGGCTCGCCAACTGAAGCAGAGCGAGTCGACGGCTCACGTGCCCATCATCTTCCTGACGGCCAAGGATACCGAGGACGACATGCTCGAAGGCTTCCATCTGGGTGCCGACGACTATGTCAGAAAGCCCTTCTCCGTGCGCGAGGTGTTGGCCCGGGTGAAGGCTGTGCTTGGGCGTTCTGCCGTTCGTCGTGACGACAATATCATCAGCTATGAAGGGCTGGTGGTCGACTTGGATAAGAAGCAGGTGATCGTCGATGGCGCCTTGGTACAGCTCACCAAGACCGAGCTCGAACTGCTGGCTCTTCTGTTGGGCCATCGCGGTCAGGTTTTCTCCCGCCAGGAGGTGCTGACGCGCGTCTGGCCGAAGGATGTCATCGTGACTGACAGGGCTGTCGATGTCAACATCACGCGCATGCGAAAAAAGATAGGTCGCTACAGCCAGTATGTGGTTACCCGTCAAGGCTTTGGCTATTTGTTTGAAGTATGAAGAAACTCTCCGAAGGTCGTAAGATGTTTGTCAGCGTCATGGTGGTCTTTGCCATCTATGCCGTCATCTTCATTCTGTTCGAAGACTACGACCGTAAGTATATCCAGCCCTTCGCTGAGGCTAGCGACTGGCACCTGCTGCTCTTCTCGCTGGTGGTCATGGGTGGACTGGCCTTCCTGCTCCATCGCTATGCCCGACGCATGGACGAGCGCATCAGCCGTGAACGTGCCGAGAAGGAGAACCAGATGCGTCGCGAGCTGACGCAGAACATCGCCCACGAACTGAAAACTCCCGTAGCCAGCATCCTGGGCTATACCGATACTATATTGGACAATCCCGATATGACTGCCGAGACGCGCCAGCAGTTCATCGTGCGCACCAATGCACAGGCACAGCGGCTGACGGCCCTGCTACAGGATATCTCCACGCTCAACCGCATGGACTATGCCTCCGATATGCTCACCCGTGAACGTGTCGACGTCTCCCAGATGGTATCCGACATCTGTGAGGAGACGGCTCTGGCGCTAGCCCAGAAGCGGATGACACTACGCAACTGCTTGCCGGGCGGCATCGTTGTCAACGGTAATTTCTCGCTCCTCTACAGTATCTTCCGCAATCTCATCGACAATGCCATCAATTATGCTGGTGAGGGTACGACGGTAGAGCTGTCTGCCGAGGATACCGGTGGATGCTGGCACTTCCACGTCACCGACAATGGGGTAGGGATAGCCCCCGAGCATCTGAGCCGCATCTTCGAGCGCTTCTACCGCATCGACAAGAGCCGTAGCCGCCAGTTGGGTGGCACCGGTCTGGGCCTCGCCATCGTCAAGAATGCCGTCGTGCTGCATGGCGGCGCCATCACCGCCCGCAACCTCCCTGAAGGTGGCCTGTCCTTTGATTTCACGCTTAATAACCCAATTCCTCACCCACCAGTACGACGATATGGCGCTCTCTGGGCGAGTTTCTGAGGAAGTGGACGTAATTGCAGATCGATTCCGCTGAATTACAGTTATGACACGTGCCGTCCGTCTGACAAGGCGTCTTGATGTCAAATCGTGCCGCATTGATGGGCGATGCCGTGCTTCTGGCTCTGGCCAGCGCAGCCTCTACGTTCTGAGCCACCTTGTTCAGTCCTATCACGAAGATCACCTTCTTCGGACCCCACGTGATGGCAGCCACCCGGTTGCCATTACCATCGATGTTCACGATGACGCCATCCTCCGAAATCGCATTCGCACTCGTCAGATACACATCCGTCGAGAAAGCCCTCAGATACATGGCCTGTTTCTCCTCCGGAGTCTCCACCAGGTCACGGTCCAGCACCTCCAGCGTACCCCTGCGCTTCAAGGCCTCAGGAATCCCCAGGTCGCGTACCGTCATCGTACCTCCCCACGTCACGCTGCTTCCGTCAGCTATCAGTTCCGATACCTTCTTCACTGCGTCATCGCCCGTAGCACAATAGTAGCCCTCGATGTGACGACGTTTCAGATTCTTGATCAGCGTCTCCGCCAGACGCTCGTTTCTTAGTTCCTTTGGTGTCATATTGTTATCATCATTTTGATTTCTGCTGCGAAGATACAAATAATTCTCCTAAAATCCCTAAAATTTGAAATAATTATCTATCTTTGCACACAGATTATAACCAGAAAATGACAGAAGGATATCATGTAAAAGAGTACGGACAGCCCGTAAAGCGGTATGTCCAGACCATGGATCTGAAAGATGATCCGCAGTTGATTACGGAGTACAAGCGACGCCACAGTCAGGCAGAGGCATGGCCTGAAATCTTGGCCGGCATCCGCGAGGTCGGCATTCTTGATATGCAGATCTTTATTCTCGGCACGCGGCTGGTGATGATTGTCGAGACTCCTTTGGACTTCGATTGGGATCGTGCGATGGCTCGTCTTGCCACATTACCCCGTCAGCAGGAGTGGGAGGACTACATGGCCATATTCCAGCAATGTGCCGAAGGCGCTACCAGCGACGAGAAGTGGCAGATGATGGAGCGCATGTTCTATTTGTATCAGAAATAAGCTGCTCCAAATGCAGGCTGACCTTCGATTTCACGCTTAAAAAACAATAGAACGACGGGATAGAAAAATCCCTGCAAGTGAAGGCTTGCAGGGATGTCTTTGTTTTCAGCTTCTACTTAGTTAGCGGGCTGTGCAGGCTTCTCAGCGGGAGCCTCGGCAGCGGGCTTCTCAGCGGCGGCGGGAGCAGCAGCGTCAGTAGCGGGAGCAGTAGCGTCCTTCTGCTGGCTGGCACCGAAACCGGGGAGATTGTTAGGATTGGTAACGGGGTTCTCGATGTTCTCCATGACAGAGCTGTCGGCAGTAGCGGTGGGAGCAACCCAGGCGCAGACAATGCTGATGATAACCATAGCGGCAGCAAGGCCCCATGTGGCTTTCTCGATGAAATCGGTGGTCTTGCGGACACCAGCAACCTGGTTGTAACCGGCAAAGCTTGAAGACAAGCCGCCACCCTTAGACTCTTGAATCAGCACGATACCGATCATCAGTATGGCTGCAATCACAATAAGAATTACGAATAATGTGTACATGTTGTTTAATTTTTTAATTTTTAAATTATTTAATTCTTTAATTTTTCTTGCTGTTTATAATTAATTTCTCTAAGAATCGGATCTGGTCGGCGAAGTAGGCGTTCTTATGCGGATACTTCAGACTGAGGCGGGCAATGATGTCGAGGGCTTTCTGATAGCGGCCCTGCTTGATGTAGATGCGGGCCAGCGTCTCGGTGAAATATTCTTCTTCGCTGCCATCGGCTGAGGCATCGTTGTCCTGCGATGAGTCGTCGTCGTCGAGGGTAGGCAGATCGCCCAACAGGATGCGGCCTTGCTCTTGCTCAAGGAAGTTGTCGATGAGGTCTTGGCCTTTCATCTGCGGAGACTGGGCCTCCGACTGCCTCTGCGCTTCGCTTTGCAGCAGGTAGGCCACATAGTCGACGGTAGCATCGGCTGGGGTAGGGCGGCGTTGCTGCTTCTCCTCCTGTTCGTCGTCGCTCTCGGGAGGAATGGTGTCGAGGAAATGGTCGATGAGCGTCGTCGTGCGGTTGGGGTCTGAGAGCTGCTCTTCTGCGGCTGACGTGCTGTGTTGCTGGCGCAGCTGATAGTGGGCAGCCTCTATCATATTGAAGATGGTCTTGCGGTCGGTGATGTAGATGGCAGCGCGGCGCAGCTCCTCGTCGAAGCAGGAGTCGTGGAGCAGATAGAGGTTCTGCAGCATGAGCAGACGCGCGGTCTGGAAATAGGGATGAAGCGCCAACAGCGAACGCAGCTCGAACAGCGTATCGCGGTCGAGTCGCTCCGGATGATTTATCAATGTGGTCAGTTCCATCTCTCTCTAATCTCTAAACTCTAAACCCTAAACTCTAAACTACCAGTTAGCTACCGTAGCATTGAATATCTGGTCGCACAGCTCCTTGCTCATCTGGGTGACAAGCTCTTCCTGGACGCTGTTGAGCGACTGGGTGGTCTCATAGGTTGACGTGGCCGTAAACTGGCGCTCGAAGTCCTCTGAGTGGTTGACATTGTTGGTGAAGCGCACATTAACGGTCATCGACAGCTCCGTCTGGGCGGAGTAGCCTTCGGACGACACCGACTTGTTGCGCTGGGTGTACTGGGTGATCTCACCTTCTATCTTCAGGTCGCCATTACGCTTGACTTGGATGAGACGCGTGTGGTTGGCGAACTGATCCTTCAGCTGGTTGTTGAACAGCGCCTGCATAGGGCCCCAGACATAGCTGGAACGAATGGGGAAATCGGCAATCTGAATGGTCTTCGTCTTGCTATAGTCGATGCTGGCTCCGTTGAACTTATAGCTCACAGAGCATGCAGCCAGCAGCATGGTGGCTGACAGGCAGAGACAAACCAATAGCTTATTTATCTTTATCGAGTCCATATTGTTTCAGTCTACGGTATAGGGTTCGGTCGCTGATGCCCAGCTCCTGGGCGGCTTTCTTGCGGTTGCCACCATTGCGCTCCAGGGCTTTCTCGAGGGCCTGGCGGCTCCACTCGCTGACATTCAGATTCTCGGGCTCAGGTTCCACATATTCTTCGGCCACAGCATCCTCGGCAGAACTGAGAGGTGAGAGATGAGAGGTGAGAGGTGAGAGGCTGGAGGGAACCAATGGGGTAGGAGCCAGCTGGGTAGTGGGCAGCGGACTGGCCTGATGGCCTACGGTCTGCACATCCTCAATCTGCTTCTTCAGGGTGCTCATCTCGCGGCGCATGTCGTTGACATTGGAGCGCAGTTCGAAGAGTATCTTGTAGAGTATCTCACGTTCGTTCTCAAAAGAGTGGTCGCCATCGGAATGGATGGTAGCCAACTGGGTGCTCTCCTGGTCCTGTGGGATGAAGCGGGCCAATATCTCAGGGGTAATCTGACGCTCGGCGCTGAGTACCGACAGCTGCTCGGTGATGCTCTTCAGCTGGCGGATATTGCCCGGCCACTTGTAGCGCATCAGCATGAGCTTGGCCTCGTCGGTCAGCACCACCTTGTCCATGCGGTATTTCTCGGCCATCTGCATGGCGAAGAGTCGGAACAGCAGCACGATGTCCTCGCCGCGTTCGCGCAAGGGTGGAATCTGTATCTGCACCTGGTTCAAGCGGTAGTAGAGGTCTTCGCGGAAACGGCCTTCGCTGATGGCCTTACGGATATTGACATTGGTTGCCACCACGCGCACATCGGTCTTGCGCACCTCGGTGGCTCCGACGGGGATGTACTCGCCATTCTCCAGCACACGCAACAGGCGGGCTTGAGTGGCAATGGGCAGTTCGCCCACCTCGTCGAGGAACAGCGTACCCTTGTTGGCGGCTCCGAAGTAACCCAGCGAATCGTCGATGGCTCCTGTAAACGAGCCTTTCACATGGCCGAACAGTTCGCTGTCGATGGTGCCCTCAGGAATGGCGCCGCAGTTGATGGCGAAATATTTCTCGCGACGGCGTGGTGAGTTGTCATGAATGACGCGTGGCAGAATGTCCTTACCCACACCACTTTCACCGATGATGAGCACACTAAGGTCTATCGGCGCCACCTTGAGTGCGACGTCGAGCGCGTTGTTCAATGCCTCGCAGTTGCCTACGATATTGTAACGCTGTTTGATGCTCTGTAGCTCGGTTGTCTTCATTTTAGCGGACAAAGGTACAAAGAAAAACTGACATTATGGCATACTTTGGCAGAAATTTAACTTTCTTCCTCTGTTTTCTTGTCTGCGTCCTTGTCTTTCTTGAAGATATCCTTAGGTCTGGCGAAGCGTGCCTTGTCGCCGTCCTCACGCTTCTCGTGGAAGAGTTTAGGCAGCGGATTGGCCAGTGGCTCGTCGTAGAAACGGCGGTTGCGGAACACGTCGATGGCCGTATAGATAGCCTGGCGCATGGAGTTCTCGTCGGCACGTCCCTGACCGGCAATATCGTAAGCGGTACCGTGGTCGGGCGAGGTGCGCACGATGGGCAGTCCGGCGGTGTAGTTGACACCACTTTCGAGTGCGATGGTCTTGAAGGGAGCCAGTCCCTGGTCGTGATACATAGCCAGCACACCATCGAAATAGTCGTAGGTGCTGGAGCCAAAGAAACCGTCGGCAGCATAAGGTCCGAAGGCCTGAATGCCCTTGCTGGCCAGCTCCTCGATGGCGGGCAGGATGATGTCCTTCTCCTCAGTACCCAACAGACCGTCGTCGCCGGCATGGGGGTTGAGCGAGAGCACGGCAATGCGCGGACTGGAGATGCGGAAATCGCGCTTCAGCGACTGGTGGAAGATGGTGGCTTTCTCGACAATAGCCTCCTTGGTGATAGCCTTGGCAATGTCCTTGACAGCCAGATGGGTAGTCACCAGGGCTACACGCAACGACTCGTTCATCAGGATCATCAGCGCCTTCTTACCATCGCCCACGCTGGTCTCGATATACTCGGTATGACCAGGGAAGTGGAAACCGGGGCTTTGGATGGTGGCCTTGTTGATTGGAGCCGTCACCAGCACGTCGTAGAGTCCGGCACGATAGTCGGTCATGGCGCGCTCCAGCGCTTTCAGGGCTGCCTGTCCGGCCTCCTGTGAGGGTTGGCCAAGCTCAACCTTCGTCTCGTCGTCGAAGCAGTTCAGCAGATTCAGTCGACCGTCGCGAGCCTCTTCAGCTGAGTTGATGATGCTGAAGTTGGTCTCCAGATTGAGGGCCTTGCGATGGTAGGCAGCAATCTTGGGCGAGCCATAGATGGCAAAGCTCGAGAATCTCCTGAGCAGCAAAGACTTTCAGGATGACTTCGTAGCCGACACCATTGGTATCTCCTTGCGTGATAGCCACGCGAATTCTTCTGTTTTGTTCCATTATATTAATTCATAATTCATAATTCACAATTCACAATTGGTTGCGCTTCGCAGTGGAAAGCAGGCCGCAGGCAGCAAAGATGTCCTGTCCGCGACTGGCCCGGAGATGGTGGTTGTGATGCCATGACGAGTCAAGTAGTCGCGTAATGCCTCCATGCGTGTCTCGTCAGAAGCGGGCAGGTCGACATCAGGTATTTCGTGGAAGCGGATCAGATTGACACGACACTCGAGACCCTCCAGCAGCCTGACAATCTCGCGGGCATAGAGTGGCGAGTCGTTGAGTCCGCCAAAGCAGATATACTCGAACGAGCAACGGCGCTGGTGGGTGAAGTCGTACTGGCGCAGCAAGGCAATGGTCTCCTCCAGCGGCATGGCTTTCTCGGCAGGCATCAGCTGCAGGCGCTGCTCGTGCAGCGGTGAGTGCATGGAGATGGCCACATGGCAGGGACTCTCGTCGAGGAAGCGCTGCAGTTTGCCACGCACACCGACGGAGCTGACCGTGATGCGCTTAGGACTCCAGGCGAAGCCCCAGTCGGCAGTCAGTACCTCACAAGCGCGTAATACGGCATCGAGGTTGTCCATAGGCTCCCCTTGTCCCATAAAGACGATATTGGTCAGCTGGTCAACCTCGGGCAGCGCCACAATCTGGTTCAGGATGTCGGCAGCCGTCAGATTGCCTTGCCAGCCCTGCTTGCCCGTCTGACAGAACAGACAGTTCATCTTGCAGCCCACCTGACAGGATACGCAAAGCGTAGCACGGTCGTGGTCGGGGATGAAGACCGTCTCGACGAATTTTCCGGAATCTCCGGAATTTCCGGATTTTCCGGAGCAGGTGACCGGAAACAGGTACTTGATGGTACCGTCCTTGGAGCGCTGGCAGTCGATGGGAGCCATGGCTCCTACCTCGTATTCTTCAGCCAGCCGGGCACGGTTCTGCTTCGAGATATTGGTCATCTCGTCGATGCTCCCAACATGCTTCTCGTAGAGCCATTGCGCTATCTGCCTGGCGGTAAATGCAGGCATACCAAGACTGCCGACAACAGCTTTCAGCTCCTTCGGCGTCAGTCCCAAAAGTCGTTTCTTTT
>RHMF01001219.1_pt1 | contig 12052 bp, 7 predicted proteins | sample 5365151 | NCBI WGS metagenome assembly RHMF01 (sample SAMN10266501, study PRJNA497801) | feces metagenome | isolation source: feces | host: Bos taurus | place: China: Prairie of Fairy Mountain | collected 2017-08-14 | reverse complement strand
CTTTGTATTTAGTATATGCGGTTATTAAAGACTCATTTTTACTATCGTATACAATAGTATTAATAGATTTTTCCGCATTTAGCAATAGCCCCTTACTTAATAACACAGAGTTGTATAGATATTTATTGTAATAAGGCGAATATTGCAATGCAAGACCCGCAATAATATTTGTATCAAAAGGACTTTTACTCGAATAAGTTGCACGCTCTTCATTTGTCATTGTAGCAAAATCTCGATTAACACGAGACAGTTCACTACCCCAGTATATATCCCAATATTTTTCAAATTGAGTGTAATCTTTGCACTCTAGATAGATTTGTGCCAAGTAACCCGCAGGAGATGATACGAACCCTGGATCGTACTTACAATCATATGTATACACTTGCAGAAAAATATCTTTTGCTTTATCCCATTCCTTCTTATCAAAATATAAATTAGCAAATTCAAAATAGATGGAGCGAGGCCAGTTGAGGTTTAACGCATTTGCTTGATTCTCGGCGTTATGCTCTTTATTATACAAATCTAGTGCTTTCAGTAAATATTCTTCCGATTTTTTGTATTGGTCTAATCTTCTGTATTTTTCACCTATACTAGATAATAAATAACATTCGCTAATTCTCGTATCACTTACACTGCTCCTATTTTGATCAAAGGCATCATATGCATTAAGTTTATGAACTAACGATTCTTCAAATAGGCCTAATTGCTCACAAATTTCACTCCATGTGTGTTGATCGTAAATATAGTTTGCTATATCATTATAACCATTATGGGAGCCATCAGCAAATATTTGATTTATAGTTAGCAGATACATTGCCCTATCAATATCACCCAGTCTTACAGCGAGTAGATTCGCTAATTGCGTAGTACAATATTCTATCTCTCGTTTGTATTTGTACGGTTCACTAAATTCTGTTAAAGAATGTATTATCCACTCATACATATCTTTAGCTTCTATATACTCATCATAGCCACGCAACTCATCTGCTAATTTGATATTGGTCAGCACTTTAAGATCTATATCTTTAATCCATTCCAGCAGTTCTCTTGCCAATTGCATAGCTGGCTCTTTCTGCCTTGATTTTAATAATATTTCAAATTTCTCTACAAAAGTGGCAATATAAGTATCACTGTACCAGTATGAATTATTCCCACAATCCTTAATTAAAAGATCGTCAATATGCTTTTGCCCGTAATTCTTATATAAATCTTTCAATATATCTGCCCAATAATCCATTATTGCAATTACATCTATATAATCTGCAATAGCCACGCCTTTACCCATCTCTGTCAAATATTTCGTGCCTTGATGTGCACTATAGCATGCCCGCATATCAGAAATGGCTGTTTTGAATAAATCATTATCGATGGAAGAAATATTCCCTATAAGATTTACTCTTTGGTGGTGCCAATATAATGCACCCTTAATATCTCCAACAACCTCTTGCTGCCAATTAGCACAGCTATGCATAGCATGCGCATAATTGAGGTCAATCACATTGCACTCGCAAAAAATATCAACATGCTTATATATGTATTGAGTCCCAATCTCTATTTCGTTAAGTTTTTCACATATTTCATAAGCAATTCTCCAATATCCTAAAGAGATCTCGTGGCATAGATTATCAGGTTTTTTATTATCATATTTTGCAACGGTTTCTGTAAGTTGTTGTCTAAAAGTTGATAGGCAATCAATGTATACCTCTCGTTTTGATTGAGCTGTATGACTGAGCAATGAAACAACCAATGCGTCATCAATATCATCAAACATAACTTTCTTATTTTGAAGAGCTATATTTATTGCCTTATCAAAATAATATATTGCTTTATTATAGCTATTATTTTCGACATAATGCCGGCATAAAGATATGTTAGAATTAAATAGGCTTTGGATATTGAGCTCTAGAATTTGGTAAAAGTAATCTTGGTAACTAAATTCTCCCACGAATCTATTTTGCCACCTCATAACCTGCCTGTCCACCAATAATGACAAATCATCAGGAAGACAATAACTTAAAATTTCGTTTGATTCATTGTAATAGTCAACAGCTTTGTTATATTGATGCATAAGAAAATATGTTTCTCCTATAGACCGCAATATTGATGCATGCCACAAATTAATATCCTCATTCTCGTGGGAGCATTTTCTCCATTTTTGTAGCTCTTTCAATACTTCTTTATAGCTCCTCAAGGCGTTATCATATTGAGAACAATCACGATAGCCATCTGCTAAATCGTTCAATAAACCCATAAGAACTGCAGGATTGTAATTGTCTATGAGTCGACCAATTTTCACGCACTCTTTCAAATTATTGACTCCATCATCTTTGTCTCCCATTTTAATTTGAGTTTTACCAATTTGGGATAAAGCAGTTGCTACAAGTATGTCATTTTCTCCAAAATTGGATTTGGCATAATCTAGCGACTTTTGATACCAGGATAGGGCTGATTCATAGTTCCCATATTTGGATGCATCTGACGCTAGATTATAGTACATCTGAAACATCTGCAATGAACTATCAGTTTGCCCATAACTTGATATTACCCCCAGTAATAGGATTATGCTTGTTAATATTCGTTTCATAATGCACTTAATTATCGTAGATTCCAAAATATGTGATTTGCAGATAAGTGTCTGTATATTGGCAGATGTCCATTCTTATAATGATAAGTTAAAAACTGATACATTTGGTCGTAGGTAAAACTAGTAGAGAGTGTACCATTTACATAGTTTTGTAATTCTGTGGTTGTACATCCACCATATGAATGAAAACTACATAAATACCCCATTATTATATCTGCAATTATCCGCCAATTAATCCCGCCCATTTTTTAATCTAACATTATGAACCCAGCCCAATAGTGGGGATTCGTAAAGTTCTCATTGTTGCGGACAGTATTCTGTGCGATAGAGAATGCTTCGCGTTTGCTCTTTCCTGCAAGTAGATTCTCATAAAAGGTTTTCATCATAAGTTCGGTTGCGGCGTCATCAACGCGCCATAGACTCATAATAAGAGTTTTTACACCGGCTTGTTTAAAAGCTCGCTGTAGGCCAAATACGCCATCTCCTGAAATATCTCCTAATCCTGTTTCACACGCAGAAAGAACAACTATATCTGTCCCATGCAGATTCATTGCTGAAATCTCTGCAGCAGTTAGTATGCCGTCTTCAATGTTCCCGCTAATATCAATGCCTGTCCAAACATTATTACCTCCTGCTAAAATTAACCCAGAACGCATCATTGGATCTATAACACCAAACTGAGCCTGGCCAGGCTGTCCCATCGCTTGAATCATTGAGGTAAATGTATGGTGTTTTGCTGTTTGATTTGGCATAAAAAATCCATGGGTAGCCAAATGGATGAGATTATGTTTCTCTCCTGATAAAGCCTTGAAAGATTCTTCATTTCCATACTCTCCACTATATAATTTGTGTTTAATATGCGATTGTCCCAACAAATCTGCAATGTACTCTGCCTCTTTTTTTGTGCCTTCGAGATATCCCCAACCTGCTCGTGTATCGCTATTATTGGTAAAGACAACACTTTCTGAGTCTATATGTTCCATTGAACGACTGATGGTCGCCATTTGGGCGGGGGTAACATCATATCGAAGTCCGCCATATATAATGGCATCTTGTGGGAGATCTGTTGTGTCTGTCATACAAACTTCTCTTGTAGAGGTTACCCTAATCATATTAAATAGTTCGTTTATAGGCTTGCCGGTTGGAGAACAAAGGGATTCTAACGCAAGAGTATACAGTTTGCCTGTAGGCGAGAAATAAACAATATCTCCATCATTAACATATTCACTAATAGGTTCCCAAATAAGTTTGTACAGCTGCTTGCCTACATATGAATTTGCATACATCTCTTTAGGTGTACGCTTTATGAAAGCATTTATTTTCGTTTCTTCGAACAGTGGAACTATTTTAGGTTTTTTCCATCCCTTGCGTAGAATGAGGGCGATGTATTCTGCCTTGTCCGTTTTAAGATTCGTGTAATCCACAAATTCTATGGCAACTTCATTCTTCTCCAAGGCCTTTACAACATCACTGACGGTATAATCTAACTCCTTAGTATAGCCATTATCTTGTTTTAATTGTGAAATAATCTCTCGTTCCAATTGCGACACCTCTGTTGCCGGGTCATTTGTAGAAGTCTTAGATGATTGTATGATCTGCTCTTTTTTCAGCATCTGTAATCTGTTGTATTGAGCGATAAGGTTCTCGTTGCCAGAGTTGACAACTGCTTTACCAAAATTTGTTGATGTGGACAATAACAACGATTTGCTGAAGAGGCAATAGTCGTATAACGAGGTATCCATATTTATATCGTCCTTCAACGAGAACAATACATTTTTATTATTTTGTAGCACGTCCCATACTCTTGCTCTATCATCTTCTGTTAAAAACGCAAAATTATATCCATAGTATTCTTTTAGAATATTCATTGCGATCTGTGGATACTCAGGATTGGGTGTTTTGTTGTTAATCAAACAAGATAGTCCATATAAAACAGAACTATATGTAGATATTGGATTGGCATACATATTGAGTTTTTTCACGATGGATAAGACTCCATCAAAACAAACCACTGATGCTTCCAATCCTAGCACTGCACACTCTCGCCCATAACCAGCCAATAGTGTTGCCATTTCAATACTATACTCTCCACAAACTCTTGCTACAATATCTTTAGCTTCAGTATAAGCTTTATCGGCTTCTTGATATTTGCCCTGAGCACAATATAAATTGCCTAAATTTTGCAGTACCTTTGCTAATAATAAATTACTTGTCCCATTGGGTTGCTTGCTAATAATTGCATACGCTTCCGATAGGTTTTCTTCTGCCCTTGTATGATTGCCCAGCCATGTATACGCCATACCTAGATTGGCAGAGGCGGCCGCATAATTTTCACTACTAGAACCATACAACTTTTCATAAATAGCTTTTGCTGTCGATGTAACTTCAACTAATTTTTCATAATCGAATACGGACTGATAATAAACTCCATAATTTTGTAAGCAAACAGCATATAGGTAGCTATTTTCTCCATATTGTTGGCGTGTAATAGCACTAATATCGTCTAGAGTCTTTATTGCGGCCACATATCTGCCCATAGACATCTCACATATAGCAACATTGTTTTGGGTAGTAATATAATCACTGCTATTTTTCGATTTTGTTATCTCAATTAATTTAGACGCGCTTGTAAAATCTGCATATGCCAATTCATATTGCCCGTGATTCATATAGCACAAACCGCGATTAACATATGCGACGGACGCACTAGATTGAATGCGTTGAAGTTCGTATTGCAACTCCAATATAGATTCATCAACATAACGGACTTCATCTCCCCCGTTTTTCGGGGCTTCGTCGATTTTATTTTTCAGTGTAGATTCTAATTTAGTATACTTTGTTAATGATTCGGTCATATATTTGATTGACTCACTGTAATCACTGCATAGTTCACCCTCTAAACGAAGTAAATCGGCATATTCCATTTGAACCACAGTATATGTTTGATTTGATATATTGTTGAGATCTTCCCTTGCGAGTGCGATAAGTTGGAGCGCTTGGTCTTTGTCATTAAGTAGTTCGTATATCTCGCTTTGACTAGCATACAACAACGCTCTATTAAATAATAGACTATCTCCTTGGTAGATTTGAGAAACAATATTTATCCCCTTTTTGCAATACTCCAAAGCCATATCATATTTGCCAATTTTGGCTGTAACATCATACATATATCCAATAAACTTGAACATATCTTCATTAGGAGAAGATGAATATTGGGGTATGAGAGCCTCTACTTCATTGGCTATTGACAAAGCATAGTTATATTCGCCAATAGAAGCTGCTGTTATAAACACATTAACAAGAGTCTCCATATAATCAGCAGTTTGTTCTTGGTGACTTGCCTTTAGAATCTCGCAAACCTCCTTTTCATATTTAAACTCCTCCACCTCATTTGGTATCACGCCATATATAGTCGCCAATGTATTACAAGCAGTATAATACAATCTGTTCTGTCGTATAGCCTTTATATCTCCTTGGCATAAAACTTCAATAATTTTAATAGCCTTCAATGATGCATCTATTGACTCTTGATATTTCCCAACAACCATATAATCGGTTGAAAGTTGAGTTAATCCTGACACGAAATCGGTATTGTTATTGCCTATGAAATTTTGAACCTTCGCAAGATAATCAATAATAGTTTTTATAGCATCTTGATATTTTTCCTGCCTCCACAGCACAGTATGTTTGGCGGAGATCGCAAATTGGTAGTTGGCAAAGTTTTCGTTTGTCAACTTACTGGTATTTTGAAGAATCTCCTTACTATATTTATCGATGAGAGCATTAGAGCCAGCTGCATCTGCTATATTAATGGCAACATTGCAGGCGTTGAGGTAACTGATACTACTTGTGCCTTCAACCTTTTTAATGCACATCAGATGCTTGTCCTGATATTGCAATGCGAGGTCGTATTGTCCTGTATTCGCATATAGGTTACTCAATTGCCCTGTTGTAACAAGATAGAAGATGTGATCGTAAACTTTAAGTTTATCAAATAGGTTATACGCTTTAAGATGGTAGTCAATCGCTATTTGAAGATTGTTTGGATGTAGTTGGCTTGCAACATTTCCTAACCTTGATAAATCTATGGCATAATTAAGGCTCTCCTTTCCCTCCTTGTTAGCAATAATGTCAATATGAATGTTCCGATACTTAAATGCGATATCATATTTCTGTTGTTCAAAGGCACTCTGAACAACACTATCTAGTGATGCAAGATACTCATCACTATTCACGCCATAAGATTTTTTTGCCGATTCAGATTGTGAAATAAGCAAATTTATATCGCGAGAAACTTGTTGAGCAGATACGCTCAATACGCATAACAAGATTATAGTGAAAATAGCAATGAGTCTCTTCATAACAAATTAGTATAAACTGTCCTATGGGCGTGTGCCCATAGGACAAAGTTAATTATTTTAGTTGAATCCTATATGTATACTTAGGTAAAGACATCTATTTCTTCAAAGTCGCTAATGCCTTTTGGGCATCTTGGTTGCCCAATTTTGCTGCTTGAGATAGATCAGTATAAGCCCCGTTCTTATTTCCCAGTTGTATTCTAGCCAACCCTCGAATATACCAAGCATCTGCATTTTGGCTATCCATTCGAATTAAATAAGAGCTTAATTCGATAGATTTATTGTAATCCGCTTTTTCATAATAACACCCTGACAACATATATAGGCATGCCTCTTCCCTATATTTGTTTTCAAGGCAGAAATTGAATGACTCTATTGCTATATTGACATCTTGGTTGAGTTCTAATCCCAAATACCCACGCATATAATGACTCTCTGTTGTTGGGTATATTCTTACAGCCTCACATATAGCTTGGTATGCATTCTTATAGTCTCCATTTTTATATCGATATGCCGCTTCTTTCATATACATATCTGCATCCTCAATAAATCCGTTTGTTTCCCATTGCGATGGAGTAGTTGTCCGGTATCCATCGTCTGCAGAATTAGAGCTCGCAAGAATAAGTACAGTGAACGGCGAGATAGCTTTTACTTTCTCGGGTAATGAAGAACTATCTATTAAACTGATAGTTGGCATAGATAAATTCAAAGATGCTTTTTCAATTAGATTGCCAAGATAAGATAATTTTACGGCATATCCTGCATTCTCTGCTTCAGTATGTTTTGCAGATACAATACCAATTAGAGATCCCTTGTCATCAAATAAGGGTCCACCACTATTCCCAGGTTGCACTGGTGCCGAAATCTGATATTGAGAAACATTGGACATATAACCAGTTTTTGCACTTATAACACCTGTGGTAAGTTTTATATCTTGTCCCATTGTCTGTACTAATGGATATCCTAAAACAAAAACACTTGTGCCAATATCCTGCACTGCACAATTCATTTTATATGGGAGTTGTCCAAATCCATTAAAACTATTATCATCAATCTTGATTATTGCCAAATCATTGTTCGCATCTGTAGTAACTACGGTTGCTCTATAGGTTGTAGTCGATTCTCCTTTTGTGACAATAACCTGCATATTGTCGGCACCCTCAACAACATGATTATTGGTTGCTATATATTTATCTCCGATAACAATTCCAGAACCAGACCACTGTGTCGATTGAGCTATAGCCAATAGCGGAGCAAATAAAAGAATCACAATTAGATATAAGTTCTTCATATTTTAAATCTTTATTATACAACAACAGCAGCCCGCACCTGAAGGCTGCCGTTGTTGTAATTATAAAAACTAGTTGGTCAATAATACATACTGGTTGTAAACGTTTCCTCTGTTAACAACCTTAATAACAAAGTTTCCTGTCCAAGCTGGAGTCCAACACACATAACAATCATCCGAATAGTCCGCATCGCGAGCAATGGCATTACCATTCTCGTCGTATACATACAGATCAAGGTCGGTATCACCATCGCCTGAAACAAAAATTTCGGCAGGGACGCCATACTTAAAGGCAACCACATAAGTGTCTGTTGATTTTGCCGAAACACGCTCAACGATTCTTCCAGGACCGCCGAGTCTGCCTCGATGTTCGCCAGCTGATTTAATATCCACTTTGTCTGCAAGTGCTAACAACGTTGCATCACCATCAGCGAATTCTTTTGCAGAAGCAATAAGGTTGGCTGGGGTAAATTCAGGTTTTGCACCATCCTTTGATGTTTTATCTCCAGTGCTAGGCGTGAATGCTTCACTTTTGAGGGCTTGTGTTTCTACTGTTGATAAAATCTTGGCTGCTTCAATCAATGCAGAAGCCGAGAAGTTCTCATAACCATATTTAGCCAACTGATTAGCCAAACGGATTTGTGCGACCGCCTCAGATTGAGGCTTGGTCTCATCTTTCTTTTCTTGTGCGGATGCGGTAAATACCATACCGACCAATGCCGCAATCATAAATAGTTTTTTCATATCACGTTACTTTGTAATAGGTGCCAAAACAAAGAGCGCAGATCATCTGCATATTACCCTAACTGGAGGTCTGGACAACCTATTATCGTGAGTATACGCAAACAACCCACGCCCGTATTGTCTTGCGACTATAGCAAACGTGAATGCTTGAGCATCTCTTTTTCTCACGATAATTACTGCAACGGTCCAGATTCCAGTTTGAGAACAGAGCTTGCGCTAATATGTACCCTCAAAGATACAAATTATTTTTCACTTTGCAAAACGGGCGGGGTATCTGCGGATTATTGTATTATGTTTATTCTCGTTTTCATTAGTCAAACAACCATCCTATAATAGCAAATAATAGATAAAAACTTAATGCTGTCATAGCCAAATAAAAGATTACCGATCCGCAACCAACAGCTCCTGCAGCCGCTCCTTCGAATGCTTTTTCACCGCGGTTCCCATCTTCTCCTGAGAAATAACCAATTAGGCCACAAATGGCTGCGACAACGCCAATAACAATTAACCAAGTCATAGTTCTGTGTTTTTAAGTTTGTTTACAATTCTATTTCTACACCTTAATCGCACAAAACGAAAAAAGGTAACAGAAGCCCGTTACCTTTTCTGAAAAATATGTTTCATAGACTACAACTCGTCAAGAACCTTTTGTGCATCATTCTTATAAAAACTATCAGATGCGGCAATCTCTTTAAGGAGTCTTTTTGCTTTTATGTACTTACCCATACGCATATAGGTAACAGCCTTATACCATTGTAGCGCATCTTGTTTGGCATCATACTCCAAGCGAGCCTGATCTTGAAGTTCAGGATTAGAGTCCTCGCATATGAATGTAACACTTTCTCCCTCTTCAATAATTACTAGTGCACTATCATAATTGCCATTGTTTATCTCAATGACTGCTCTTGTAGAATAATCAGTACCACCGCGACTACTCGAAATCTCAATTTGTATGTTATTTAATCCATATTGACGATAATTTGACGCAGTATCATAATGTAAAAATACTCCGACTATCAAACATGCAGCAACAGCCCCGATACTTATATATCGTGTAAATGTAAAAATCTTACGGCGATGTTCTTCGGCTTTAATCTTCTGTTCAGTTTTTTGCAGATGTTCTTTAGCTGCCTTTAAGCGAATTGCTCGCACAATATCTCTATGCAAGTCAACCTCTTTTCGCAAATCATCGTTCTGCTCCATATTTTGCTCAAAAGCAAGGGCCTCGTCGCTTGACATCTTCCCTAATATGTAATTATCTATACGATTCTGTTTCATGCTATTCCAATAGTTTTTTGATATACGCTTTTAGCTTACTCATGCATCTACTCTTTTGCATTTTGGTTGCATCGGGATTTGTAGTATTTTGAATTTCTGTAATCTCTTTTATGCTTTTATCATCCCAATAATACAGTGTTAGAATAGAGTTACACGGTTCTGACATGGCATTAACAGCTTGGCGAATAATAGCTTCTCGTTCCGAGCATTCATCATTGTATGTGGAATCGTAATCTTTTGCGTAATCGATGTTCTCTATAAAACGCGATCTATGTTTAGAATCACTCCTACGATACAAATCTACTAGTTTGTTGTGGCCAATCTTAAACAGATAAGTCTTTAATTTAACATTAAGATTAAGTGCTGATAATTTTCCTATGCGAATATTGTCATATAGAGCCACACACGAATCTTGGTATAAATCGAAAATAACATCATCATCTCCCTTGTAACTTTTGCGTATATAGCCAATAAATTCAGAACGATACATCTCGTATAGTTCAGTAAATGCGCGGTTATTCCCGTGGGCTATCTCGTGTATAAATTGCAAGTCTGTCATTGCTACATTATAGTTTCTGAAGGGCTACAATTGTACTCAACAAGCGGTTCTTGTGGTAAACTATTTTTCTTCGGCATTTTATCATATTGCAACTCTATCGCTGATTCTAATTGCTCTATTGTTAGCGACTTGTCAAATACTTTATTGAGCGTGTAACTTAAGCGACCATATCCTAGATACTCTTCATTGGATTGCACCCACTTGCAGGCACTAATACATACCCATCTTATTTCATTGGGATATGTTGTGAGTGCTTCTGTCGGCTGAGGGAGGATAAATCGTTCATTTACACCTCTTATTGTAATATTATCATCCGTCTCATATCTACTACCTCCACCACTATGACATGCGTCAAGGACTACTATAAGTTTTCCTCTATTGCCAATTTTGTTCTTCAATAAAGTTAACCACTCATTTAGCTCATCATCGACGATGTGTTTTTCTCCTTTATAAAAATCGACTCTATACTCAAAGTCTGCATCGTAGGGAATGAGAGATTCATCCCAACCTTTATTGCCTTCATCTCCGTTAATATCTGTGATAAGTTGTCCATGTCCGGAAAAATGGAAATATACAATATCTTTATCTTTTACTTTATTAGAGAGTGCTATTATTGCGTTTTTTATATTCCCCTTCGTAGCCTGATCGTTAGCAAGTGTCGTAATATGTGTTGGCGCAAATCCATTACGCTGTAACATTGGCACGATTATATTGATATCATTCGCTCCATTTATATTGCACCATCCTGATGAAGTAGGGTATTCACTAATTCCAACAACAATAGCCCATCGCTCCTGGGCAAATGCCCAAGAAGAGAGGAGTGAGAATAGTATGACTAAACAATATCGCATACCACAAAATTACGCAAAATTTGCTGATATACCACAAAAGGAGCCTGGTTGGGCTCCTTTTATTATGCATCAGTTGAGCACTCTCCACCATTAAGACTGAAACTCGTGCCACTTAACGCAGCCGACAATTTATCCATCTCTCGGCTCACTGTTTGGTCAACGATACGGGCGTAGATTTGGGTGGTGGCGAGTTTTGTATGGCCGAGCATCTTGCTGATTGACTCAATTGACACACCATTGGCGTAGGTCACGGTCGTTGCAAAGGTGTGGCGGGCCAGGTGCGAGGTTACTCGTTTCTGTATGCCGAGGATGGCTGCAATCTCCTTCAGATAGTCGTTATACTTCGCATTGCTGATAATAGGCAGCAGGTAGCCACCCGTGCGTTCCTTC
>RHMF01002828.1_pt1 | contig 12063 bp, 9 predicted proteins | sample 5365151 | NCBI WGS metagenome assembly RHMF01 (sample SAMN10266501, study PRJNA497801) | feces metagenome | isolation source: feces | host: Bos taurus | place: China: Prairie of Fairy Mountain | collected 2017-08-14 | reverse complement strand
GGTGCCGAGGAGTTTATGGCGAAGTACAAGGAGCAGGCTATCATAGGTCACTTCGGCTTGGGCTTCTACTCATCGTTTATGGTGGCCGACAAGGTGGAGATATTCTCGCAGTCGTATCGCGAGGAAGAGAAGTCGGTGCACTGGTCATGCAACGGCTCGCCAGAGTACGAAATGGAGGAGCTTGATGAGAAGCTCGACCGCGGTACACGCATCGTTTTGCACCTTTCGGACGACTGCTCGGAGTATGCACAGCGTGCCGAGATTCAGTCGCTTTTGCGCAAGTATTGCCACTTCTTGCCTATCGCCATCGCATTCGGCAAGAAGCAGGAGTGGAAAGATGGCAAGTATCAGGATACTGCGGAAGACAACATCATCAACGACACCACACCCCTCTGGACACGCAAGCCTACGGATATTACCGAAGAGGAGTACAAGGCATTCTATGCCGACCTCTACCCCACAAGCGAGGAGCCTCTGTTCTATATCCACCTGAACATCGACTACCCCTTCAACCTCACGGGTATCCTCTACTTCCCGAAGTTGCGCTCCAACTTCGAGATTCAGAAGAACCGCATACAGCTCTACTCGAACCAGGTATTCGTTACCGACGAGGTTTCGGGCATCGTGCCTGAGTACCTGATGCTGTTGCACGGTGTTATCGACTCACCCGACATCCCGCTCAATGTGTCGCGTAGCTACTTGCAGAGCGACTCGAATGTCAAGAAGATTTCGAGCTACATCACACGCAAGGTTGCCGACCGCCTGCAGGAGCTCTTCAACACTATGCGCCCCGACTACGAGAGCAAGTGGGACGACCTGAAAATCTTTATCCAGTATGGTATGCTCACCGACGAGAAGTTTGCCGAGAAGGCGCAAAACTTTATGCTCTGGAAGTCTATCGAGGGCAAGTACTACACCTCGGAGGAGTACAAGGAGCATATCAAGGCAGAGCAGACCGACAAGGATGGCAACCTCATCGTGCTCTATGTCGACGATGTTGTTGCAAAGCATAGCTTTGTGGAGGCTGCCAAGGCCAAGGGCTACGACATCTTGGAGATGAATGGTCAGCTCGACAGCCACTATATCCAGTACTTCGAGTCGAAGAACGAGAAGGTGCGCTTCCAGCGTGTCGATGCCGATGTTATCGACAACCTTATCCGCAAGGAGGAGCGTCAGGCGATGTCGTTGAGCTCTGAGCAGCAGGATATTATGCGCCCCGTATTTGAGAGTCAGTTGCCCGTAGACGAGAAGATTCACTACCACCTATCGTTCGAGGCTATGTCGAAGGATGCAGCGCCTGTGGTTATCACACAGAACGAGTTTATGCGCCGTATGAAGGAGATGGCGGCAACCTCGGGTGGCGATATGAGTCGCTTCTATGCCGAGATGCCCGACAACTTCACAATCACGGTAAATGGCAACCACCCCATCGTTGCTGACATCTTGGGCGAGGTTGAGAAGGAGTATGGCGACAAGCTACGCACCATCGGCAAGAAGATTACAGCCGCCGAGCAGGAGGAGAGTCGCTTTGAGGAGACGGTTAAGTCGAAGAAGGAGGATGAGCTAACATCGGAGGAGAAGGATATGCGTGAGACGCTCTCAAAGCGTATCGTAGAGCTTCGCGAGGAGCGCGATAACCGCCTCTCGGAGATTGGTCGCAACAACCGCAAGGTGCGCCAGATTATCGACCTTGCACTGCTCTCGAACGGTATGCTTAAGGGCAAGAACCTTACGGACTTTATCGAGCGCTCAATCTCGCTTATCGAGTAAACACGGAGGACAACAACAAATATGCGGGTAGGTTTTTGCCTACCCGCATATTTTGTTATGTTGTTAGTTATAAGTTGTTAGTTTTTAGTTTACACTGTTCTTTCTCTAACAACTAAAAACTAAAAACTTTTTTCCGCTACATCTTCTCCAGCACATCCATTAGCCACTTGGGAGCTCGCTGGGGGCGACGAGTGATGCTGTCGATAAAGCCCAAGGTGGTGGAGCCGTGAGCAATGGCACGACCATCCTCACCCTTGATATCGTAGTGGAATATCATACGAGCCTGTGGCAGTTCATCTACCGTAACCGTGATGGCAATCAGTTCATCGTAATAAGCTGGTTGCTTATAGCGGATATTGACCTCGACAATAGGCATCATCACGCCTCGGCGCTCCATCTCGGCATAGGTAAGACCCGCTGCACGAAGCCACTCGGTGCGTGCCGCCTCAAAGAATTTCACATAGTTGGAGTGGTGCACGATACCCATCTGGTCGGTATGGTGGTACTCCACACGCAGTTTGTGTTCAAAACTCAACATACTCACTCACATTTATAATTCTATAACTACCCTACCCAACAGTGCATGGTCGATAACAATCTCTCGTTCCACAACCTCGATGGTGGTCTTCTCGCCATTAACACAAGCCGAGTAGCGACCATTCGCAGGAAGGAGTTTATACCTATCCTCAATCCTTAGACGACCCTCCGAGGCATTACCTATAATAATATAGGGGTGGCCAAGGAGCTTTGTTGCACGCTCATTCTCGGCATTTGAGAGCAGATTGCGCACCACCGTAGAGCTAATCTTATCGCCAAGGTCGGTATGTTGCTCAACACGCTCAATCTCGAAACCAAGGCGCTCTGCCAAGGGCACCAACGCATCGAAGTTACCCTCGCTATTGCGACCAAGGCGGTGGTTGTAGCCAACAATCATACCGCGCATGCCAAGCCTACGGTAGAGCATATCGCCAACAAACTCTGCGTAGGGCTGACGGCGAAACTCCTCGTCGAAGTGTGCAACGACCATATAGTCGATGCCCGCCTTGCGCAAGAGATAGGCACGCTCCTCAACCGAGGTAAGCAGTTGCAGACCCTCGTCACGCCCCATAGCTATGCGGGGGTGTGGGTCGAAGCTAACGACAACGCTAACGCCACCAATGCGCTCTGCCATAGCCTTCAGGCGCTCCAACAACACACGATGTCCCGAGTGCACACCATCGAACGAGCCTACGGCAACAACTGCGGGGCGGTCGGTGGGCAACTTATCGAAGCCATATCTTAGAAACTCACTCACTACTTCAAAAACTCACAATATGGGGGTTAGTTATTCTCCTCGGCGACCTTCACGAAGTAGGCGACCTTCTCCAAAAGTGTGGTGATATCGTAGTTCTCGACAACGATGCCCTGCGGAAAGTTAAGGGGTGCGGAGGTAAAGTTCAAAACACCCTTGATACCGGCGTTGATGATGGGTAGAACGAGTGCCGAGGCTGCCGAGGTTGGCGAGGTAACGATAACGATGCTGATATCCATCTCCTCGACACGCTCCTCGAAGTCGTCGATATGGTAGCACGGGATATTGTCGATTGTCGAGCCCACCTTTGCGGGGTCTACATCGAAGGCTGCGGTGATACGCAGTTTCAGACCCTTGCTATTGAAGTAGCGCGTAACGGCCTGACCCAAATGACCCATACCGATAATCGCCATATTCATAGGCTGCTCGCTATAGAGGATGCCATCGATAAAGTCGATAAGCACCTTGACATCGTAGCCCTTCTTCGTGTCCGACGAAAAGCCAATAAGCATAAGGTCACGGCGCACCTGAACGGCTGTGATGCCGTGCATACCCGCCAAGACATGCGAGAAGATATGTGTGATGCCCTGAGCATGACACTTGATAAGCGTACGGCGGTACTCACTCAATCGCTCGATAGTCTTCTCGGGAATATTTGATGCAATATTTGCCATAGTTGCTAAAATCGTTATCTTGTCTCGATGCAGAAGTGGTCGGTATACTGCTCCAAAGTCCACTCCGTATTTACATAGATGCCATCTTCGTACTTAAAGCGGTAGAGCGTCGTGAGAGGCATAAATGTCTCGTTCTCGAAGTCCTCGCCAAAGCCCTCGTACATCTTACGACAGAATATCATCGCCGCATCGTAGCCACGATACGAATACATCGAGGGCAGGGTGTTGTACGCAGCGATATAGCGACCATCGAAGATGCGGATAGCCCTATCGCTACGCTTGGCGTGATATGGCACAAGGAACGCCACATTGTTGCGGAAGAAGGACTGACGCTCGATATTTGCCAAGCGCGACCACTTGCGGTTACCGATAATCATATAGTTGCCCACATTGAAGCCACGGTCGACAATCGATGCACGGGTCGATGATAGCGTAGTGAGTATTCGGTCGATATCGGTATCACGGTCGGCAACGATAACATAGGCCTTGGCACTCTGCGTGCGCATATACTCCTTGATATCTACAAACGCACCATTCGAGCCATCGGCATTGCGATTATAGAAGTACGATTCGCGGTTGAAGACGAAGTTCAGCTCACGCATAGGCGCCAACTTAGCCTCGGCCTTAATCTCCTCGGCAAAGGCCTTATCGTTGCTCGACGCATATATCATCACCACCTCACGGCTACCGTCGAGCACATCGCTAAACTTATCGTATTTGCGACTATCCTCCGACTGCATCTGGAACAATACGGGGCTCTTGATACCCTCGATATCTGCCAAGGGCGACACCACGGGGATATTGTTATCCTCGGCCAAGTCGAGAACATAGCGTAACTCATCCTCGTAGACAGGACCGATGATAAGGTTGGCATCCAACAAGCCATCCTCATAGTCCACCAACTCCTTAATCTTCTGGGCGCTATGCTCCGTGTCGTATACCGAAAGGTCGATAGAGTAACCTTCGGCCTTCAAATCCTCCATTGCCAGCAACACACCCTTGTAGAAGTCGACATAGTTGTTGTTGACCTTGTCGTTGATATGGAACGGAAGCATCAATGCCACATTGAGCCTATTGTGGCGACCGAGTGTCAAGAACTCGATATCTACGGGCTTAAGCTCGACGCTATCTGCCGCCTCGTCACCCGTAAAGAGGTCGCTAACCCACTCACCAAACGAACGACGGTCGTTGGTAGTGGTATCCGCCACTACACTCTCTGGGCTATCTACTGTCTCAGACTTTGCTGTGCTCTTCGTTACACGCACCACCATGCCCGCCTTGATATCGGGCGACGATAGGTTGTTGAGCTCCAAGAACTCCTTCTCGCTAAAGCCATATCGACGCGACAACGAGAATACCGTTTCACCAGGCTGCACCAAGTGACAGCCATCCTCTACGGCTGTCGTAGCGCTACGCTCACGCTCCACACGCTCAATCTCCTCGGTCGTGGCATAGCCCATCTCCGAGCGACGAATATTAAGCTCGGTGCCTGGCTTAAGTGCCTCGGCATCTATCGTGGGGTTGTCTTCCTCGAGCACCGCTACCGAGATTTTGTAGCTCTTGGCTATCGAGTAGAGTGTTTGCCCCTTCTCGACGATATGGGTGCGGTAGGCCGACTTCGAGCGCTTGGGCTTCTTATCCTCCTTCTTGGGGATAAAGAGCTTCTCGCCCAACTGGAGTTGCGATGCGGTGAGCGTCTCGCCCGAAATCTCCTTTGCAGCATCCAATATATCCTGCTCCATTACGCCGTAGGTGCGCGCTAAGGAGTAGAGTGTATCGCCCGACACGATGGTGTGGGCAACATACTTTTTGCCGTTGAATACCACAACTTGGGGCTCGGTGGCAAAGGCCACAGAGATAGCTACAAGGATGGCTGCAACAAGCAGCAAACAGCGTTTCTTAATCATTATCTAACATTTAGTGTTCGCCCCGCTCTACTTTATGCGGAGTCGTATCTCGGTTATCACCTTCTTGGTGTATAGTGGGAAGTCGCCATCCATCATCCAGGCATAGTAGCTCGGCTCACGGCGGAAGACATCCTCGACCTTCTGACCCTTGTACTTACCAAAGGTAAATACCTCCTCGCCCTTGTCGTTAAGGGCAATACGGCCAGCAAAGTCCACCACCTCGCCATGTGTCGAGAACTCTGCCAACTCCTCAACCGTCGAGCCTATGTCGCCATAGCGTTCAATCTGCGCCTCCAATACCTCATAGGTTGCCAAGGTGTCGGCCTCTGCCGAGTGGGCATTCTCGAGCTCCTTGTCGCAGTAGAACTTGTAGGCGGCCACCAATGTGCGCTGCTCCTTCTTGTGGAAGATGTTCTGCACATCGACAAACTTACGGCGCTTGAAGTCCACCTCGACACCAGCACGCATAAACTCCTCGACCAACACTGGAAGGTCGAAACGGTTGGAGTTGAAGCCACCAAAGTCGCAACCCTCGATAAACTGCGCCAACGACTTGGCAATCTGGCGGAATGTAGGCTCATCTTTGACATCCTCGTCGGTGATGCCGTGCACCGCTGTTGCCTCGGCAGGGATAGGCATCTCGGGGTTGATGCGTCGTGTCTTGACCTGCTTCGAGCCATCAACACCCACCTTGACCATCGAAATCTCGACGATACGGTCTTTTGAGGTATCGACACCCGTAGTCTCGAGGTCGAAGAATATTATCGGTCGCTTTAGCTGTAAGTTCATAAGTCTAACTAATTAGCAATAAGCAATTAGGAATGAGAAATTAGCAATAGTAAATTTAGGGAAATTTAGTGAGTTTAGGGATAAGAGTATACCCTAAATTCCTTAAACTCACTAAACTCCTTAAATTCCTTAATCAACACCCCTTCGGGACACTAAAACCCAATTTGTTGTTAGAAGGGGGTAGATGTGGTAGCTGGTCGAAATTGCCACCTCAAATACCTCAGCCCTCCAGTGCGGTAATTTGCAGATAGAAGGTATCAGATACAACGCTCGGCAAAATTGGTGTCGATGGGCTGTACTTGGCGTACTGCCCATTGACAACATATTTTGTTAGCGGCAGTAGATGATGCCTTATCTCTGCAAATTTAGGCGTTGATCATCATCGGCATTAAGAGCATCAACACCTCGCTCGAGCGCTTGTCGTCGTATACAGGCTTGAAGACACCTGCACGGGTAGAGTCGGCAAGCTCAATCTGCACGGTGGGAGTGTCGATATTTGAGAGAATCTCAACAAGGAATGTCGACTTGAAGCCGATTGTTACGGGCTGACCATCGTAGCTGCATGAGATAGTCTCGTTTGCCGATACTGAGAAGTCGATATCCTGTGCTGCAAGGCTAATCTTGTTGCCAGCGATATCCATGCGGATAAGGTTGGTTGTGGGGTTAGAACATACCGCAACACGCTTGATGCCGTTAACAAGCTCAACACGGTCAACAAGCACCTTGTTGGGGTTGGCAGTGGGGATTACAGCGTTGTAGTTGGGGTAGTTACCCTCGATAAGGCGGCACACAAGTTTGTGGTTCTTCAAATCGAAGATTACATTCTTGGCATCGAAGGTTACACGGATGGGGTCCTCCTCCTTGAGCAATACGCCCTTGAGCAAGTTGGCAGGCTTCTTGGGGAGGATGAACGATGAGTTGAAGTCCACATCGTGGCACTCCGCAACCGAGCGAACGAGCTTGTGAGCATCGGTAGCCACAAAGGTGAGCTTACCCTCCTCGAAGTTGAAGTATACGCCATTCATCACGGGACGAAGTTCGTCGTCTGCCGTTGCGAAGATGGTCTTGTTGATACCTGCGATAAGCATATCCACATCGAGTGTAATCTCCTTGTGCTCGGCGCCGATTGTCTGCATTGCGGGGTAGCTAACAGCGCTTGCGCCAGGGATAGAGAGTGAGCCACTTGCCCACTTAATCTTAATCTCCCAAGTAGTGTCGTTTACATCAATCTCGAGGGGCATCTCGGGGAACTCCTTGAGTGAGTCGAGCATAAGCTTTGCGGGTGCTGCAATAACGCCCTCACGCTCTACATTCTCAACCTTGAGGTGGCCGATAAGCGTGGTCTCGAGGTCTGAGGTGGTTACGGTGAGCTCGCCATCCTTAAGCTCCAAGAGGAAGTAGTCGAGGATGGGGAGGGTGTTTTTGTTGCTAATAACCTTTCCGGTAGTTGCAAGCAGCGACAATAGCGCTGAGCTCGATACAGTAAATTTCATAGTTGTAGTCTGTTTTTATTATTATTTTTTGTTTTTCGTTCTTAGTTTCTTAATAGCACAACCCCTTTGTTGTCAGAAGGGTTGCAGATGTGGTAGCTGGTCGAAGTCTGTCAAAGCGGAGTTTACTGAGGCGTAAATGAGCATTTGACAGAGAAGCCAGATGCCGCAGATGCGCCCTTATCACAACAAACAACAAAGATAACTTATCCAACGCCATCTCAATCATTCGGCGCACAAAAGGCTTATAATCGGTGCAAGCATCCTTCGCTACACGCTGGGCGATGATGGTGCAGATGGTTGCCGCACGGTGGCCCATAAGCTTTGCCAAGCCTTGGAGTGCCGAGCCCTCCATCTCGAAGTTGGTGATACGGCGCTCACCGAAGCGGAACGACTCAATCTTCTCGTTAAGATGCATATCGTGGGGGCGAAGGCGCACCCAGCGACCCTGAGGAGCATAGAAGCCAGGGGCAGCAATGGTGATACCCTCACGCACCGAGTCCTTGAAAAGGTCGAAGAGCTCCTCGCTGGCATCTACAAAGTAGGGGGCGGGCAACTTATCATACCACGCAGTATGCTCCATAAACGCCTTCTCCAATGCCAAGTCGCAGACCTCGTCACGACCCTCGTAATAAGAGAGCAAGCCATCGAAGCCGAGCGATGTACGCGAGAAGACCACCTCGCCAACCTCGATATCCTGCTGAATAGCACCCGAAGTACCGAGGCGCACAAGGTTCAAACGGCGGAAGTTCTCCTTCACCTGACGAGTCTCGAAGTCGATATTTGCCAAGGCATCGAGCTCCGTAACGGCGATGTCGATATTGCCGATGCCGATACCCGTAGACATCACTGTCATACGCTTGCCCTTGTACTTACCCGTCACGGTAAGGAACTCACGATTCGAAATCTCGCACTCCTTCTCGTCGAAATAGTCGGCAATCATAGCCACACGACCAGGGTCGCCCACCAAGATGACCGTATCAGCAAGATGCTCAGGCTTAAGATGCAGGTGGAAAATCGAGCCATCTGCATTGATAATCAGCTCAGAAGAGGGTATCGCTCTCATGTTTAAAAACAAATTATTTACAATATTATTTTAATATTCGCGTAAAATTAGTAATTTTGTCGTGAACCACAAAATTTTTAGACAAATTTTAGACAAAATGACACTTATAAAATCCATTTCAGGTATTCGTGGTACTATTGGTGGCCACGCTGCCGACAACCTCACACCTATCGATGTAGTAAAGTTTACAACCGCCTATGCCCGTCTTATCAAAGATAAGAACCCTGGCAAGCGCATCACCGTTGTTGTAGGTCGTGATGCTCGCCTTTCGGGCTCGATGGTAGACTCTTTGGTCGAGGGCACACTCCTCGGCACAGGCGTCGATGTTATCAATGTTGGTCTCTGCACCACACCTGGTACGGAGATGGCAGTTATTACGCACAAGGCAGATGGCGGTATCATCATCACCGCATCGCACAATCCCCGTCAGTGGAACGCCCTCAAGTTGCTCAACGAGCGTGGCGAGTTCCTCGACGATGCAGAGGGCAAGCAGGTGTTGGCAATGGCGGAGGATGCAGATTTCAGCTACCCCACCATCGACCATATCGGCAAGGTTGTACTTCGTGAGGACTTCAACCAGAAGCATATCGAGCAGGTCTTGGCGCTTAAGCTCGTCGACAAGGAGGCTGTGCGTAAGCGCAAGTTCAAGGTTGTCGTTGATGCTGTCAACTCTGTTGGTGGCATCGTTATCCCCGCCCTCTTGCGTGAGCTTGGTTGCGAGGTGGTGGAGCTTAACTGCGAGCCTACGGGTGAGTTTGCCCACAACCCCGAGCCTCTGCCCCAGAACCTTACCGAGATTTCGGAGGTTATCCGCCGTGAGGGTGCCGACCTTGGCGTTGTCGTAGACCCCGATGTCGACCGCTTGGCATTCGTGATGGAGAATGGCGAGATGTTTGTTGAGGAGTACACATTGGTAGCTGTGGCAGACTATGTCTTGCAGCACACCAAGGGTAACACCGTGTCGAATCTCTCGTCGTCGCGTGCGTTGAGCGATGTCACTTCGCGCTACGAGGGTTGCTCATACGAGGCTGCTGCTGTGGGCGAGGTAAATGTCGTAAAGAAGATGAAGGATACAGGCGCTGTAATCGGTGGCGAGGGCAATGGTGGTGTTATCTATCCCGAGTTGCACTATGGTCGTGATGCGTTGGTTGGCGTTGCTCTCTTTTTGACCTATTTTGCAGGCAAGAATATGACAATGTCCGAGTTGCGTAAGACATACCCTGCATACTACGCCTCGAAGAACAAGATTGAGCTTACTCCCGAAATCGATGTAGACAAGATTTTGGCAACGATAAAGCAAAGATACTCAGACGAAAGAGTAAACGATATTGATGGCGTGAAGATTGACTTTGCCGAGAACTGGGTACACCTTCGCAAGTCGAATACCGAGCCTATCATTCGCATCTACACCGAGGCAAAAACTATGGAGGAGGCCGATGCTTTGGCTAAGCGCTTCATTTCCGAAATAGAACAAATTTACAAGGCCTAAATTTCAGCGATTTCACACTTAAAACTTCACGAATATGAAACTTGCAAACGACTACATCAACCAAAACAAAGAGCGCTTCTTGGAGGAGTTGTTCGACCTTCTTCGCATCCCCTCAATCAGCGCACAACCCTCGCTCCACAAGCAGGATATGGTACGCTGTGCCGAGTGGTTGGCTGCCTCATTGGTAAAGGCTGGTGCCGACCGTGCCGAGGTTATGCCCACCGAGGGTAACCCCGTTGTATATGCCGAGAAGATTATCGACCCCAAGGCAAAGACCGTATTGGTATATGGCCACTACGATGTTATGCCCGAGGACCCCATCGACGAGTGGAAGACCAACCCCTTCGAGCCTGAGATTAAGGATGGCCGTATCTGGTGCCGTGGTGCCGACGACGACAAGGGTCAGCTCTTTATGCACGCCAAGGCCTTCGAGGCTATGGTGGCTACCGACACCCTCCCCTGCAATGTTAAGTTTATGCTTGAGGGCGAGGAGGAGATTGGCTCACCCAGCCTCTATAAGTTCTGCGCCGACTACAAGAAGTTGCTTAAGGCAGATATAATCCTCGTTTCGGATACCTCGATGATTGGTCTCGACTGCCCCACTATCACCGCTGGTTTGCGTGGTTTGACATATATGCAGGTCGAGGTTACTGGCCCCGACAAGGATTTGCACTCGGGATTGTTTGGTGGCGCTGTTGCCAACCCCGCAAATGTCTTGGCAAAGCTCGTAGCATCGCTCACCGACGAGTTTGGTCGTGTTACTATCCCCGGCTTCTACGACGATGTTCGCATCCTCACGGACTCTGAGCGCAAGGCACTTAACAAGGCGCCATTCTCACTCGACGAGTACAAGAAGGCACTCGACTTGGGCGATGTAGCTGGCGAGGTAGACTACACCACTATGGAGCGCACAGGCATTCGCCCATCGCTCGATGTTAATGGCATCTGGAGCGGTTATACTGGCGAGGGCACAAAGACCGTAATTCCCTCGAAGGCATACGCCAAGATTTCGATGCGTCTTGTTCCTAATCAGGACTTCAAGAAGATTGCAAAGCTCTTTGAGAAGCACTTCCGCCGTATCGCTCCCAAGAGCGTGAAGGTTAAGGTTGAGTTCTTGCACGGTGGCGCACCCTATGTATCGCCTACCGACCTACCCGCATACAAGGCAGCGGAGAAGGCTGTGGAGACAACCTTTGGCATCAAGCCTCTGCCCTTCTACTCGGGTGGCTCGATACCCATTATCTCGGGCTTCGAGAACATCCTCGGCATCAAGTCTATCTTGCTTGGCTTCGGCCTCTCGAAGGATGCTATCCACTCACCCAACGAGAGCTACGGTCTCGACCAGTTCTACAAGGGCCTCGAGACTCTGCCCTACTTCTACAAGTACTTCGCAGAGGAGTAATTCAAAAAAAATATCCCGCAGAGAAATCTGCGGGATATTTTTTTTGAGAGCAAAGTTCAAAGAGCAAAGAGCAAAGAGATTTTTAAGACGATAAGAAAAAAATCATAAGGTCTTAAGGTTCTAAAACTAAAAAAGAGCAAAGACCCCAAATCTTTGCTCTTTCTCTCTACTCTCTTATCTATGCA
>RHMF01002307.1_pt1 | contig 12063 bp, 9 predicted proteins | sample 5365151 | NCBI WGS metagenome assembly RHMF01 (sample SAMN10266501, study PRJNA497801) | feces metagenome | isolation source: feces | host: Bos taurus | place: China: Prairie of Fairy Mountain | collected 2017-08-14 | reverse complement strand
GGTAGCAGCGAGAACAAGTTCTTGGCTGTCTATCCTGAATACTATTCCACATGGGACACCCCTACTGAGCTGATACCTTTTGCAGAGCGCTTTGCCTGGGCCAGGGATAACGACCCTACACTATATAGTGATTTGTCGAAGTTGGTGGTACGTTCCAACTATGCCTACTCCATGAATCCGAATCGTATCAGCAGCTACTACTCAGCCAACCTCAGCGTGACGAAGGAAATCGGTAACCATGTGTCGTTGTCATTCTATGCCAACAATTTCCTGAACAATATGAGGACGGTACACTCGTCGCAGACTGATTTAGAGACTTCGCTCTTTGGAGGCAGTTATATACCCAGTTACTACTATGGTTTGTCACTCAGGCTAAAATTCTAAAATTCAGATGTTTTCAGACATGAAAAAACTCTTTTACATATGGACCTTCCTGATGCTTGCCGTCTCTTGCTCCGACAATGACGGAATACCCTCAGAGGCTTTGTCTATGGGGCAGGTCAGTGTGGTTTTGACGGGCGATGGAGACCTGTCGGGTTTCGAGACCCAGTTGCGCAACATCGCAACGAACAGTATCTTTACTGAAACCAGCGATGCTGATGGCAAGGTTCTGTTCCATGTAACCCCAGGCATCTACGAGGCCAGTGCCACAGGGGCCCACAGTGCCGAGGGTTATGCGTATACTTACAACGGTACTTCGGGACAGCTGATCGTCAAGAAAGGTGAGACGACCAACGTTACTATTGGGATGAAGAGTGCACGCGTCAGTCAGATTGTCATCAAGGAGCTCTACAATGGAGGTTGCATGCGAAACAATGGAGTCGACACCTATCAGTACGACAAGTGCGTCATCCTGTATAATAACAGCAGTCAGCCTGCCAGCCTTAGCAATCTCTGCTTTGGCGCAGCTTCACCGTCGAATGCTCATTCTAATAACAAGAACTACAATGCTGACGGAAAGCTGGTGTATGAGTCGGAAGGCTTTATCCCTGTATGGAACGGTATCTGGTACTTTCCGTCGACCATGAAGCTGGAGCCCTATCAGCAATTGGTGGTCAATATCCATGGAGCCATCGACAACACGCAGACGGTAAGCCAGTCGGTCAACTATGCCAATAGTGACTATTACTGCATGTACGACCCGGAGAGTGGCTATACTCACACCAGCTATTATCCTACACCAGCTGATGTGATTCCTACGAGCCACTATCTGAAGGCAGTAAGGTACGGTTTAGGCACGGGTTGGGCGCTGAGTGTCAGCGCACCGGCATTGGTGATGTTCCAGACACATGGTGTGTCACCTGCCGACTATGCGGGCAACACCGGTAATATGTGGTATGACGGTGGTCAGGTCGGAAGTCAGGTGTGGGCCTGTGTCAAGGTTCCTAATGAGTGGATTGTTGATGCCATAGAGGTATTCTCATCCGGTTATAAGGACAGCAGCATGAAACGACTCACCTCAGACATTGATGCGGGCTATGTTTGGTTGACCAATTATAAGGGCCATTCACTTTATCGTAATGTGAACCAGACAGCTACCGAAGCCCTGCCGGAGAACGCGGGCAAGCTGGTCTACCATTATGCGTTGGGCGTGAACGGGACTACTGACCCTAGCGGTATTGATGCTGAGGCGTCATTGCGACAGGGTGCCCATATCATCTATCAAGATACCAATCATTCAACAAACGACTTCCACGAGCGAGAAAAATGTTCATTAAGAGACTGATAACAACGATATTATGTGCTACCGCCTTGTGTGTTTATGCTCAAGACAGCCTGCTGCTTCGCGATATGGAAATCGTCAAGCAACAAAACGCATGGCTGACGCAAGCGAATGCTGCCGCGCTGACGCAGTTTGCAGCGCCCAATATAGCCAAGGCAGAGGCGGCACTTACCTACGAACGAGGTGGATTGACTGATTATACAGGAGGTATGAGACAGCTGACAGCCGACGTATGGGCAGAAGCATTATACAGGCTCAGCCGACGTACGGTGGTCTATGGAGCCATCAGCTACCAAAATCTGTCAGCTCGTGACGCTACAGGTTCTGCATTCATCAACCCCGGTCGGATGCCCTTCGACTTGGTTGAGGATTCGCTGACCAATGCTGGCGACAAACATTTGGATACCTATCATCTGAGTGGTGGCGTGGGTGTTGACGTATGGAGGGGAGTGGCTGTCGGAGCCCGTCTGGATTATACTTCAGCCAACTATGCCAAATATAAGGATTTGCGCCATAAGAACAAGCTGATGGACCTCCGGCTGACAGCGGGCGTGTATGCCCCACTATGGTCTTGGCTGAGTGTGGGGGCTGACTATCAGTATCATCGCCAGACGGAGAGCGTGTCTTTCAGCACGAATGGAAAAAACGAGAAGGTGTATAAGACGTTGATTGACTATGGTGCTTTTATGGGACGTGTCGAACAGTTTGGCAACGAGGGCTTTACCGACAAGAGTCGTGAGATGCCGTTGTTTGAGGAGACGCATGGCGGAGCCTTGCAGCTGGAGGCCCGCCCCGTGGAACGTTTCTCTCTGTTGCTGGCTGCCAGGTTTAGTCACGGAACAGGTTATTATGGACGTCGTTCTCCCTATACCATTACCTATACAGGTCATGAGCGAAACACGACGGAGCTGACAGCTGCCATTCGTTATGATGCCACATCAGCACAGCATCATCTCTGTGCCAGTTTCCGTCGTGAAAAGCTGGAGAACCGTGCAGAGACATTCCGCGAGTTGACGAACCAGAACGGAGCTACCTATTATGAATACTACGACCCTGTGGAGACCGGTGACAAATGGTGGCGCGACTTCGGGCTCTCCTGGACCTCGCTACTGGGCATGCAAGGCGAGACACCTACCTGGCGACTGAATGCCACCTACCAATGGGGTAAACGTACAGAACGCGCCTACCTGTATCCTTTCTTCCGCCGCCAGCAGATTCATACCAACGAGGTGGGGCTGAGTGTTACCCGTAATCTGATAGGCCGCCAGGGCATTTGGTCGCTGACCTTAGAAGGCAGCTTCCGAAAGGGTAGTGGCTCTCCTTACGACGATGGCGTGTTCACCATGCCCAGCAGTAAGCAAGAACAGCCTGCCGTCATGGAGGCTATGCTGTGGCGTGAGTACCAGTGGCTCTGTGCTGCACAATATCGTATAGGAGCTAGCGTGCAGTATGCCTTTGTCTTCCCTGGCACACGGCTGAAGACCCACGCCCGCCTCTCTGCAAGCCATCGTAAGGCCAACGAGACCTTTGACTATAGCCAAGGTTGCAATCGCACACAGCTTTCGCTGACCATAGGATGTACATTTTGAAACTATATTTATCATTAAAAGAGTAAGATAACAATGAAAAAAATTCTCATCTGCGCATTATGCGCTTTGTGTGGCTGGACGTCAGCAGCTGCTAGTGATACACTGACGGTACGTATTGAGGGAATGCATTGTGCCCATTGTGCCCATAAGGTAAGGACACTGCTGAAGAAAGACGCAGGAATCTCTGCCGTCACTGTCAATCACGAGCGTCGTACGGCTACCATCGCCTACAATCCTGCAATGATTAGTACGGACACCATCTATGGCCGTTTAGAGGCTACCAAGCGCTATAAGGCACAGCCCTATTCGAAGAGCGACGTCATCAGTCGTGAACTGAACCTGCGCATCGACGATATGCATTGCAAGAAGTGCTCTGACCGTATCACAGGACGTGTCAGTACGATGGAAGGTGTAGACTCACTCAAGCCCCATTTGGACAAGCACTACATGTCTATCCACTATGATGCTAACAAGAATAGCCGCGACAGTATCCGTACCGTCATCACACGCATGGGCTATACCCCCGTCAGCTATTATGACAGCGAGAAAGTCGGCTATGCCTACTTTGTGATTCCTGCTGAAGTTGCTACTCAGGAAACCATTGACAACATTCAGGCCATGGACGCAGTGAACGATGCCAATGTCAATGCACGTCGCGGGGCGCTGGCTGTTACCTATCTCTGCGAGAAGACTTCGCCGGAGCAGTTGCTGGTTGATATTCAGAAGGCAGGCATCAAGGCAACAGTTCCTGCACCCCACGAGTGCAAGGAAGAGGATAAGTAACACATGTTCAGTCGTAATACGAAGCGCCTTCAGTCGTAATACGAAGGGCCTTCAGTCGTAATACGATTTTCAGCACAAGAAAACAAGAATGCCAGAGCTTCAGAAACTCTGGCATTCTTTATGTATAGGTGCTCGTGATGTCCTCATGCTTTCTCACGAGCTGGAGCTTGTTATCACTTCATCACGACCTTCTTTCCGTTCACGATGTTGATACCCTTCTGCAACTTGTTCAGACGCACACCCTGGAGGTTGTAGATCTGAATGTTCCCATCCTTCTGGGAAGCAATCTTATGAATGCCTGTCCCGCCATTCACAATCGACAGCGGCATAATCTGGTTTTCTTTCGAACCACCCAGCAGAATGCCTGTCACCGTAGCATTGCTGTAGTCAATGTCAGCCAGACTCTCCTGTATCACATAAGCATAGTAGTTGGTCTTGCCATTGTTGATGGTAATCGTGTTGGTAGCAGCATCAGTAATGGTGGCCTCAGACTCTTTCGTACCCTTTACGGTAACACCCGTCAGTTTTACCACACGACACTTATTGGTAGCGACATTGATTTCTGCAATGGTGCCTTCAACAGGTGTCACGGTGCCATTCTTCGTGATGGTCAGACCCTGAGCGTTCGTAGCCTCCGTCATGCAGATGCGTGAACCCATATTCTGATTGCTCTTCTTCACATAGACAGTACCGTTGAGCACATCGCCCACCTCGAAGTCAAGGGCTGTGCAATAGAAGTGTGCACCGGCGTTGGCATCCTGCACATAGTAGCCCCATCCGTTCACCATATCGCTGGTGATGATGGCATCCGTCAGCGTCAGTTTCACCAGGCTGTTGTTGGCAGCATCGCTGAAAGCAGCCAAGCCCTGGACCTCTGTATAGCTATCGGCGGCCTCTTCTGAAAGCAGCGCCGTCTCACCGTTAGCTGCAGCCAAGGTCACAACGATGCTCTCGACATAGGTAGGACCCTGGGCATTCAGCAACACACTCTCAGCATTACCCGTCCAAGTCTGTGTCTCTTGTTTGCCTTCGGTGATGGAACCGCCACCCTTTACAATCCCCCAGCTGTTCTGATAGGTAATTTCGCCAGTCTTTGCATTCACGCTCTTGTTACCGTTGCTGACGATGCTTACCACAGCATAGCCTGCAGGAGCAGTCACACGCATCATACCACCGGCAATAGCCTGCAGCTGGTTGCCGCGACTGCCATTCAGATAGTAACGGGTTGGCATCGTCATCGCGTTCACGAAGCTCAGCGTCACACCGTCCATCTTGACCATTTTGCCACCCAGATTACCTGCATTCACGTCAGTGGCAGTACCAATGGCCAGATTCATGTTGTTGTTCAGGAAGTCGAAGGTAGCACTCAGCACCTGCGCACTGGTCCCGACTATCATGTCAGCAGAGATGGGGATGAGGAACCAGCCCGTCATGTAGTACATCAGCACACCCGTCATCTCGCTGGCTTTCTCGGGCCAGGTGTAGTCTGCAGGCAGCACGCCAAACAGGTCGCGGGTCTTCATCGTGTTGCCGGCAGCATCGGTCAGCTTCCAGTTCTTGCCATTGCCGATGTGCTCGATGCTGATATTGTTCAGCGTAACCAGTTTGCCATGATTCACCTGTGCGCAAGCGTCAGCGATGGTCATCACTGTGCCAGCGAGCGTCGTTGCCGTGGCTTCGAAACTCGACAACGTGGCATCCGTAACGGTGAGCGACGGCTCGATGCACAGCGAAGGCGTGTTCGCAAAATCCATATCCTCAGAACCTTTCTTGCCGACGATAGAACCATTCAGCGCGGTACCCTTCGTCAGGTTGATACCCTTGATGGCAGTAGCACCAGAGGCATCCTCCACGTAGTAGGTACCTGCCAGATCGTTGAAAGCATTCACACGGGCATTGGTCAGCGTCAGCTTGACAACCTTGCCGTCTTCTGCAGCGTTGAATGCAGCGATGTCGGCTGCCTCGACGTCATAATCTGCTGCACGGGCCACCTGCGGCAATGCCAGCAGTGCCATGAGCATTAAAAATAGAGTAGAAATTTTCTTCATAAGCTGATAATCATTAAAATAAATAATGTGTACTTTTGCGGCTACAAAAGTACACATTAATTCTTATATGGGCAATCCCCAAAAGTAGGTATTCTGCTTTTACTTCACATTGCCAACCTTTATAAGATACTCACCTATTTGTACGGCATTCAGGGCTGCACCCTTGCGAATCTGGTCGCCTGAGAGCCAGAAGGTCAGTCCGTTCTCGTCGCTAAGGTCCTTGCGGACTCGGCCAACGTATACATCGTCCTTGCCGGCAGTCTCGAGGGGCATGGGGTATACAAGGTTGGCAGGATCGTCGACCAGCGTACAGCCGGGAGCAGCGGCGATGGCCTTCTGAGCCTCCTCGACGCTGATGGGGCGCTCGGTCTCAATCCACACGCTCTCCGAGTGGCTGCGCAGCGAGCTGACACGCACACACATGGCCGAGCACTTGGCATCGGTATGCATAATCTTCTGCGTCTCGTTGTACATCTTCATCTCCTCCTTCGTGTAGCCATTGGGCTGGAACACGTCAATCTGAGGAATGACGTTGTAGGCCAACTGGTGGGGGAATTTTTTCACTGTCTTCACCTCACCCGTCTCGACCATCTCCTTATACTGCTGCTGCAGTTCGGCCATGGCGGCAGCACCGGCACCCGAGGCACTCTGATACGACGAGACGTGGATGCGCTTAATGTGCGAGATGTTCTCCAGGGGCTGCAGCACGACTACCATCATGATGGTGGTGCAGTTGGGGTTGGCAATGATGCCACGGGGACGCTTCAGCGCATCCTCAGCGTTACACTCGGGCACCACCAAGGGCACATCGTCGTCCATGCGGAAGGCACTCGAGTTGTCAATCATCACGGCACCATACTTCGTGATGGTCTCAGCAAACTCCTTCGACGTGCCGGCACCAGCAGAGGTGAAGGCGATGTCGATGTCCTTGAAGTCGTCGTTGTGCTGCAACAGCTTCACGGTCAGCTCCTTACCACGGAAAGTATACTTCGTGCCAGCCGAGCGTTCCGAGCCAAACAGCACGAGTTCATCCATCGGGAAATTTCTCTCATCAAGCAGGCGCAGAAACTCCTGGCCTACGGCGCCTGAGGCACCCACAATTGCTACTTTCATAACCTTATTCTTTTCCTATGTTTATACTTTCGGGCTGCAAAGGTACGAATTAGTGAGTAAAAATCCAAAGAAATTTGCACTTTTCTGAGATTTAGACATCTTGACCCCTTCAAAGTATGCATAAATATTCACCTCAAAACTCCCTGACCACCGTTCGGCCTTCCACCCAGGCAATCATGTTCAGCACCAGGTAGTTCCAGTTCTGGAAACCTTTGTTCATGATGGGCTCGCCGGTGTCGGGGTTGTAGTATTCGTGCAGGGCGCCTTCGCGCTGCAGGTCGTTGCCGAAGAGGGCGATGGTCTTCTCAGCCATCTGGCGCGCTTCCTCATCGAATCCGTAGTCGGCCAGTCCGCGGAACACCATATAGTTCGAGATGCCCCAGATGGGCCCCTGCCAGTTCGAGGGGTTGTGTGTCGCCCGCAGGTTGTACATTTTCTCCAGTTTCGACAGTGTGCGCACGCCGTAGGGTGCCCAGAAGGTGCGAGAGTCCAGCAGGTTCTCGCGCACCATGCGCTGGGCCTGCTCCTTGGTGGCTATGCCCGCCCACAGCGCCATGAAGCCCGACCACGAACCCAGTCGCTGAATCAGACAGGGATAGTCGCGCGGTGCTCCCTCGTGCAGCACGAAGGGTTTGCCGAAGATGATCTGTGGCTCGCCGGTATAGGGCAACAGATTCATGTCCACCGAGTAGTACATGCCGTCCTTCTCGTCCCAGCAGTGCGTCCGCACGGCCTCGCGCAGCGCCTCGGCATCAGCCTCATATTGCCGCGCCGCCTCCGCCATCGCCAGCCGCCCGGCCAGATAGGCCATAGCCTGCAACTCACGCACCATCAGGCAGTTCAGGTATATCGATGCGGAACTGCGTTTCGGACGGAAGAAGGTCGACGGGTCGTTGTCCACGCCGATGGCCAAGTCGTCCTGCCAATAAAACAGCCCCGTGGCCTCGTGGCGATGGTGCTGCTGATAGTTACGAATGAACGCCTGCATGCGCGAAAAACCTTCGCGCAGCCATGCGGCATCGCCCCCACCCTGCTGGGTGATAAAGGCTGCATGCTGAGCAATGACGGGTTTGTGCATGTTCGTGGCGTAGATGTCCTTGGGTTTCATCTTCGCTGGGTCACTCTCCGCATCCACCACCATCGGCATGTATCCGTCCTCTTCCGACGTATAGGCCAGGTAGTTCAGCACGCAGCCTTGTTCATACACCAGCGCCTCACGCTTGTCACCCTCCGAACCGGTATCGGCCAGAATCTGTCGCAGCGCCACGTCCGACAGCCACGAGTCCCAGTCCCACAGCACGCGAGCATACTGCCTACTGCCCGGCGTCAGGTAGGGGTATATCAGCGCCCCACCCTCCGGCTGCCTGTACATCTGTTGATAGTCCGCATAGCAGTGCTGCTTAATCCGCTCCCGCCACTCCTCTTGCGTCGCTGCCTGCACCGCCACAGCCACCCACATCAGGGCCACCAACACCATCATTTTCCGCATATTCATCGTCATTTGTTTTTAAGTCGCTAATAAAAAGAATCGGACTGACCAACACTCAGCCCGACTTTTCTTTCCGCAAACGCCCTGCATTTAACCTTTAACCTTTTTAACCTTTTTGCGTATCACCTGTCAATTAAAAACAGTCCGTCGCTTGGCGTCGTTGCAGCTTGGTTCCGTTTGGGACTTTAATGGGCAAAGAAAAGCCCCAAACATGGCAAAATGCCCTGAAAAGAACCAATTAAAATCGACATTTGAGTACAACAAGCCGTTTTGGGGACAACAATTTTTCTTATTTTGGGGCGATAAAAGAGGATTATCGAAAATAAACACTAACTTTGTACTCCGAAATTGAATCTGTCCCCATGACTGCAAACAGCATTTTGATTACAGCCGTCTTCTTTACATTTCTGGTAGCTGCTGCTATCAGCATCTATCTTTCGTACAAGCAAACCAACACAATAGTCAAAAACAACAATCTGTTGGCAGACGAGGTGGAGAGTCAAAAGGAACTGCAGCACCAACTTCGTAACGAACTCAAGGAATTGAAAGAACAGCTGAAGCCTAAGGACAGGGTTTCGGAATTGCAACAGGAGACGGAATCGCTGCGTGAGAACATTAAAGACACCCGCGAGATGAGCGACGACGAACTCCGCAGATGGATTGACCTGCAGATGGCCGAGAGCCACATGTATGCCAATCCGGACCTTTCGCTGAAGGACATAGCTCAGCGCCTGGGACTGACCCAGAAGCGAATCAAGCAACTCCTGAAAGACGACGTGCGGTATGGACGTCTGTACGACTATCTGACGAAAAAACGCGTGCTCTACGCCACCGAGCTAATCAAGGAGAATCCGCAGTGGTCGATGGATGCCATTAGCAAAGAGGCCGGTTTCGTGTCGCGCACCACCTTCCAGACCGAATTCAAGAAACGTATTGGCGTCACTCCCGCCCAATACCGCCAGCACACTCAGACCGAAGTGGTCAGAGTGGAATCAAACTAACACTTTTCGCATCGTCCAGCCAAGGGCAATAACAACTGCGATGCCCATGATATCTACGATGACGTAAGGAATCAGGTCGTAGAGCATGATGGGGAAAATAATCATGGCCACCATGTGGGCCACCATCAGAATACCCACCCACTGCAGCCATCCACGATAGAAAAAGGCGATGGCGATGCCGAGGGGCAGAAAGACCAGGGGCTGTGCTACTGCCAGTGCCAGATCGATGACTGATTCTGGGAGCATGGAGGTAATATCACCCGCAGCAACAACCACCATAAAAATCCACCACAGCACGGTGAAAGGTCTGACCAACGGCTTCATGCCACGCATCATGGCATAATAGAGTATCATGTCGCCCGCCAAAACAATCAGCCGAAGCGGAACCTGAAATCCATTGGCATTCACCCATTCAGCTATGTCATACGAGGTGTTGAATGCCTGTATCACAAAGAACACAAAGCCTACCTCGATGAGCCAGCGGGGCAATCCGCTTTCCACCTTATCAATATAAATAGAGCGTCGCTTGTCGTTGGCCATCATCCGGGCCGATTCGTTTAGTGATTGATATTCCATTCTTGTGTTGTTGTTAATCGACTGCAAAGATACGAAAACTTTCTTTAAAATCGCCCTTTTAGTCAAGCAGAAATGCCTGTTTGTAGGAGTAAATTCTGTTTTGAGGACACATAAAGACTTTGGGGACAACAACTTTCAAAATTCTTTTGGCTGGTTTCTTTTTTTCGCGCTTTAATAGGTATATTTGCACAAAAAGAGATAATATCTAAAACAATAATTATTATTAATAACAAACTAGAATGATGAAAAAAGTTATGTTGACAATGGTCTTAGCCTTGACAGGCCTGACCGTTCATGCACAGTGGAACAACTGGCATACCACGCAGGCTATCAGTAGCGGTTTCGGATTGTTGGGCTCTATGATTGAGTCTTCCGAGCGCAAGAAGGCTATGGAAATCTGGGAACGCGAGAAAAAGCAGTATCAGCCCACTTTCAAGGAAGCTCAGGAGAAGGCCAAGCAGCTGGAACAACAAGAAAACTGGTCGGAAGCCCTCGAGAAATATGAGGAGGTGGCCAAGCTGAACTGCGACTATGGCTATACCGACCAGAAAGGCATTTCCACAAAGATCACCAGTCTTTACGAGAAGGCCGGACGTACCGAGGAAGGTCCCGGCGTGGTGAACAACAAGAGCGTGACGCTGGCCGATTACTCGCAGTATCGCTTCACCCTACAGAATCCCATCAGCAAGGGCAAGAAAGACAATACCACGACAAAGATTGTCCGTGTGAGCTGTTCCGACTCAGAGACACGTATCGAACTTGAGTGCGAAGCCGTTTTCCCTGATTTCGATGTCTGTATACAGCCTGGCACTTATATTAAAAGCAAGGGTAGCGGAAAGTTGCGTCTGAGCAGCGTGGAAAACATTGCTACCTGCCCCACTTGTACCAGTATTCCCTGGCCATACCAGAAACTGCGCTTTGCCTTGATATTCCCCGCACTGCCAGCAACGGCAGAAGTGTTCGACCTCATTGAGCCATCCAGCGACTGGAAGTTCAAGGACATCAGATGTAAATAACCTCAACGCTAATAACCGGCAAAGATGAAAAGAAAGATGCTTTGGGGCCTTTGCATCCTCCTGACAATAGCTGCGAGCCATGTCAGTGCACAGACTGTCGCCCCGTCAGTAACGTCAAATAGTAAGCTGGCACCTATGGTGCATGCCTTTGCTGCGCAGCAGGTTGAGGCAGCCAGGCGCGCTGGAGGACAGGTGTCCCAAAAGCCAGTCCTCTTCGTCGTACGCCTTCACCCCGAAGCGGATGCCAGCGAGGCTAGCCAGGAGATAGAGGCCACTGGAGCCGAGGTGAAGACGGCTATCGGACGTATGCTGATGGTAGCCGCTACAGCCCGGCAGCTGCAGGACGTGGCAGCACTGGAGGGTGTGCAACTCATTGAGAAACCCGTGAAACCCATGCTGAAGCTCGACAACAGCCGTAAGGCTACCCATACCGACGAGGTGCAGACGGGTACGGGTGAACAGCTGCCACAGGCCTATCAGGGCGATGGTGTCATCATCGGTATCATTGACGCCGGTTTCGACGTGACGCAGCCAGCCTTCAAGGACGAACAAGGCAATCTGCGCGTCAAGGCAGCCTACTATCCAGGCATGACCAACGGAAAAGGCAACAAGGCGGTAGTGGACGGCAAGGAACTGGAAGGCACGCTCTTCGATACCCCAGAGTTGTTGCTCGACACTACGCGTCTGAAAGACGACATCCACTATCATGGCACCCACGTGGCAGG
>RHMF01001132.1_pt1 | contig 12064 bp, 8 predicted proteins | sample 5365151 | NCBI WGS metagenome assembly RHMF01 (sample SAMN10266501, study PRJNA497801) | feces metagenome | isolation source: feces | host: Bos taurus | place: China: Prairie of Fairy Mountain | collected 2017-08-14 | reverse complement strand
ACCTTGAAGAAAGCCTTTGGTATAGCCACTTCGTTTTCGCCTATGGTCTTGTAATCCGATTCCACTATAGGTCCGCACACTATATATATGCTGTTGTATAGCATCGCCCAATCGCGACCGAGTTCTTCCAATTCTTTCCAATCTCCCTTGTTCAAATTCTTATTTTGAGGACATATATTGCTCATATAAAAACTTTCGTCCATGGCAGCCTCGCTCCATTTCATATCGGCAGCCGGTGCCATGTGTCCACGGTCGTATCCGCTATGCTTGTAGTCATTTGTATTGGCCGAACGACCTCTCACATCGGGATCGGGAACGAAATCATCGCCTCGAGACACCTCGCCAAGCGTCTCTTCGGCAGTAAGTTCGTAGGCCACCCAATTAGGTATACACCATTGTGAGTTGTGGCTGACAGTATATCCCGTATGTGTTATTACCTGCTCTTGACGACTGGTAATCGATGCAGGCAACTCTATCTTATCTATTGTCTCGGCAGCAACCTTATTATGCTTATTGTCTTTCTCTATCGTTAAAGCATATATAGCCGACGCTATCAACAATACCAATATCAGTATCAGTCTTTTCTTTAGAGTACTATTCATAGCCGCTTAATTTAGTTGTGTTGTTTACCTAAATGTCTTCTTATACTATCAGCCACCTTATCACATATGCTTTCGGCTGTCTGCTCTTCCGATGGATACACCGGGTTTAGCACATCAACGTTTATTCGTGTCATAAAACGAGGGAAAGGTATTTTCACATTATGGTACACAGCACGTTCACTACCTGTTATCGCCACCGGCACTATAGGCACATTAAGTTCCTTGCTTAAAATGGCAAATGTTTCCTTAAACTTGTTCATGTCGTTGGTCTTCGATCTTGTTCCTTCAGGGAATATCACCACGTTTTTGCCATTTCTAATCACGGCACTCATCTCTTGCAACGACTCGCGAACATTCTTGTTTATATCCATCAATATGATATTGTTTTTGCGAGCCAAAAACACAGATAGTTTTGTTTTCCAATGCTTCTTTTTGGCAAAGAAGAATGTGTTCTTATTAATTTTGTGCGGCAGTTTATATGTTACCAACAATCCGTCTAATGCACTGCGATGATTAGCCACTATTATACAAGGTCCGTCGGGTATGTTTTTACTACCCTTGTATCGAAAACGATATATCAACGATAACGCTATCTTCGAAAAACTATTTACACACCAGTGTATAATACCCGGACTTTGCAATTTAATATCTGTTTTTGTCGAAAGGATTTCCTTCCAGCTTATCTTGCCTTCGCGTAACTGATAGTTTTCGTTTTCGATATATTTACTTAGTTTATCCAATGTATTTAACTCACCTATTTGTTCTTCGGTAAGAGTGATATCAAACGAATTTTCTATATAAGCCAATAGCGATACTATATTCAACGAGTCCATCGACAAGTCTATTTCAAAGTGGTCGTGTTCGTGAGCAGTATATCCCGTTTCTTCTTCCACAAAAGCCTTAAGCAATTTGTATATCTCGCTCTTATTTTCCAATTCCTTTTCATTGGATATTTTGCTCTCTGTTTTTTCTATAAGAGATGGCAACTTATAACGTTGTAGTTTACCTAATCGAGTTTTTGGAAACTCAGTGGATATTATATGATATTGCTTTATTCTTTTATATGTGGTGTTTTGCAAATTAAACTTGCTCACTTCATCCTTTATAAGAACATCCATATTTTCGAGCGATTGCAAACGTATATTACTCATATTAGGACGAATAGCAGCATGCAAAACATCTTTATGCAAAAATATACCTATCTCTTCCACATATTGACTTTGCTTTATAAAGTCTTGTTCCAGCAGTTCGGGATTTATATTCTTGCCATTCGATGTTACTATTATTTCTTTTATTCTTCCGGTTATCTTCAACCCATTTTTATCCAACACTCCTATATCACCTGTGTGTAGCCATCCGTCTTTAAGTATCTGTTCGGTTTCTTCCTTACGTTGATAATACCCCTGCATCACATTGTCGCCCTTAAGACATATTTCACCATTTTCAGCTATCCTTACTTCCACCATTGGCAAGGGGTCGCCGGTATAACCTATCTTACGTTTTCCCGGACGAGTAAATGTAATCATTGGTGCTGCCTCTGTCATTCCGTATCCTTCCAACACATAAAAGCCGAGAGTTTTAAGTATGGTGGCTGTTTCGTGCGACAAAGCAGCGCCTCCCGATACCAAAAACTCGATATTACCTCCAAACTTGGTATGTACACTCTTGAATACTATTTTCGACAAAGAATCGCTACCTATAGCCTTCACCACTTTATAAAGCAAACGTGTAACCACCGAAGCATTTATCTTATTCATAACACCCTTCACCAACATATCGTATAGTCTCGGCACACCTATTATCAAAGATATTCGTCCCTGATTAAGCGTTTTAAGTATCGCTTCGGCATTCATTCCTTCAGCTATATATACTGTGCTTCCCACCGACAATGGAGCCACAAGACTTCCGATTAAAGGAAACACATGGTGCAAAGGCAATAGTATCATTACATTACTCTCCTCCTTAAAAATAGGCACCGATTTACTTACTGCGTCAATGTTGAACATCACATTTTTGTACGACAGCATTACGCCTTTCGGATTGCCTGTTGTTCCCGAAGTGTAGATGATAAACATGGTGGCATCTTGTCCTCTTACCGGGATATTGGATACCGCAACATTGCTTGAATTATCTATTGCTATACAAGATGGTGTAACTATTTTTGCACCCTTACAGTCTATGTTCGAAAAGAAATCCAGCTTATTATCGGTTGTAAAGATAATATCGGGAGTACAATCGTCTATTATATATTGCACTTCATTTCTTGTCGACTGCACATCCACAGGTACTACCAATGCCTCACACCTAAGCGAACCATATAAAGCAAAGCACCATTCCGGCGAGTTTTCTGCAAATATCAACACCTTGGATGGTTTACAATTATCCAAAAATGTATCGGCATAAATTTGTGATATTTGTAGTACTTCGCTGTATGTATACTGAATATCTTTGTAATTGATTGCTACCTTATTCCTTTGTTCTAACATTTTTTCGATTATTAATTAAAATGTTCTTTTTAATTCATCAAGTCCCTTCGTAGGGTCTATATTTTAGTCAAAAAACTTCCATACAAAACCCCATTGCAAAGTAAAATCTTGTCCGGGATAGTGTGGAAGCGAAAAATATTGTGGAGTGGTTTCCCACAATGCGTTTATATGTAATAGCTTCAAAAATATCGTTGCATGTTTTATCTGCAATGATGCAAATATGTCACTCCATATATAATTACCTATCTCAACATCGTTTTGTCTATAAAATGCCGCCAACGACGGATTGTAAGCATCGGCATAAAATGCAGTGTTATAGCGCAAATCAACACCGGTTTGTACCGACAACGCATTCTTAAACATCTTAAAATCGAAAAAGCAAGAATGCTTGCAGGCAAATGTAGGCACCCTAAACACATCGTTGTCCGAAGCAAACTGCAAGAGGTTAAAGGTCCGCCAATGAAATGGCCCTATCTTTATATTGGTATTCAAACATGCCTGACTCAGCCAACCTCTTTCATCGGTTTGATATGGTCTGCTATTGGTATCAAGCCACACCATATTATCTACAACGGCTACCGATGTAGTCAAATCTATATAATTATTCCATTTGTATTGCAATTTCAAGTTTTGAGTATGTATCTTATTATATTCGCCTCGATTATCCCACTCATGATAGTTGCTGAAAAAGTAGTTATAGAAATAATCCGGAGCCCTGTCTGAACTATGCCCCGAAAGAGTAATGCTATGGTCGTTGGCAAAAAGATACGATACATCGGCTCTAACCATATTGTTGTTCTGCATAAACACTGCGTCTGAAAACGACTTTTCGGCAAACAATTCAGCACGTAACCCTCCAACAGATATGTTCAGTTTGACGAACGGCAGTATCTCAGTCAAGTTGTACGACTTTGGAAGTTCACTAACCGACATGTGATCGTAGCTGTAAATCCCTTCCACCCATAAGTGGCGCAAACCTAACGACAATTTAACCGGATTAAAATATTCGTAGTCTTTGTAAACATCGTTGCTCCAATATATAGTATTTTCCAAACGGAATGTCGAAACACTATCAAAGGTGTTAGTGGAGTCCACATAACATATCGGATGATATATGTGGCTGAAATTAGGTTCGTAATAATTACGTTTGTCTGTTTCCACCAATATTTGGTGTACTACCGTTCCCCTATTGAATGGGGTACCTTTTCGTATGGTGGTATCGCAGCTTATTGTGTAACTGCTGTCTGTTGTCGAAAACACTGTATCCACCACTATGTCGGCACCTATTCTTTTTGCAAAATTGTACGATTGGTGAGCCACCGCTGTAAAACTATTGTAGCGAGTAGAAGCGTCGTACATATAAACCGGTATCCCCGAGCGGTTTGTTTGAATATTTTCTGTAAACAAGCTATCCGATGTTATACCTCCATTTTCCTGTATGTTCAGTTTTTTCCATATTACTCCTCCCTTCACTTGGTAGCGCAAATTTTCGGAATAGTAGTTGGTAGTGGCTCCCAAATAGTTGTTCAATGTCTTTTGGTTCGAATAAGCACCTTCCGAGTTTATAAGATCATAGTGTAGTGCTATATTCCATCGTTGAGATAAATTCTGAGTATGTATCACCCTTACCTGATAGTCCGATAACAAAGAGTTCGAAAAGGCCAACAAAGTATAAGGGCGTTCGGTTTGATAGAACGTAAGATTATCCAACGAATAGCCGTAGCCGTCATATACGCTCTGTTTGTATCTGAATGCTATGCCTTCATCGTTTTTAGGATACAACGACAAATGTGGCGAGCCCACATTCCCGGTATTCAGATAGTAATTATTATTAAACGTAAACAGTGGATCCGTCTGTTCTATATAGTCGGGAAGCAACGTAGGATGAAATGCGTAATATATTTTGGCATCCAAAGGTTTTAGATAGAAATAATACACCGAGTTCAACAAAGTAGAATCAGGTATTACCTCATAATCAAATATAATACCTTTAGGAAGGGTATCGTTTTCGCTATTATTATCCGTGGTTTGAAAGGGATTGTTGGTATTATTATTGTTATTAATATTTCCATACCTATCTCTTCCTGCCGACGACGGGAGTACTGTCGAAGGCATAAACTGAGCGTTAGCACTCACCCATCCCAAAAGTACTATAATCGATATTATATATTTTATATACTTCAAAATCCGAATGTTTTTTTTCGGTTTATTTGTTTAAGTTCAAGAATCTTTCAGCATCTATGGCAGCCACACAGCCTTTTCCGGCAGCCACAATAGCCTGACGGTAGTGAGGATCACAAACATCGCCGGCCGCAAACACTCCCGGTATATTGGTTTGCGAACTTGGTGCCTGTGTCTTCAAATAACCGCTTTCGTCCATTTCCAACTGTCCTTTAAAGATATCGGTATTAGGCTTATGACCTATGGCCACAAAGAAACCGGCTATATCAATAGTGCGTATTTCGTTTGTTTTCACATTTTTCAAACGTGCGCCTACCACACCGTCTTCGTCGCCTACTATCTCTTCAGTTACACTATTCCACAATATTTCTATTTTAGGATTACTTGTTACTTCGTGTTGCATGGCTTTCGAGGCACGCAATTCGTCGCGACGTACTATCAAATACACCTTGTTACATATATTGGCAAGATACGAAGCCTCTTCACAAGCTGTATCGCCACCACCCACTACAGCTACATCTTGTCCGCGATAGAAAAAACCGTCGCAAGTGGCACATGCCGATACTCCCATTCCAAAAAATTGTTTTTCGCTATCCAAGCCTAACCAACGAGCCGATGCACCGGTAGCCACAATAACGCTTTCGGCCATAATGGTATTACCACTATCATCGACAAGGGTAAACGGACGTTTCGAAAAATCCACACTCTCGATATTGCCTTGGCGTATGTCGGTACCAAAGCGTTGTGCTTGTTTCTTTAAGTCTTCCATCATCTCTGTTCCCGACACTCCGGTTGGATAGCCCGGAAAATTTTCTATCTCGGTGGTGATGGTTAACTGACCTCCCGGTTGACGTCCTTCGTACAATACAGGTTTCAAATCGGCACGTCCGGTATATATACCTGCTGTATAACCTGCAGGACCCGAACCAATAATAAGACAACGTACTTGTTCTATTGTTGACATAATTTCTTTCTATTGTTAATGTTACTAATAAATTTAATTCCGTTACAATTTGTATATCAAACTTCCTGATAATACATTATTAAACTGACCATAGTTTCCCAATAGTCCTTCGGCGGCACCTATTTTGTTTATACTTGGCAACGAATAACTCAATCGTCCTTCGAAGGCTATATGTGGATTCAAATATAGTCGCAACCCTACAGCCACCGGTATATCCATTTTCTTGTAATTAAACACATCACCCATGTCCATACCGCCTTCTGTAACCGACGAATTGACAAGCACCGAGGGCTGTACTCCCGCCAATATCTCTACCTTCTCGGTCAGTTTAATACCATAAAGCAAACTTATCTCCACATAATCCAAAACGGCTACTTGTTGTATCGAAGTGTTTCGGGCTCCTTTCGAAGTGTACGACAATTCTAAATTGGCACTGCTTATGCTACTGAAAGGATATGAAGTAAATATACCTATGTGATATCCTATCTTGTTGTATCCCGATGCCTCATCGCCATCGATCTGGCTGAAGTTGGGACCCAAACGCAAACCAAAGCTAAAATCTTGTGCATACATACCTCCACAAAGTACCAATGCCGCAAAAAGTGTTACTATACGTTTCATAGCGTAATCTTTATTTGTTATTTATATCTGTTTTCGGTCCCACACTCCTATCGTTTTTTTCTCGCACAGAAAGTAGCAGACCGTTGTTATTATTTAAAGTATTCTACCAAATTATCAAAACTGATGGTTTCCTGCATACCTGTGGCCATATTCTTTATCGTCACAGTACTATTTTCTATTTCGGCTTCGCCTATAAACACCACGTATGGTATCTTTTTGTTGTCGGCATAGCTCATCTGTTTTTTCATCTTGGCGGCTTCGGGATATATCTCTGTTTTTATTCCTGCTTTTCTCATTTTCGAAGCACAGCGTATACAGTATTTCGTTTCCTTTTCGCCAAAATTGATAAACAACACCTCGGTAAGCTGCTCCAAATCAGAGGGGAACTTGTTTAGTTCGGTAAGCACATCATATATGCGATCGGCGCCAAACGATATACCCACACCCGACACATCGGGCATACCAAATATTCCCGTAAGATTGTCGTAGCGACCACCACCACAAATGCTACCTATCGCAACATCTTGTGCTTTTACTTCGAATATGGCTCCGGTGTAATAGTTCAAACCACGTGCCAACGTAAGGTCAAACTCGATGGTACATTGTGTAGGGTTATCATCTATGTATTCAAACAATGTTCTCATTTCGGCTATACCCTTAGTACCTATCTCGTTGTTTTGGAATAGCACCTCCAATTGGTTCAGTTTTTCTTTGTCGCTACCCGACAGCTCGAATATTGGTTTTAAGTCGGCCACATTCTTTTCGCTAAGGCCGCGATCCAATAATTCCTTGTTCACATTATCCAAGCCTATCTTGTCCAATTTGTCTATCGCCACCGTTATATCCACCAATTTGTCGGGAGCACCTATCATCTCGGCTATACCGGCAAGTATCTTACGGTTGTTTATCTTCAGCGTTACATTGATATCCAGTTTCTTAAAGACATCATCTATTATCTGTACCAATTCCACCTCGTTAAGTAGCGAACTGCTACCTATAATATCGGCATCACATTGGTAAAACTCTCTGTAGCGACCTTTTTGAGGACGATCGGCACGCCACACGGGTTGTATCTGATAACGTTTAAATGGGAATGTAATATCGTTGCGATGCTGCACCACAAAACGTGCAAAAGGCACTGTAAGATCGTAGCGCAATCCTCGTTCACAAAATGCCAACGACATTTTTTTGTAATCGTCGGTAACAGACACCCCATCCATAAAATTGCCCGAATTGAGTATTTTAAACAACAATTTATCACCCTCTTCGCCATACTTACCCAATAGCGTGGATAGGTTTTCCATGGCCGGTGTTTCGATGGGCACGAAGCAAAAAGTTTTGTATACCTCGCGTATAGTATCGAAGATATAATTTCGACGAGCCATCTCCAATGGCAAAAAGTCGCGAGTGCCTTTTGGAATACTACATTTCATTGGTGTTACGTTTTTTTTGATTGATTAGCCGAATATCATCGGCCGTTTTTGTTCGATAAAAAAACACGAAAGGACACCAATCGGGATGTCCTTTCGTATGTATGTGATAATTTTTGATTAATGTTTAACAACCATCTTTTTGGTTTTATACACTTTACCATTGCATACTACACTGCACAAGTATACACCGTTAGGCATATCGCTTACGTTGATACGTTGTGTGCCTTGATTGTCGGCAATGCTTATTTCTTTAACCACCGAACCCAACATATTGCGGATTTCTATTTTGTTTTGCATTCCTCCCGACAAACTGTAGTCAACAGTTACCACATTGCGTACAGGGTTAGGATACAAATCGATGGATACATTATTTTTGGCCAAAGTATTTATCGAATTGCGATCTATTATATATTTCACAAACATGGTTTTGCTGTTTGCAGCATTACGTGTGTCTTGAATAGTAAAACTAAACAAAGTTGTTGTTCCATGGGCAAGACCTCCATTTATTTCGATCCATGCATCACATTCTGCTTCAGCATTTGAAGCCAATTCAAACTCTCCAGATATGGTACCGGGCACACAAGAACCGGGCACACATATACTCATCACATGAATATCTTCTGTACCATAAACGGTTTCGGCTGTAATTCGTGCCGTAAGTGCACTGCTTGAATTATTTTTACAGTTGAAGTATAAATAACTTTCTTCATTGGGCGATTGCTCATAAATAACTATGGTATCGTTAACCACATTACCTTGATATAGAACATCTATTTGTGCTCTTAACACTATTGCCGAAGCAAATAAACTGATAAATAATAATGTTTTCTTCATTTGTTTTTTATTTGTTTTTGTTCAATTATTTCTCTTTAATATTTTTGCAAAGGTACGATTTTTTTTTGAATAAACCACTCTTTATCCGCCTTGCTATGCTGTTAAAAAATATCAAAGGGACAACCTTCTTATTTATCCCTTTGATTATTAAGCATCTTACTTTACATTCGCCAACGGTTTATCTCTTGTTTTTTCCAATATTTTATTAGAAAATATCCAAATATCATACCACCTAAGTGTGCAAAATGTGCTATACCATCGCCTGTTGAAAGAATTCCCGACACTAGTTCCAATATACCATATCCCAACACGAACCACTTGGCTTTGATAGGCACTAGGAAATATAGATATATAAGTTGGTTTGGAAACATCATACCGAAAGCCAACAATATTCCATATACAGCTCCCGACGCTCCCACTGTGGCTATATCGGCACGACTTGCCAATAGTTGTTGAGCCAATTCCACCGATTGGTAGCCATAGTTGTATCCCGACGAAGCATTCATCTGCCACTCTTGCAAAAAGGCATTTACATTAGCCACTTTTTCGGGTGTAAGTATCGACGACAACTCCGATTGTACCAAAACCACAAAAGCTTCGGGACCGGGCGATGCCGCATAAACATTAATGGCAGCCTGTATACTAAAATAGTCGATACCGATAACGATAGTATGTACTATGGCTGCCCCTATCCCCGTAACAAAATAGAAGAGCAAAAAACGTTTCGGTCCCCAATAATTTTCCAATACATTACCAAACATCCACAATGCGAACATATTAAAAAACAAGTGTTCAATACCGCCATGCATAAACATATAGGTGATGTATTGGTAGGCATGAAAATAGTCGCTCTTAAAAAAATATAGGCCCAAATAATCGGTAAGGTCGATACCCAGCGAACGATTAAACGCCAAAGTGGCCAAATAAAATATCACATTTATTATTATCAAGTTTTTCACTACTGTGGGCAAAACTTTAAAACCCTGAGGTCTATATTGCTCCATGGTTATTTAAATTTTTCGGTTAGGTCGTTATCTTTCATTATTATCATTGTCTTCTTGCCGAAAGGCGACATATTGGGCATTTTACAACTAAACAATTGTGCTATTATATTTTGCATCTCTTCCTGTTTTAGTTTTTTACCATTGCGCACCGCCAACCGTTTAGCCATCGATAGTGCTATGCTCTGTTGCTTATCGGCAAATTTCTGCATAAGACTATTTTTGTAGTCTTCCACTATTTCGTTCAACAGTGTTTGCACCTCGCTATCCTTTACTTCGGCCGGTATGGCTGTAGCAACAAACACCGTATTACCCAAAGTGTTCATCTCAAAACCCATATCCCTCAAATCGGGAAGTATTTCGGATATTATTTCGGCATCGGCGGCACTAAAACTGCACTGCACCGGAAACAATATCTGTTGCGATGCCGTATCTTTTATCGTTTGTCGGCTATAATGCTCGTACAATATGCGTTCGTGGGCTCGCTGCTGGTCTATTATCAGCAAGCCGGAACTCATGGTGCTGACGATATATTGGTTCAGCACCTGCACCACCCCCGAGGTGTTTATCTCGATATCGTGGTCGTCGGTTTTATCGCTTTCGACAAAGAGTGCTTGCTGCGATGTTTCTTCACTTCGCTCGTCGACATCAACGGCATTAGACATCTCAAAAAAGTTTTCCCATGCCTTACTGGTGCTACTACTGCTATAATCCGAAAAAGAATTCGAATTCGATTTAAAAGGGTTATAATCAGCATTTACCCTTATGGTAGGCGATGGCGGTATATATCCACGCGGTGCCGGTGCGGGATTAAGGTCGAGGCCTTCCACCGTATTGAATTCTATCTCGGTAGAGAGCGTATATTGACCCAACGTCTTTTTCACCGCCGATTTTAGTATGGCATATATTATCACCTCATCCAAAAATTTTATCTCGGTTTTGGTGGGATGTATGTTTACATCTATCTTGGCAGGTTCCACAGTGAGGTTGATAAAATACGAAGGATATGTTTTTTCGGGTAGCAAATCCGAAAAAGCCTTTTCGATGGCATTGTTGAAATAATAACTCTTACAAAACCTATTATTGACAAACATATACTGCTCGCCTCTTGTTTTTTTCGAAAATTCGGGTTTACATATATAACCTTTTATCTGCACATCTTGCGTATTTTCCTCCACCGGGTTGAGACGTTCTTTATAACTATTGCCAAACAAAGCTGTGATACGCTGATGCATATTGCCGGCCATCAGCTGATATATCATCTTGTCGTTATTATAAAACGTAAATGCAATGTTGGTATGAATAAGAGCTATCCGAAAAAACTCCTCTTCGATATGTTTAAACTCTACAGCATTTGTTTTAAGAAAATTACGTCGTGCCGGCACATTAAAAAACAGATTCTTTACAGCTATCGAAGTACCCACAGCACAAGCACACTCGTTCTGTTCTTTTATATCCGAACCTTCTATGGTAATGCAACTACCTATTTCATCGTCATGTCGACGTGTTTTAAGTTCCACCTGTGCTACAGCCGCTATCGATGCCAATGCCTCACCCCTAAAACCCATGGTGCGTATCAAAAAGAGATCTTGAGCCTGACGTATTTTACTTGTGGCATGACGTTCGAAACACAAACGCGCATCGGTGGGAGACATCCCACAACCATTGTCGATAACCTGTATCAATGTCCTACCGGCATCTTTTATTATCAATTGTATGTGTGTAGAACCGGCATCAATGGCATTTTCCAGCATCTCTTTCACAGCCGAAGCAGGACGCTGAACCACCTCGCCTGCAGCAATTTGATTGGCGATATTATCGGGTAATATTTGTATTATATCAGACATTTTCTATCTCTCATTTTAATTTGCAAAGATACGATTTTTTTTTGAATTAGAAATCACTGTACAGCCGATTTCTTGTTTTAAAAAGAAATGCTCTT
>RHMF01001131.1_pt1 | contig 12065 bp, 5 predicted proteins | sample 5365151 | NCBI WGS metagenome assembly RHMF01 (sample SAMN10266501, study PRJNA497801) | feces metagenome | isolation source: feces | host: Bos taurus | place: China: Prairie of Fairy Mountain | collected 2017-08-14 | reverse complement strand
CGACGTCTTGGCCTCGATGTTGTCGATGGTCGCCTTGGGGGCCTTGACCTCGCCTTTCACCTCGGTATCGCCGCAGATCTGGTTCTTGTCGCTGCCCAGAGCTGCCTTGCCGCCAGCCAGTTGCAGCACGGCCTTGCCTTCGTCCTGCTGGGCCTCGAGGGTCTTGTCGGCAAAGAGCCCCAGCTCCTCGCTGACGGCCTGCAGCTTCTTGCTCTTGATGTCCTTCGACTTCGCGCCGACGTACATCTTCTCTGAGACGAGAGTCATCGTGCTGCCTGCGGCCAGTTTGTCGTCGGTCAGCTTCTCCTTGTCGACATCCATCGACTTCACGCTGACGGCCTTGGCATTCATCGAGATGCTGCCTGTGGCCTTGCCTTCGGCATCGGCTGAGAGGAAGTCCATCTTCTCGGCGCGTACGCTGACCTTGCCGTCCTTCGTCAGCGCCTTCGTTTCGAGCTTGCCGTCCTTCACCTCGTAGTCGAGGCTCTCTACGGCGACAGTCTTAGATCGGATGATGACGTCGCCCTCGGCGGTGTATTCACCCTTCGAGAGCTTGCCCTTGTCGTCGCGCTCGATATCCTTCGGATTGGTAGTTGCCACCTCTACGGTCTTGGCGGTCATCATGATCTTGCCGTCGGCAGTCAGTTCCTTCTCCTTGATGCCCTTGTCATCCATCTGGTAGTCGATGGCCTCGAGATCAATCTCCTTCGCGCTGATGCTGACACGCCCCGTGACAGGCTGTTCCTTCTGGTCATCCGACGGGGCGATTGACGACAGACGGATGTTCTGGGCATTGATGCTGAAGTTGCTTGTCTCGACGAGTTTGCCCTTGTCGTCAGTCATGTTGATGTTGACATTCGGCGTCTTGACGTTGATGCCGGCACCAGCATGGGTATGCAGGTTACCGTCGCCGTCGGCTGTGGCCACCTCGATATGTTCGGCCACGACGGTCATCGAGGCTCCGGTTGTATTGTCCTTGAAGTCGTCGCCGGTCTTGATATCGCCCTTCTCGGTCTCGAGGGCCTTCTTGCGGCGCTTTATCTCCGACAGCTGCGACACGAGGTGGATGAACTGCAGGGTGGCCTGATAGAGTCCTGGTATCAGGTCGTCCATCGACTCATGCAGTTCATTGATATCTGTCAGGTTCACGCGGTTGAGGAAAGCGTCTTCTTCATTCAGCTTGTCTTCCTTGTCGAGTAGCGTTGACATCTTCTTGAAACAGGCTTCCACGTTCTTCTTTTGTCCATCAATCTGCTCCTTCAGCTGATCAGCCTCGTCGGAGAGTTTACTGATGGTTGCCTCGATCTGCTCCTTGCGACTTTCGGCAGAGACGGTGGCTTCGAGGCTCAGCGCCTGGTCGGCATGAATCCTGATGCCGCCATTGCCCAAGGGCAGTGGACTCTGCGAGAAGGTATCCTTGGCATCGCTGCTGTGGAGCACAATGCTACAGGCCTGGTCGATAATCTCAGACGTGCTGCCTACGACATTCTCCACACCATCAATTCCCGGGTCGACGGCCGTATGGCGGATGCTGGAGGCTCGGGTGACAACATGGCCTCCATCGCCGACACCTTCGAGGGCGACACCGTTGCCTTTGACAATCACATTGCCTACGCCGCCGCTGAGCAGGTCGCCGCTCTTGTCGACATTGCCTATCACGATCTCCGGAGCAGAGATGACGATGCGGGTGGCGTCGCGGTAATAGAGTCCATTGTCAAGCCGGCTGAAAATGTCGGCCTTGATCTGCTGGACCTCTGACTTCTGCTGGTGGATCTCCTCCAGATCCTTCTCCACGCTGCTCTGGAAATTCTCAAGCAGCTTTTTCCAATCATCAAATATATATCCCATAATACCTGTATTCTAAAATGTTCTCAACTTCTGTTGTATCTTACTAACAAAGTGCTGGATGGCATCCTTTTCCTTGTCATCGAGATCCATGCTCGACTTGATTGACGATTCGAGAACTTCAATTGGTTTAAAGCTGTTGCCCTCAAGCGCGTAGGTCGTTTTGCCGCTTCCAAACAGGATCTGGCCATTCTTACCTTCGCCCCAAAGCTTTCTCTCATCAAAGCTTTTCTTGAGATTCAAATTGTCCAGCCTCTCATCCAGAGCACCCTTCAGGGCACCCTTCAGAGCAGCGCCTATGGTCGACAAGTCTTGTCCGATGGGTGGGGTACCACGCAGGCTGTCCACATAATTCTGCCAAGTATCTTCATGCATGATATTGCCTTTTGTCGCGGTGTCGATGGTGTCGGCCTTGGGCTTTTCCGGCTTATCCTTTATGTTAAGGTTGTAATCCAGGATGATGGGTATTCGCATATCATCCGTAAACCCGAATTCATCCAACACATTCATGGCTACCAGGCGCTGGAGATACCTGACGTTGAGCATACTGCTACTGATCTCGGCCTCCAGTTTCTTATCGTCATCAGTGATATCATAGAAACGGGCTTTCGGACATTTTTCCTTGCTGATTGCTGTCAGGAACTTCTTCTTATAGTCCTTAGGCATCGCAGTGTAGATATAATGGCCGAAGACTTTGTCGACATCTGTCTTGACTGGCTCCAGATGAGTCAGAATATAGACATTTTTCCTTAGCTGATTGATGTCCTTCAGAATCTTCTTTCGACGGTTTTTACGCTGTTCGACAACGTTTTCTTTAAGTGATTGTAATATCAATGGATCTGTAATGGCAGGAAGCTGTAATACCCGTATGCAACACTGATCCGTCACAATATCTTCGGCTTTACCAGTTATCTCCACATCATCCGTAAATTCCAGTTTGTCTTCCTTCCATTCCTCATCTTTTTCTTGTGTCCACAAGGAATCTTTCAATGTGGCAAACTTGCATACATCCTTCGTCGGATCGTTTGATAATTTCTTGAAGTCTACCAAGGTTTTCTCTATAGACCTCAATAGGGCTACGGAATCATTATAGGTGCACTCAAACTTGTCGAAGAGCGTAACGATCATCTTTGGAATCGTATTGAATACCTCAACCATACCATTTCCGATACCGTCACTTCCTTTAATGGCCTTCTTGTTCATCTTGTCCAGGAGTTCCATCTTCTTCTCCCGATTATAGGCAGAAGCGGGGAAGGCACAGCTGCTATTGCCAGCTTCGAGTTTCAGGAATCTGTTCGACTTCACCGTCAGGGTTCCTTCCACCGGGCGGAAGAAGATCTCGACGGTCGATCTGACAAGCGACAGGTCGACAACACTCAGGGCAATCTGGGCAATCTTCTTGGTCACCTGTGCCGTCACGTCGAGCAGGATCTGGGCTGCGGTGCCCTTCTTGGTGTCCTTCGACTTCCAGAGCTTATAGTTGACGTTCGTGCCTGATACAAGCTTCAGGTTGTTGCCGGCCTCGATGGTCACGTTCTTACCCGAGATCTTCACGTCGCCGTTAGGAGCCGAGATGTTGATACCCGTGAAGGCGTTGATCTTCACGTCGCCCCAGGGAGAGGCTACGGTGACGTTACGACCGTCGGTAGAGCCTGAAATCTTATAGATGCCATAGTAGTCGGTCAGTTCGAATCCGCCCTCAAAGTACTTGCTCTTATCCCATTTCATCGAGGGGATGAGGCCGGGGGCAAAGCCCGTGATGGTCTTGAGCAGCGGGGAGAAGCAGCCCGACAGGAAGGCGGTCATGCCGTTGCCGAAACCGTCGGAGAGTGTCAGCTGGTGCATACCTTGACTCGTCAGGACCTTGTCGGCAAATAAGAAGTCGTCGGCGAGGCCACCCATGACGTAGGGACGCTCCACATTGCCACCCTCGAATCCCACCATGACGGGATTCTTTTCGTAATGGTAGCCCATATAGGGGGCGCCATCCTGATTGGAGGCGAAGTTCAGCCAGGGGGTCGACAGGGCTTTGGTCTCTTCTGTAATCGGTTTCTTTTGGTCATCGTCTTCATACTTGATGGTCTGCCAGTTGAACATGACGCGGACACGATTCTTCGAGGTGGGGTCCTTGGGATCGGTAATGGTGGCAGGCTGGGGATTGGCATATCTGACATGTCCGGCTGGAATCACGGCGGGGTAGAAGAGCTTGTCCTTGTCCTGTGCCGTAGCTACGACCAGGAACACCAGGTTACGGTTGGCGTCGAAGTTGCCTGTCACCTCGACAACAATGAAGTTCTCCTTATTGAAGGTGATGATGTTTCCCAGCTTCAGCTTAGGGTACGTCGTGCCATAGTTGATATAGATGGCATTCTCACCGGTGGTCTGTTCCTTCTGCAGGATAGACATGTATTTCTTACCATCGTATGCCGTATGCAGCTCCGTAAACTGCTGGAATCCGTCCAGCATCTTGGTCCTTTCGCCCTTTTTGGCAAAATTGTGCTGGCCATATTGCACATTATTAGGATTGTAATTCGCAAAATACTTGTCGTTGAAGTCGGAGTTAAGTTTGGACACCGACGATTCTGCCATCGCCAGGTTGAACAGGTTGTCGAACAACAGGTTCGTTATCATGGTGGGCAGATTCTTGTCGTTCTTGAAGATATTGGCAAACTGCTTCATGATCCACTTGTCTTCCTTTCCTCCGAAATCGCCCATCTGCGCCTTGACTATCACGGGTGACTTCTGCAGCGGTTTGCCTGTCAGGCTGCTGTTGTCGGCCTCGTAGTAGTAGGCTCCGTCAGTTGCAAGTCTCAGTTTCCTGGAATTGAGGTTGCCATAGGATATGTTCACGATATCTTTCTTCGCCACCTGAACGGGTTCCTGAGAGGCATCATAGCCAATGTTCAGCTTGTCGTTCTCGAAGAACATGAACTCTCCCCAACGGTTGGTCGTTCGGGCCAGGAAAGCGTAGAAGCTTTCGTTATACTGCACCAGATAGGGGAAGATATGCTCATGGGAATGATCGTCTTTTGTATATTTCAGGATCCTCATGTTGTCGGCCGTGTAGGTCATGGGAATTTCTGGTTGTTGAGTAACACGCTTCAACTCCAAAAGTTGGGTGATCTCTTTCGTAAGATCGGTGATCTCTTTCACGGATAGTTCGGTCTCGTTCATCCTTTCATCGACCTTATGAGCTAGTATCAAGTCATTGTTGTCCGAGAGCTTCTTTTGCCTTTTGGTAATTGCGTCATCAATTTTGTCGGTATTGACAACGGTCCAGGGCTTGATGTACTTCTTGATCTCTTTGCTCAGAATATCCTCATGCAGTCTCTTGGCAACGAAGGTGCGGCTGGTTTCTTTCAGGGTCAGCAGCTTGTCGAGACTACAGATTTTCAGTGTGACCTGCATCTCGGCATCCTTCGTGTAAACGGGCAGTACCTCATGGACATAGAAATCCTTGCCTTCATAGAAATCGCTGTCAGCGTCGCCAATGGCAATCTTGAGGTGCTTGAATATATGATCGAGCTGCCATCTGGGAATGTCCTGATAGGTTGTGCCTTGGGAAGCTGCAATGCTTAGAACCACGTTAAACTCCGTCGGCTGATACATCTTCTTCTGGAAGCTGAAGTCCAAGATGCTCATTGAATAGGATGCAAATTCCGCTTGTTTCTCGTCGACCACCAAGAGCACGTCACAGCCCTTCTTGTCGGTTGCCAAGGTGATGTCTTCTTCCGATACTTCCCGAGATTCGGCATCCTTAATATGGAGTATACCACATAATGTTACGGTTATTTTTGCCATAATATCTAAGTTTTGGTGTTTATATTTCTTTCGTTGATTCGTTAATCTTAACGGCGAGCAGGGCGATGTCGTCGGCTTGAGAGGCATCCTTGATGAATGCATGGACATCCTTGACCAGGCGCCGGATATAGGCTTCGGCATTGGCGGGTCCTTGGGCTACGACCTTCTGCAGCGAGGTTTTAATGCGCTCTTTTCCGAAGAATTCCTCTTTCTCGTTGGTGGCGTCTTTCAGACCGTCGGTACAGAGCAGGAGTACATTGCCTGGCGACAACTGCATCTGACCTGACTTGAAGGACTTCCCTTCGATCAGTCCCAGCGGCAGGTTATGGTCCACCTGGACCATGCTGACCTCGGAGGTGATGAGCAGGGGCAGCTCATGGCCGGCATTGCAGTATTTCAGTTCATGGGTCTTCAGGTCGAGCACGCCCAGGAAGAAGGTGCAGAATATCGATGTCTTGTTTTCAGCAGAAATAAAATTGTTCATGACTTCCACGATGTCCTTCGGGTCGGTATGGTGTTCAGTGACCATGCGGAACACATCGTGGATCACAACCATCACCAATGCAGCCGGTATGCCTTTGCCGCTCACGTCGCCGATACAGAAGAAGAGCTTCTCGTCGCGGATGAAGTAATCGAAGAGGTCACCACCGATGCTCTTGGCGGGTTTCAGGTAGCTATAGAGGTCGATGTCGCTGCGCTCGGGGAGAGAGACGCTCTTTCTGGGAAGCATGGACTTCTGGATATTCCAGGCTACCTCGAGATCGTGGTTAACTGCGGCTTCCTTAGCCGTATTCTGCTTCACGTCCTCAATGTACTTCTCGAGCGACTGCTGCATGGCGGCAAAGGAGTCGCGCAAGTGGCTGATCTCGTCCTGGTGGGTGATGACGGGCAACGGTGCATCGAAGTTACCCTTGGCCACCTCATTCGCCGAACGGGCTAAGGTGCCTAGGGGACTTACGACTTGGCGGATGTCGGAACGGCATCGGTAATAGATGACCGTTAGTCCGATGGTCGTGAAGAAGAGCATCAGTCCGATCATGGCGAGAGCCGGGTAGATATAGGCCCTTTGCGGAACGACAATGGCCATCGCCCAGTCAGCGGCTTCCAGCGGTGCGTAATATACATCAGCCCACACGCCATCGATCGTCAGCGTAGCCTTTCCACGTTTCATCTTCGTTATGTCAACGATGACATTCAGATCTTTCTTGTTTTTCTGGTCGATGCAGGAGAACACGTTGCCCTTCATGATGCGCTGGCTGTCGGGATGGGCAATAAAGGTGCCGTCGTTACTGATAATAAAGGAGTAGAAGTAGGCGTCTCTCCAGACATCGAAAGGCAATACCCCATAATGATAGCTTTCATGATCAATGTCCTGCAACTGCTTGACGAGCCATTCCAGCGACATGTCGCCAGCGAGCACACCTGCCAGCGAATTGTTTTGGTCGTACATAGGCATGACGAACGAACAGAGATAGCCGTTCTGTCCGGCTTCATCGAAAAACGGATCGGTCCAATAGCCGTTCTTCGTTTCCTTTCCTTTGATATACCATTCTTGATTCAGGTAGTCGTGAGAGGAAGAGCCAATGTTCCTGGCATGATCGTAATCCCGATGCATATAGGCCTCAAACCATCTTCCACACTGAGGGTAGTAGCCGGGTTCGAAGGACATGGAATAGCCCTCGATATAGTCGTTCAGCTTGATTTCCTTCTCCAAGGCCTCCAATACTGTTTCGGGTGAGCCGAGGCTGGTCCATACTTCATCAAATACATTCCTGACGCAGATTTCCTCTGTGGCAAGGATGCGTCCCAGCTTCTCGTTGACCAGACTCATGATGGCATGATATCGTCCTTCCTCCTCAGCCTTAACTGCACTCACGGTGAGGTTCAGGATGAAGCAGAAAATGATGACAAGCATCACCAGTACGGTCAGCATGACTTTTTTCGTCAGTCTATTGGCAAAGCTCGTATATCTCTTCATATTGTCTTATACCTTATTATATTATCCATAGATCCTGATGGCGAGCATGGCGATGTCGTCGCTCTGCTCTGCATCGCCTAAGTAGTTGCTGACGCTCTGCTTTAATCTCTCTATCAGCTCTTTCGGACCAGTCTGTCCATCCTGAATAGCTCGGTCCACCTCATTGAGAACCGGATCGTTACCTCCCTTTACTTGGTCGGCAGTCATCGCTTTGCCCAGTCCGTCGGTATAGACCAGAATGGTGGTTTGCGGCTCGATGTGGACTTCCCGCATCGCATAATGGGCATCGGCATCGATAGCTACGGGGATGATGCCTTCGGATGGGAACTTCGTGACCTCCTTGTTGATGATAAGAGGCGTCTCATGACCGGCATCACAATAACTGAGCACACCCTTCCTTAGATTGAGGATACCGACGAAAAGGGTGACGAACATCAGACCGTCGTTATTATCGTTCAGGCTTTTGTTGATTTTGAAGGCAATGCGGTCGGGGCGATTCTCGTTAGCGGCATAGCCACGAAACAGGGTCCTGGTCTCCATCATGAACAGGGCTGCCGGCACACCTTTGCCGCTCACGTCACCGACACAGAAGAAGAGCTTCTCGTCGCGGATGAAAAAGTCGTAGAGGTCGCCACCGATGCTCTTGGCGGGTTTCAGGTACCCATAGAGGTCGATGTCGCTGCGTTTGGGGAATGGTGGTGACTGACTTGGGAGCATGGATTGCTGAATCTTCCTGGCCACTTCCAGATCATGGTTGAGAGCGGCCTCCCTGGCTGTGCTCTGCTTGATATCCTCAATAAGCCTCCCGAGTGACTGCTGCATGGATGCAAAGGAGTCGCGCAACTCACAGACCTCATCCTGGTGGTTGATAGTGGGCAGGGACGCATCGAAGTTACCCTGGGCCACCTCTTCGGTCGAACGGGCTAAGGCACTCAGGGGACTTACCAACTGACGGATGTTGGAACGGCACAGGAAATAGATGATGGCCAGACCGGCGATCGAGACGACCAGTAACAGCCCGACCAGCATGAGTGCGCGATAAATAAAGACCCTTTGGGGAACGACAATGGCCATCGACCAGTTCGTGGATTTCAGCGGTGCGTAATAGGCGGTTACCAATTCACCATTAAGCACCAGCGTGGATTGTCCACGCTTCAATTGCATCATCTGCGTATAGAGGTCCATATCGTCAGCGTCGTGTTGATCTATGTAGGCGAGCACGTTCTTATTCATGACACGCTCCTTGTCGGGATGAGCGAGATAGGTGCCGTCACGATTGATGATAAAGGTGTGGAAACGAGCGTCGTTTCTGGGAACGAAAGGTACATGTCCCAGTTCAATGCTGTTGAGGTCGATGTCCTGCAATTCATTGACCAGCCAATCCAGCGACAGATCCACACCACAGACACCTGCCACAGAATCTCTTTTGTCATAGATGGGCATCGTCAATGAACAGACATTGGCAAACGCTCCGACATCATCGTAATAGGGATCGGACCAGATGCCGACCTCGGATTTCTTGCTCTCGATATACCAGTCTTTGGTGAGATAGTCGTGAGTAGGCGAGCCGATGTTTCTGGGATGCTCATCGTTCTTATTCATATAAGGCTCGAACCATTTCTCGTACTCTGGGAAGTAGCCGGGTTCGAAGGCCATGAAATAACCTTGGGTGTAATTGTTCAGTTTGATCTCTTTCTCCAGGGCCTTCATGACCAGGTCGGGGGAGTCGAGGCTGTAATAAACTTCATCAAACAGATTTCTGGCGCTAATCTCTTCAGAGGCAAGAATCCTTGTCAGCTTCTCGTTGACCAGATCCGTGATTGCCTCATACCGCCCATTGGCCTCGTTCTTGATGGCCCTATAGGTGATAGCAAAGATAATGCTGACAATGATGAACATCGTTGCCAGAACGTTCAACATGACTTTTCTTGTCAGTCTGTTGGCAAAAGACTGATTCAACTTTTTCATATTAATCCTCTGTATGTCATAGACGGTAGATTCTGCTTTAGGTTGCAAATATACAAATATTTTTCGACACTTCATTAAAAAAGTAGGCATGAATTTGGGTCAGTTCCCCAAATTGTGCGTTAAAAATTCAAAAGGATATGACAGTTTTATGAAGCAAACTCATTTTTGAGAGTCGGGCGTCTGACATTTCATCCATGAGGTGACGGGCTGTCCTTTAAACTGCTTGAAGGCTGCGGCAAATGTGCTGTAGCTTCTGAACCCACACTCATGAGCCAGTTGCTGGGCAGTAAATAAGCGCTGTGCTGCCACATACTCACGATAGAGACTCTCGAAATGCTCGATGCGCAGACGGTTGACGTAGGCGTTGTAGGTAATGCCTTGCTGGGCGAAGTGTTGACTGAGATAGGTGCGGTTGGTACCTATGGCCTCACTCAGTTGTGCCAATGTGAGGTCGTGCTGCAGATAGAGTTGCGTAGCCTCGCATCGCGTCTGCAGAAGTGCGCCGATGTTCGTGGAGCTATTCTTGGCGATGGTGGCACGGGATGTCTCTTCTTCCTCATCCTCCTCCTCCTTGACTTCGAGTTCCTGCAATGTCTCCACGCGCCAGAGTAGGAAGGCGATGATGAACAGTGTGTTCATTTGCGACAGATATTCCTTTGCCATATCCCCTGGGTTGGTGGAATAAACCTGATAGATGAGGAGAAGAATAATCGCAAACAGCAGACTCTGCCACACTTCCTTGTGTTCCAGATCGGCATAGTTGTCGTGAAGCCAACGGCCATATCGTAACAGTGCGTATATATAATAGGAGACAAAAATGGCGATGATAACCACCTCGCAGTTGTGCATCACGTCCAGGCCGTAATCGTCGTGGGTGGCTACTCCCACGGCAGCTCCCCCTATGATAAGCAATTGGGGCACGACCCAAGGCCAGATCCGGCGCTGGCGGTCCTGTAAGATACGCAGCAACAATGCTATCACAAGCGGCACCAGCGTGATATGGTCGAGCATGATGCAGATGATGTTCCGGGACAGACGATCATCGGCCAGCCAATAGATGCCGAGTACATACCACCACACATGACTCATCGCTGCCATCATGAAAAAAGCAGCCGTCCATCGGCGCAATGCCCTTGGTGGAGTGACATCTGGCGCAATGGCGTTGCTTCGTCTCAGCCACAGATAAATGCCTGCTGCGAAGGCTAGCATGGTTACGCCGCCATAAAGCATCAGGAAGAGAAGGTCGAGAAGGCTCTGGGGTGCGTACATGGCTATTCGTCGTCGTGGGTGACGAGTCCGGCACGGTATTCTGTTGGCGTGATGCCGTAACAACGCTTAAACTGTTCGCGCAGGTTGGGGGCAGTGAAACCGACCTCACGGGCAACGTCGGCGATGGGCATTTCGGGGTGGTTGGTCAGCAAATCGTGGGCCACCTCCATTCGGATGGAGTTGATGTACTGGGGAAAGGACATGCCGTCGGCAAAAGCATTGAGCTGGTCGTTCAGATGATGACGTCCTATACCGAAACGCTTCATGATGTCCTCGCGCAGCAGGTTGACCTGTGCGTAGAGACGCTCCTGGCGAATAATGGTGTCGATGGTCTTGAATAGTTCTTTGTCCATTGCGGTTATTGAATTTGTTTGCAAAATTAAGCAAAAAACTATTGATTCGAAAGAAAATACATGCACGCATTTGGTATGTGTCCCAAATGCGTGCATTGAAAATGGCAGTTTTGTAAATTTTGAAAGTATTTTGATAATTCTGAATGTGTCTGAAGATAGGAGATATAAGGTTGTTTTACTGATTCTGGCGGAACTCCACGGGTGTCATGCCGTACTTGCGCTTGAATTGTTCGCGCAGGTTGGAGGGGGTGAAGCCCACTTCGGTGGCAATGGCCGATATAGTCTTGGTGGGTTCATCACGTAGCATACGAAGTGCCTCTTCCAAACGAATAACGTTGATATATTGTGGGAAGGACAGTCCATTGGTGTGGTCGGATAAGATGTCGTTGAGCGCATGGCGCCTGATGCCGAAGCGGTCGCATATATCCTGACGCTGCAGATTGACATTCTTATAGAGCTGTTCATTGCGGATGGCAGCATCTATGTCATAGAACAAGTCGATATTGTCGGGCTCGTCCTCATTTTGCTCTTCTGGATTTTCTTCCTCTGGCTCTTCTTCCTCTGGCTCCGGTTCTGCTTCCGGCTCAGGCGGTGTGCCGTTGATCATGCGTACCAGTGCACGGTTCTTCTCGGTGACGATGCGCTTCTGACGGAAGAAATAGATGGCGAAGGCAATGGCCAGCAGAGCGATGGCGGCCACAGCCAGACTGATAATATGCGAACGCTCGGCTTCGGCCTGTTTCTCCTGAATCTTGAGCTGCTGCTCCTGAGCGTGGTAGCGGGCGGCATAGTCGTGTGCCTTGCCTTTAATGAGGCTGTCGCTAAGTACTTTCGAGAGGTCAGCGTTGCGA
>RHMF01001130.1_pt1 | contig 12067 bp, 24 predicted proteins | sample 5365151 | NCBI WGS metagenome assembly RHMF01 (sample SAMN10266501, study PRJNA497801) | feces metagenome | isolation source: feces | host: Bos taurus | place: China: Prairie of Fairy Mountain | collected 2017-08-14 | reverse complement strand
GTCTATTTCAAGAATAAGGACAAGAACATCGCTGCTTTTATCGTTGGTAAGCAAGGTATTCGTGACAAGGGTTTGAATTTGCTCGGTGCTCATATTGACTCCCCACGATTGGATGTAAAGACACAGCCACTTTATGAAGATACTGGTATGGGTTATTTTGACCTTCAGTATTATGGTGGAATTAAGAAGTATCAGTGGACTGCTCGTCCTCTCGCAATTCACGGTGTAGTTTGTAAGCTTGATGGCACAAAAATTCCAGTAAAGCTTGGTGATACTGGTAGTGGTTACACATTCTGTATCACTGACCTTCTTCCACATTTGGATAAAACACAAGCTGACCGAAAGGCTAGCGAAACTATCAAGGGCGAAAAGTTGGATTTGCTTTTGGGAACTGTAAAGATTGAAAAGACAGATGACAAGGAAGAAAAGGACCCAGTCAAGGCAAACATTCTCAAAATTCTTAAGGACCAATACAACATTGACGAAGACGATTTTCTTTCTGCTGAATTTGAAGTAGTTCCAGCGGGTGATGCAACTTTCGTTGGTCTTGACAAGTCTATGGTTGGTGGTTATGGTCAGGATGACAGAGTTTGTGCTTGGACTTCTCTTATGGCTCTCATTGATGTAGCCGATGAAAATGAAGTTCCTGAACGCACTTGTGGTTGTGTTCTTGTGGATAAGGAAGAAGTTGGTTCTATTTGTGCTACTGGTTCCGAATCCCGTTGGTTGGAAGATGTACTCGCAGATATTACTGAACAACCTGACCACGTAGAATTTGGTCGCATTTTGGCAAACACTAATATGCTCAGCTCCGATGTGTCTGCCGCTTATGACCCGCTCTATGGTGAAGTTTCTAACAAAGAAATGACCTGTAAGCTTGGTGGTGGTTTTATGCTTTCCAAGTACAATGGTGGTCGCGGTAAGGGTGGTGGTGCAGATGCTAACCCGGAATTTATCGCTGCCGTTCGTAAGACATTGAACGATGCTGGCACCAAGTATCAGTTTGATACTATGGGTAAGGTAGACGTTGGTGGTGGTGGAACGATTGCTTCTATCGTCTGCCGTTTGAACATCAATGTTATGGACGCAGGTGTTCCAGTGCTCAATATGCACAGTCCAATGGAAATCACCCACGTAGATGACATTACCAATACTTACGAAGGTTACAAGGCTTTCTTGAAGTCCGACCTTACGATTTTTGACTAACTGAAAACTCGGCATATACATACCTTATATGAAATGGTTATTTTCTTAAGTTCTAAATTTTGAAAATAATTATTTCATTTGATTTAATTTGTTATATTTGGAATATAAATAAAACAAAATTGTTAAACCAATATATTGAGGTGAAAATATGCAAGATTACGAAGTTATTGAAGGCGAAGACATCCTTTCAAATAGTTTGAGAGCCATTAAGCAGTACATTCCACGCAAGTTGGATGAAGCTATTAAGCACGCTCCCACACGGAGATAAGTCTACCCCACAATATCAGTTGAACGCCGCATTTAATGAAGGTTATAAGAAGGCCCTTGAGGACCTCGCAACATTCATTAAAGCTATGGGTGTCTAAAAACATTTGTTTGACTTAGCCCACTGTCAAACGAGGCATAATACACGAACGTGGTTATGTTTAAATTTTAGTGGGCATTGTGATACTGAATTCAGATCACAGAGGTTAAAAAATGATTAACACAAATAACATTTTTGGAAATCCACTTGAAGCGATGAACCAGCTTGAACAGGCTATGAATGGAATGTTCGGCGGGCAGACATTGAAAGATGCTCCAGTCATCAACACAAAGATTGATTTTCCGATTGACATTTATACTGAAGCAGACGGCACATTAGTATTTGAAGTCGCTGTGGTTGGTATGGGTGCTGACGAAATCAAGGTTACTGTAAAGAAGGAAAATGGTAGAAATACTCTTGCCATTAAGGCTCAACCAAAAGAATTGAGTGACGAAGACAAGAAGGCCATTGAAACTCGCAATTACGAAGGTGGAATTAAGAAGATTAAGAAGGCTACAAAGCTTGAATTTTCTCGCTTGATTCCAACAAACTTTGATGTTGAAAAGACAACAAAGACAGTTGAAAATGGTCTTTTGACTATTCGTATTCCTGTTAAGGAAGAAGAAAAGCCAGTTGAAATTGAAATTCAGTAATTAAGATTGGAACAAATTAACATAGGGTAACCCCGAGTTACCCTATATTTTTATGGATTTAGAAAATGGCAAAACAAATTAAATTTGATACAAACGCAAGAGAAAAGTTATTGAGTGGTGTAAACCAGTTGGCAGACGCAGTTAAATCTACATTAGGACCTGCGGGTAAGAATGTAATGATTGACACTGGTGCTGGTGCTCCGACAGTAACTAAAGATGGTGTTACAGTTGCTAAGTCTATTGACTTAGAAGACCCATTTGAAAATCTCGGCGCCCAAATGTGTAAGCAGGTCGCATCAAAGACAAATGACATCGCTGGTGACGGTACTACTACCGCTACTGTTCTCGCTCAGGCTATTGCTAGAGAAGGACTTAAGAATGTGGCAGCTGGTGCTAACCCGATGGAATTGAAAGCAGGTATTGACAAGGCCGTTAAGGACATTACCAATAACCTTGACCAGCTCGCACAAAAGATTGAAGGCAAGAAGTCTATTGCCCAAATCGCAACCATCTCAGCAAACAACGATAAAGAAATCGGTGAGTTGATTGCTGATGCTATGGATAAAGTTGGTGAAGATGGTGTAATCACGATTGAAGATAGTAAGACCGCAGAAACTACGCTTGACGCAGTTGTTGGTATGCAGTTTGACCGTGGTTATTGTTCTCCATACTTTGTTACAAATTCCGACAATATGAGCTGTGTGTTAGAAGACCCATACATTCTTCTTTATGACAAGAAGATTAGTGCTATGGCAGACATTCTACCTCATTTGGAATTTGCTGCTGGACATAACAAGCCATTGGTCATCGTAGCTGAAGACATTGATGGTGAAGCTTTGTCTGCTCTTATTTTGAACAAAATGAGAGGCGCCATTAAGGTTTGTGCGGTACGTGCTCCTGGTTATGGCGAAAGCAGAAACGATAATCTCTCTGACATCGCAGTAATGACTGGTGGAACACTCATTGAAGAAGTAACAGGTGTTAAGCTTTCCGAAGTTGACCCAGCTGCTTATCTCGGTTCCGCAAAGAACATTACTATTACTGCTAACACAACCACGATTGTTGAAGGTGCTGGTAAGAAAGAACTCATTGATGCTCGTATTGCGACATTGAAGAATTCAATCACTCCTGAAACTAATTCTTACGAAAAGGCCAAGTTGCAGTCTCGTATTGCTAAGTTGGTTGGTGGTGTTGCTGTAATTCGTGTTGGTGCTGCTACCGAAGTAGAAATGAAAGAAAAGAAGGACAGAGTGGATGATGCTCTACACGCAACTAAAGCTGCAGTTGCCGAAGGTATTGTAGCTGGTGGTGGTATTGCTCTTCTTCGTGCTTCTAAGGGTCTTTCATTGGAATCTGCCAATGACGAAAAGACTGGTTATTCCATTGTCTTGAAGGCCATTGAAGAACCACTTCGTCAAATCGTTACAAACGCTGGTCTTGAAGCTAGTGTTGTTGTAAACAAAGTAAAAGAAATGGAAGGCAATAAGGGTTTCAATGCCAAGATTGGTGAATACCAGGACTTGGTTGCGAACGGTGTAATTGATCCGGTTTTGGTGGAAAAGACAGCACTTAAAAACGCAGCTTCAATAGCAGGTTTAATACTTACTACGGAGTGTGTTATCACTAACATTCCAGAGAAGAAGGCCGAAACTCCAACTTTCCAAATGCCAATGATGTAAACTAAGTTTTACATTAAACAAATTCTAAAATCCTGTGGTTAAAATCCGCAGGATTTTTTCTATATTTAATATGGAACTAAAGGAGTTTTTATGAAACTAACTGATGAAATTGCTATTAAGATTGCGGAAAAATACAACTTCGTTTATGATGAAGAATTAAAGGAAATTGTTATCCCTTATAACATCAGAATTGACGATGACGATTTGCGTTTTATGTCATTTGTAGAAGAAGATGGAACAAAATACAGTTGTGCTTATGAATTTGGTATTACAGCACTGCAAGATGGAAAAATTGGTTATCACACTTCTTCGTTTAAGAACATTACAACTGCAGAAGAATTTGAAGAAAACATTAAGAACTTTTTGGCTTTTATTGAATTAGTAAAACCACTTGAAAAGAAATATGCCGAACAAATTAAACTGAATAAAATTGGTGGAGATTTCTAATGGAAAATCCGGTAGCAGAACAAAGATTACGAACAATGTGTATGAACTGGTGTTTCTTACAGGACCAAAATTTTTTAACTACTTTGGATTTGGAAGGTTATAAAAGACTGAGAAGTAATTTATACAAAAAAGTTATAAGTCATCCACAGTTTGAAACATTAGTTAAACCTGCTTATGAAGAATTTAAAAAGACTGATGGCGGTGAAGATGCTTTCAACAAATGCCAAACTTTTGTGTTTAAACTAATGGATTTGATTAACAGAGAAGATAAAATAGTTGAGGATTTTTAATGCTCACACCTTGCGAAGCTATTGAAGTTATTCGTAAACTATCTGGGTTTATGTATTTTGATGTTGATGGGTTTCTGCCGAGTGACCCTGATATATTTGGTATTACTTTACATGACCCAGATTTAATTTCAAGTGCATCAGTAATTGAGTATAGATTTGATAAATCAACAAATGATTTAACTCAATGCCAAAGCAGAAGAATTTACAATTTATTCCTTGTAATAAATGATAAAATCTATTCAAGTTTCAATCCCGAAAAAATTACGATAAATAATAAGGAAGATTTAGAAAAGTTTTTATTAGATGTTAAACATAAATTAAAACTTGCTAAAGAAAAATTGAGACTGTCTAGACTTAAAAAGGATTTTGTATGATTACATTGGAAGAATTTAAACAATTAGCGGCTGATACAGGTTTAATGTTGTGGGAAAATGAAGCATTATTTTATCAAAGAGAAACAACCTGGTATCTAAGTTATCCACTGCCAATGTTTAGAGAGAACTGTGAAGAAGAAGATGATTATAAACTGAAGAGTGCTGTAATCAGTTTCGCACCACATAAAGAACCAGCTGAAATTTTCATTTATGGGAATATACTTTACGATTTTGACCATCTTGACAAACTGATTGAAGGTAAAGAAATTTACTGTTATAATATGGTTTCGTCTATTGAATACGATGACGGACAACAATGGAACAATAAAACTTATGAAGAAATTAGGGACGAAGTTCTAAAAGTAAAGAAAATTATTTTTGATAAACAACAGGAAATAAATCTTGAAAGATTAAAAGGAGATTTCTAAAATGTTAAAATCCCATTTTTGCCATACCAGAGAAGAAGTTGCCCGTTACATTAACGAACAGAAAATTAAAAAAGAACAAATCCAAAGTATTGTTTGGATGGACAGTCAAAAAGGTTTCGCTGTGTTTTATTGGGAAAATCCCCAATTATTGAACGAATAATGTAAAGAAAATTTTACAATTTTTTCCGCAGTTCCCATTGACAAACAATGGGAATTTTTCTATATTTACTTATGTAAACAACAAAACAAGAGGTAACAAATATGAATCCTTTCTATGTAACACTCACCTGGAACAAAGACCTCAACAAATCTGTATATAAGGTGGAGGAACGTCGTTGGTTCCAGCTCGCTCGTTATCTTATTAGTATTGGTTCTCTCTCTACCCAGGCAGAAGAAGAATATACGAAAAATGGTTATACTCTGGAAAAACTGCCGTTGGAAGAACGAATTGTAAAATCCAAGCGTGAAGCTATGATGAATAACGCATTTGATTTGGGTTACGCAGATGGTTATCTCTCAAAGACCTGGGCTATGTTCCTCCACGATGGACTTATCCAGCCCCGCGACGGATGGCAACGTACCTATTGTTATCATTGGGGTGGTGGTAAAACATATTATGACCGCGCTCTGGGCAAGCGTGGCTACGTACTGAAATCGTACGGCGTTCGTAAGTATGTGAATGCTCTCAAAAATCTTTCGGAATACAGAAAGCAGGCCGAAATTCGCTGTGCCAAAAAGAATGGCATTGAATTTAAGGAAGAAACTATCTTTTCTGAATGTTAATAAATTTTTACAAAATTTTCATTGACGAACTGAAGAAATATAACTATATTTTCGTTAGAAACAAACAACAAAAGAGGTTTACTAATGGTTGATAATTTTGAACTCATTGAAAAATATATGGCAAAGCAGGCTCTCACTTGGAAAGAAGGCGATTGCTACTATGTGCAGTTGCTCCGTCGCCAGGCGGATGACCCGATGATTGGTGGAGTGAAGGACAAGAAGTATCACGGCAATATGCACAGCCGCTCCATTAAGGACTATCTCATCAAGTCAGTTGACCATCTTGAAGATGTCAAGCAGCAGATTATTGAATTTTGTAAGCTTGAAAATGTGCGTGCGTACATTCGTCTGAATAAGAGAAACTACAAAAACATCGCACTTCAAATGATGAAACATATTGCTGAACAAGCTGCTAGTGGTGAAACTTACTCTAGCCCGTTCCATCTCGTTTCGTCTGCTTGTGGTGAATGTTGCCAGGCAGGTGAAGATAAGACTTGGATTGTGGACCTGGATAAGGAATACCTTCCGTATGAAAAGGAAATCATAGATATGATTTGTCAGTGTATGCCAATTTCCGCAAAAATCCAGGAACTCCAGGCAGAAACTGGTGCATCGTATGAAGAAATCAAGCAGAAGTATGTGGCTGAAAATTTCTTCATTGTGCCGACCAAGAGCGGAAAGCATATCGTGTGCAAACCGTTCAACAGGGATACATTTAGTCATGTGCCGAATGCTGATGCTATCGCAAAGGCAAAGAAAGCTGGCACTGAACCGAAAATGGGTCTCTGGGAACAGTTCTGTAAGTCTCGCGGCATTGAACTGAAGTGTATGGACATCCATAAGGACAACCCGACTATCCTGTATGTGCCGGATATGCAGTAGGAGGACTTGATGTCTATCTATGACCGCGATTATATGAAAAACAGAAAGCCGAGCGAGCCGCGTCACAGTGAGCCTCGCAGGCCTTTCTTTGAAGAAAATGACGATGACGATACTGACTATTATCTTGTTCAAATGCCGAAAGGTCTCGGACACGATTTATGGAAAATTGGAGTTATCGCATTTGTTCTTTTGACGTTGCTTTGTTGCCCGTGCTTGGCAGTTTTGTTTGTTCCGATTTTTCTAGCAATTTTACTTTGGAAGACTTTGTAATGACTGAAGAACAATTAAAAACATTTGTGATTGACGAACTAAGTCCATTTGTTCATAATATAAGCAATGACTCAGATGGATTTTGGGCATCTGGTAAAAACAATACATATCTCGCATATTACAAGTATCAAGTTTCTATTGCTCAACCAGGTCTGTATATCGCAAAGTTTATTAGTGATAAAGCAGAAGTTGTTCACGCAGATGGAACATTGTATTGGGGACCTTGGCCTGAAGAATTGAGAGTCAGTATAGATGACGATGACGAAATTCGCAGGAGAGTTTACAACATTGTTAAACGAATGAAAGAAATCAAGAACAACGAAAGAATTAAAAAGTTGCAGAAGGATTTTTAATGTCTGATAAGAAAACCAGTAATGTTTCGGATAAAGTAATTAGTTTGGGCAAAACTATAATTGAGTTTGCTAAACAGTGCGATTATGTTTATTCCGAAACTAGCAACATTTATACTTATGGTCTGGACATTGTTGCTAGACAGTTTATTCTTGGGGATAAATATGCTTCTATTTTTAGTTTAAACCAAGTCGGAAAACACAAATGGGAAATTAGTTACTGGAAATCATATAAAGACGAAGATGTATCTTATCATTATTTCAAAGATAATGAAATGGACTACAATAAAGAAGTTTCTCTCTGGACAAAATATATTCAAAATTTTAGCAAAAAGATGAAGAAAAAATCTATATTTGATAGAGAACAGAAAATAAAGGAAGATTTTTAATGACTTATACTTTTACAGAAGACGAAATCAAAATTTTTCTTGGCTGGGCAGTTTATGCTGAAGGCGAAAAGAGCCATTTGGACCCGGAAGAAATACAAATGATCAGACGATTGAACAAAATTGTTCGCAAAGATTATGACGAACTCAGTGACGAAGATAAAGTTTATCGTTTCTGTGAAGAAAATGAATATCCGATTAGTTGGTATAGCCCCGCATATTCTTCGGGAGACCATAACACATATTTTCAGTTTGAAAAAGAAGGTAAGGAACCTTTGAACATTAACACGAATACTGATTACAAACAAGCTATAAAGCAGATTGTGAACTATTTTGAGGACTAAAATGAAACCCGTTTATCTTTACAGAAAGAACAAAGAATTGAATTGTGTGACAGCTATGATTGGAGCTGAAGTCCGAAATGCTATTCAAAACTGGCGTAAGGAAAACAAACTCCCACTTGATTTTCGTGTTCCGACTTTGTGTGTTTACTACACAAAAGAAATTATGAAAACGGCTTTGATTGAAGGTGTAACTGACGCAAATCCAAAGAACCCGCATTTGTTTGAATTGTGCTTGGTGGATAATGTGGAATTTGTAAGTCCCAGAAATGAACTTGGAATTTCAAAATCACAGGAAACACGATGGAAAGATTTTTTGGATTTTGACAAGCACGATTTAATTTTTTGGAGTCCACTTGGCGGGTCCATTGGTGTGTGCGATTGTCTTAAAGGTAATGCTCCCATTATTCAAAAGCAAGTTGACGAAGCAATTAGTAAAAACTATTTTAACTTGTATGTGTAATTATGACAAAAGAAGAACTTAGAGATTATTGTTATTCTATTGGTTTGGTTGATACCAAGTTCCCTGTGTATGCTGAATCTAAATACACTAAGGGATATAGATACTGTGGTGAATTTGTAAACACAATGGATTTTATTGCTGGTTGGGATGAAGATAAACAGTGTGTTGTTGTAGCCAACAGTTGTGTAATTAACGAAGCTTTCCCAGATGAAGGACCGATTCGTATGGATGGAGTTTCTGTTGTTCAAAATGACGAAGAACTCAAAGCTCGCATTGACGGGTTAATCAAATCGGTTCAAGAAAACATTAAGTTCCTTAAATGGGAACAAATGAAAAAGAAAATTAAGAAAATGGAAGGAGATTTTGAATGAGTTTAGACCAATTTATGCTCTGGCGTTTTAGAATGCTTGAAGGTGTTCTGGACGGAATAAAATCTTGGAACCTTAATGAGTGTGTGTTCAATGATGGCAGTAAGATTACTTACGATGTCAAGAATGAACTAATCACGATTGAAACACCGAAGAAAAGCGACATTATGTTGTTCGCAAATGTAACTAAAGAAAAGCTTGCCGAATTTGGATTTAAAGAAAGAGGTCCTGAAACCCGACATGCTGCCTCTTACGATAAAGGAAATTATACTTTCCAATACAAGTAACTAATAAGGAGAAAGACTATGACATACGCAGTTATTTTTACCCGTAACGATGGTTGGACTGGTGTAACCACGATTGAAGCTATTCAGCCAACCTATGACAAAGCTATGGTTGAAGCAGAAAAGCAAGTAAAAGACATTATGAAAACACAACACCTTAAAGGCTCAATTCAAGATAACATTAAGAACGGAAAGATTGAATTTGAAGATTCCGATTTCTTTGATAGTAGAATTAAGGCAAACTTTGTTTTCACCGAAAGCAAGCTTGAAGTTCTCATTCAGGAGCTTCCGTAATGAAACACTATTACGATAAAAATAACAAAGAACTCAACCGATATGTTATCACAGTTCCTGTTGATGGTGAAATGTGGTACTTTAAGAGATATGCTAAAACAGAAAAGGAAGCAAAAGCAGATTTCATTCCATTTCTTTATATGGCATACAAATTATTTGTTAAACCCGAAGATGTAACTGTAACTGAAGACCCAAGTTTCCCAATGGCATATAATGAATAGACCAATTTATATTATAACCGGCTTAATGGGCAGTGGAAAATCTACTGTGTCTAATTTCTTCAAGTTAAGACATTATGATGTTCTTAATATGGATGAAATTTCTAAGGACATTATATTAACTGATGCCGATATGAAAGTCGCACTGATTTCGGCATTTGGTAAAAATGTTATTAACGAAGATTCTTCTTACAATATAGATTATATCAAAAGTGTTTATTTTGACCATCTATTTGATGCTGAGCGAGAACAATTTGAACACGATTTAGATATAAAAATCAGAGACATTTTCAACAAACCAAATAAGTATTTTGATACAGAAACAAAAGAAGGTGTACCACTGATTATGGAAATTCCTTCTTTTAATCTGAATAGATTTGAAAGAATTTATCACTGCTTTTTCACTGAAATAAAGTATGTGGTAAATGTAAGTGCCAATTATGCAGACAGAATGGATAGAGTCCGCCAGCGTGGATTGTCTGATGGAGAAATTTCTAATCGCAGTAGACTTCAAACAGATTACAGTTATCCACAAAATCAACCTGATATATGCGGTCATAATTTCTGTAATATAGATAATGATGGCTCGGTAGAAGAACTCTATGACAAAGTAACTAAACTGATGGAACAACCAGATTTCTTTGACGAACAGACCAAAGACAAAATCTTTGACGATTATATGAGTAAAATGCCGAGTTATGTAAGAGCGAATATGAAGTGTTATGTTTATTACAATTCTACAGGTTGTGGCAGTTGCCCATGCCCTTGTAAGAGTTCGGATAGACATTTTGAAGAAACTGTTAAATCCAAATTGAAGGTAAAAGATGGTTAATTTCTTGTGTAATTTGTTTATGTTGTTTTTCACAGTTCTAATGACAATACTAATGTTGCCAGTTTGCTTGGTGATTATGTTTATTGACTTAATCTGTGGTATTTTTATAAGTTCTGATGATGACGAATAATTAAAAACTTACAAAAAATCTATTGTTTTTCTCACGAAATTTACTATATTAAATAAAAAGAAAGGAACTATATGGAAGATTTACTCGGCAGAGAAAATGTAAATTTCTCAATCGTTAAGCCAGAAGAAAATGACGAACGTGCGAAGAAATTTAAAGAACAGAGAATGACAAGGGGTTTTGACGATTCCGAAACTTGGAATTTGGATATAACGATTGCCAAATTTCTTGTCCCTCGTTTGAAGGCATTTAAGGAATGTGAAAATGGTTTTCCGTCCCGTCTAACAGAAAAGAAGTGGAACAAAATCCTTGACGAAATGATTGAAGGATTTGAACTACACTGCACTAAAGACGAATGGGAATTTGAACAGGACCTTAACGCCAGAAACGAAAAGTTCGCAAAGGTCAATAAGGCACTAAAACTATTCTCAAAACATTTTCACGATTTATGGTGGTAATTTTAAATAACATATAAACTAATAAGGAGATAAATATGACTCAAGATGATTTGGAAATGATGCTCGGTAAGGACGAAAAAGTCGCAGAACAGATTAAGGACTATCTGCGTAAACATCTTTCGGACCTCTCAAAGGACACCGGGATGACCAAGAGCGAACTTGACGATTACATTGAAAGATTGATGGTGGCATAATATGAATGTGAATAAAGTAGCAAAAATAATCAGTGAGTATTTAACCTGTGTATTGAGCTTAGCTTTATTCACATTTTTGTTCAGCATTCCTTTGGAATGGTGGAGTTTTCTAATTTACTCCGTCCTTTTATTTGGATTTGTTAAACTTTCTGTATGGGCAAGTGAAAAATGAGATACACGATTAAATTTGATTTTCCGACTGGTCCAGCATATCCGAGAGTTGGTGGTGGCTTTGATACTGAAATTACAAAAGACACTCGCACTTGGGATGACGCAGTTATTGCGGCTAGATTTGCTGAAGATATGTGTGGAAAATATGGATATACAGTATTACCGGTAGAAGAAAATGATAGTTCTAGAAGTTAAATTTGTTTCAAATGAAAATGATTTTGTTAGTATGAGCGCAGATGTTCTTGGTAAAACGAGAGATATGCAA